>OGGJ01002718.1_pt1 | contig 11954 bp, 9 predicted proteins | sample 1571071 | NCBI WGS metagenome assembly OGGJ01 (sample SAMEA2581954, study PRJEB24529) | metagenome | biome: Human gut stool | place: China | collected 2011
CGCCGTCCTTCAGCTTGATGATGCCGTTCTCCTGCAGCAGCAGCAGGGCGCGGGCTTCGTTGGTGGTGTCGTTGGGAACACCGATCTTGATGGTGGTGGCGGCGGGCTGATCGCCGTCGGTATTGGTCTTGCTGCCGCAGGCAGCCAGGCTCAGGGCCAGCACAACGGCCAGGGCCAGCGTCACGAGCTTGGTGAAAGTGTTATGTTTCATGTTTTTGATCTCCTTTGTCGTGATAATGATGGAATGGAATGGGGTCTTGCTGCGGCGGACTCCGCCGGGGTGAGCGCTCACCCTGCCGTTTGCCGCCGTGAAATGAAAAACAGCGGGAGGTCATTCGACCTCCCGCTGCTTGTTCACACACCGGCTTTTTCAAGCCGTCAAACAGTTATCGGAAAGCTGATGACCTTTTCGGCGCGACGAAACATGCACATGGACATCATACCCATGCACATCTCGCACATCATCATGGTGACGTTACGCTTCATGTCGGCTTTCCTCCTCGCTGTGATTTTCCCTGTCGGAATGGTGGCATAATACGCCCTTAACGCGCCGTTGTCAACCCTTTTTTCACCTTTCTGCGTTTTTTACAAAAAACATACAGGACTGGTATGTGATTTCGTGTATTTTGGTTATTTGACTATTGGGGCTTGCATGGGGCACAATATGTGGTATAATGGTTGACACAACAATACAATACGTGGGGAGAGATGGGTGTGACATCCAAGGTTTTCGACTATATTGCCATGGAGCAGCGGCGGCAGGAAACAACGGTGGAGCTGATCGCCAGCGAGAATTTCACCAGCGAGGCGGTATGCCGCGCCGTGGGCAGCTGCCTGACCAACAAGTATTCCGAGGGGTATCCCGCCCACCGGGAGATGGGAAATCAGGGGCGCTACTACGGCGGCTGCCTGGTGGTGGACGAGCTGGAGACGTACTGCATCGCCAAGTGGAGGGAGGTGTTTCACACCGACTACCACGTGAACGTGCAGCCTCACAGCGGCACCTCCGCCAATCTGGCGGCGTATATGGCGCTGCTGCAGCCGGGAGACCGGATCCTGTCCATGAGTCTGGCCAACGGTGGGCACCTGTCCCACGGACTGCCGGTAAATGCCTCCGGCAGGCTGTATGACATAGCGGCCTACGACGTGGACGAAAACGGCCTGATCGACTATGACGGTATGGAGAGGCTTGCGCGGGAGCTGAAGCCGCGGCTGATCATCGCAGGAGCGTCGGCCTACAGCCGGACCATCGACTTTGCACGTTTTGCCCAGGCGGCGCAGGCGACGGGGGCGTATTTCATGGCGGACATCGCTCACATTGCCGGGCTGGTGGCGGCGGGGGAGCACCCCAGCCCCTTTGGACTGGCAGATGTGGTCACGACCACGACGCACAAGACGCTGCGCGGCCCGCGGGGCGGACTGATCTTCTGCCGGCCGGAGCTGGCGAAAAAGGTGGACAGCGCCGTATTTCCCGGTATGCAGGGCGGCCCTTTGCAGCACGTGATCGCCGGCAAGGCGGTGGCTGCGGAGGAGGCGCTGACCCCAGAGTACCGGGCGTATATCCACCGTGTGGTGGTCAACTGCAGGGCGATGGCGGCGGAGTTCATGGCCATGGGCTACAAGGTCGTTACCGGCGGCACGGACAACCATCTGTTTTTGCTGGATCTGACGGATACCGGACTTACCGGACGTGAGGTACAGGAGGAATTGGACCGCTGCGGTATTACGCTGAATAAGAACTGCGTCCCCGGGGACAAACGCTCGCCGTTCCAGACCAGCGGCGTCCGCATCGGCACCGCCGCCATGACCACCAAGGGCTATACGGCGGAGGATTTCTGCCGCGTTGCCCACCGTATCGACGAGGTGGTGCGGCAGATGATGGCGGAAAAGGCAGCGCAGGCGTAAGGCGCCTTAAAGAGAGCAAAAAAGTATCCCGCGGCTGTGCCGCGGGATACTTTTTATGTTGGTTATGCCGCGGTTTTCCGCAGGAACCGCCGGAGGAACCACACGGCCATTACCGCGCACAGCGCCTCGGAGATCACCGGCGCAAACCAAATGCCCGTGCCGCCCACGGCTGCCGCCAACAGCAGCAGCGCACCGGCCTGGAAGAGCAGGCCACGGCCCACGGAGATGGAAATAGCCGCCTTCGGTCGCTCCACCGCCGTCAGGAAGCCGCCCATGAGGATGTTGCTTCCCAGCAGTATGTAGCACAGACCGTACCGCCGCAGCGCGCCGGCCGCGCTGCCCAGCAGCTCCGGCTTCTCCGCGCCGAGGAAGATTCCGGCGATCTGGGGGGCAAAGATCATCACACCGGCGAAGATCACCGCCGTCATGATGCCCACCGCTGTAAAGCCATACCGCAGCAGCTTCTTGTAGCCCGCCGCGTCCCCCTTGCCGTAGTGGTAGCTGACCAGCGGCTGGCTGCCCTGGGAGATACCCAGCATGGTGTTGATGATGAGGGTGTTCACATAGGCGATGATGGTGTAGCACACCAGTCCGTCGTCGCCGAGGCACCGGAGGATGACCCGGTTGAACAGGAAGATCATCACGCCGTTGCACAGCTCCGTTACGCCGTCGGCAAAGCCCAGCGGGATCAGCCGCTTGTAGATGCCCCAGTCCATCCTGAACTTCACAAAGTGGAAGGTGTTGTGTCCGCCCAGGAAGTGGCGCAGATAGATGATGCACGTCAGAAGCTGGGACAGTCCCGTGGCCACCGCCGCGCCCCATACGCCCAGATTCAGCACAAAGATGGCGATATAGTCCAGCACGCAGTTGGCCAGACAGCCGGTGATGACCGTCAGAATTGCCAGACGGGGATAGCCGTCGGTCTTGATCAGCACCTCCATGTTATAGGAGATGATGAAGCACAGCGCGAAAGGGGCCAGGCCCCGGAGATAATCGATGGTATATTGATACGTTACGCCCTTTGCGCCCAGCAGCACGGCGAACGGCTCCAGAAATACGAAAACGAGGACGGTGATGGTCAGGCCGACGCACGTCAGCAGCACGATGTTCTGAGAGAACAGGCTATTGGCCTTCTCGCCTTGGTTTTGTCCCAGATAGATGGCGATGATGGTGCTGGTACCGACGGCGAAGATGACGCCGATGGAGAACAGCACATTGGTGAACGGTACCGCCAGATTCACCGCTGCCATGGCGTATTCGCCTACGCCCTTGGCGACCATCAGCCCGTCCACGATGGAGTACAGGCTGAAAACCATGAGGGATGCCACCGTAGCGGCTACGAAATGCAGAAATTGTGATAACAGACTTCGCTCATTGAGCATTTTGGATGAGATTCCTTTCTTTACTATTTGCAGGTGCGGTTTCCCGCACCTGCTATGAATTCTATTCTAACGAAAATTTCCGGAAAAGTCAAATATACTTGCCGTTAAGAGCAAGAGAGTATATAATGAAAACCACAAGAAAAACTGGGAGGTATACCCTATGAAGCTCTATGTGATGGACGCCTTTGCCAATCGGATCTTCGGCGGCAACCAGGCGGGCGTGGCACTGCCGGACCGGGAGCTGTCTGATGAGACCATGCGGCAGATCGCTGCGGAGATGAAGCACTCGGAGACGGCCTTTATACATATGGAGCCGGACGGCTCCGTATCCCTGCGCTATTTCACCCCCGCCGGGGAGGTGGACCTGTGCGGCCACGCCACGGTGGCGTCCTTCGCCCTGCTGCGGCAGCTGGAGAAGATCGGCGACGGCGACCACACGGCCCATACGAAGGCCGGGGAACTGAACATTACCGTCAGGGGCGGTACTGTCTGGATGGATATGGCGCCGCCGCAGCTGATCGGCGACATCCCGGCAGCGGAGCGCGCCGCGCTGTACGCCGCCTATGGCCTGACGGAGGCGGACTGCCCGGAGGGATATATCCCACGGATGGTGTCCACCGGTCTGGCGGATATTATGATGCCCGTCCGGGACCATGAGACGCTCATGCGGGCAGTGCAGAACGCACCGGTGGTCACGGAGCTGTCACGGAAGTACGATGTGACCGGCGTGCATATGTTCTGCCCGGGGCGGGACGGCGTGACGGCCTGGTGCAGCAACTACGCGCCCCTGTACGACATCCCGGAGGAGTGTGCCACCGGGACCAGCAACGGTGCACTGACGTATTATCTCTACCTGCGAGGCGATGTGAAGCCGGAGCAGGAGAATGTGTTTTTGCAGGGCGAGCACATGGGCAGGCCCAGCGAGATACGCAGTATGCTGTATGAAAAGGACGGCGCCGTGACCGTACGTATCGGTGGCAGCGCGGTGATGAGCCTGGATTGTGAACTGAAGCTGTGAGCAAAAAAGAAAGCCCGCGAGGGCTTTCTTTTTTTGCGGATATAGGTCCCGGCGAAGCGGGGAGCAGGTATTAGACGTAGCGCTGAGTGGTGACGTCGAACACGCCGCGGGTGGTGATGCGCAGGCTGGGGATCACCGGCAGGGCCATGAAGCTCAGGGTCATAAACGGGTCGATACCGGTGGATACGCCCAGGTCGTAGGCGGCCTTTTTTGCGTTCTCCAGGTCGCGGTTCACGTTCACCAGCGTGTCGTCAGACATGATGCCGGCGATGGCCAGCAGCAGCTCGCCCTTTACCTGACCGTTCTCCACCACGGTGATACCGCCGTGCTGCTGTACGATGCGGTTGGCGGCGAAGGCCATGTCCTCCTCATTGGTACCCACTACGATGATGTTATGGCTGTCGTGGCTGATGCTGGTGGCCACGGCGCCCTTTTGCAGGCCGTAGCCCTTGATGTAGCCCAGGCCGATGTGGTGGGTGTTCTTATGACGCTCGATGACGGCGATCTTCAGAATGTCATAGTCTACATCGATACGGTCGGTGTAGCCGCCGTCGGTGGTGGTGATCTCGCCGTTGACCATGCCAATGACCGCGTGGGGACGGCTGTCGGTGAAATCGGCGGCGGTCAGCGGGGCCACATGGAAGGTGTCGTGGGCGCGGTTGACCAGATAGGGGTCGATCTCCGGGACGGGGAAGTCCGCCACCACGCCATGGTCTACCATCAGTACGCCGCGCTTGTAGACCTTTTCGATGTTAAAGTGGTCAAAGTCGTCGATGATGACGAAGTCCGCCAGATAGCCGGGTGCAATGGCGCCGCGGTTGTTCAGCAGGAAGTAGCGGGCAGCGTTGTGGCAGGCGGCCTTGATGGCGGTAATGGGGTCGGCGCCCAGGGAGATGGCCTTTTTGACGATGTAGTCGATGTGACCCTTTTCCAGCAGGTCGTTGGGGTGCTTGTCATCGGTGCAGAACATACAGCGTTCCACATACTTGTCGCACAGCAGGGGGACCAGCGCCTCCAGATTGCGGGCGGCGGTGCCCTCGCGGATCATGATGAACTGGCCGCGCTGGAGCTTTGCGATGGCGTCGTTCAGGTCGTGGCACTCGTGGTCGGAGTACACGCCGGCGGCGATGTAGGCGTTCAGGTCGTTGCCCACCAGGTCGGGGGCGTGGCCATCGATCTTCTTGTGATGGGCCTGGCTGGCCACGATCTTCTCCACCACCTGGGGATCGCCGTTGATGGTGCCCACGAAGTTCATCATCTCGGCCAGACCCTGTACACGGGGATGGTCATAGAAGCTGTCGATAGCCCGGTAGTCCAAGTTGGCGCCGGACTCGTCCAGCGGCGTGGCCGGCACGCAGGAGGGCAGCATAAAGCGCACGTCCACGGGCAGGTCCTCGGTGGCCTGGAGCATATACTCGATGCCATCGGTGCCCATGACGTTGGCGATCTCGTGGGGATCCGTTACCACCGTGGTGGTTCCGTGAGGCAGGACGGCCTTCACGAACTCCGTGGGACTGACCAAGGAGCTTTCCAGATGAATGTGGGCATCCAGGAAACCGGGGAGAACGATCTTGCCGGTGCAGTCCACCTCAGACCGGCCTTGATAGCTTCCCATGCCCACGATCAGACCCTCCGCCACGGCAATGTCCATGGTGGACAGTTCATTGGAGAACACGTTGACAAAGGTGGCGTTTTTCAGCACCAGATCCGCAGGCTCCCGCCCGGCGGCGGCCGCGATGATCCGCTGCTTTTTCAGCAGCTTTCGGTTGATCTTTCCAGCATAGCTTTCCGGCATAGTACCACTCCTTCTATAAATTTAACAGAAATCGGAATTGCTTATAGCAGACATAACGAAATGTAATATCTGTTGTTCTTGGGAGCAGTATACTTGAAAAAACCTGATTTGTCCATAGAAGAGACGGCGGTTTCCCGCCGAAATTTTATCCGGATTTTCGGCAGAATTTGACAGGCGGGGGAAACCGGGCGTCTCAACCGGTTTTTCGCGGGAAATCCATTGCGAAACAGCGGAAAAGAGGCTATAATAAATTTAACTATGTCAAAAAACTCCGGAGGTTTTTCCATGAAGTGCATGGTCATTGACGGCAACTCCATCATCAACCGGGCCTATTACGGCATCCGCCCCCTGACTAACCGGGAAGGGCTGTACACCCACGCCGTGTTCGGCTTTCTCACCACGCTGCTGCGCCTGAAAGAGGAAGAACGGCCGGATGCCCTGTGCGTCACCTTCGACCTCCACGCCCCTACTTTCCGACACAAGGCGGACGAGGCGTACAAGGCCACCCGGAAGCCCATGCCGGAGGAACTACGGATGCAGGTGCCAGTGCTGAAAGAGGTGCTGGATACCCTGAATATCCCCCGTTATGAAATGGAGGGGTGGGAGGCCGATGACCTGATCGGCACCATTTCCCGGAAATGCGAGGCAGCGGGCTGGGACTGCGTAGTGGTGACGGGAGATAAGGATTCCCTCCAGCTTATCACCGACCACACCAAGGTGAAACTGGTGTCCACCCGTATGGGCCAGACCACCACCAAGGACATGACCCCGGAGACCTTCCGGGAGCAGTACGGCTTTGAACCCATCCACATGATCGACCTGAAGGCCCTCATGGGAGACACCTCCGACAATATCCCCGGCGTACCGGGGGTGGGTGAAAAGACCGCTATGGATCTTATTCAAAAATATGGCAGCGTGGACGCCATTTATGAAAAGCTGCCGGATATCGACGCCAAGCCCGCCGCCATCAAAAAGCTGACGGCGGGAGAGGACGCAGCCCGCCATTCCTACTGGCTGGCCACCATTGTCACTGATGCGCCGCTGTCCTTCGACCCGGCGGAAAACCGGGTGCAGGAGCCGACACCGGCGGCGTATCCCCTGTTTTTGAAGCTGGAATTTTCCAAGCTGATTGAAAAAATGGGCCTGCGTCCAGAGGAAGCGGCCCCGGCGGATGCCGCGCCGGACGTCACCGTGACGGCGGAGCGGATCACGGAGGAATCCCGTGCCCGGGAGGTGCTGGAACTGTTCCGCAAGGCGGATCATGTGACGGTGCTGGCCCTGCCGGACCTCTCCGGGGTCATTGCGGACTGCGATACCGGGGCGGATACCGCCCTGTCGGCGGAATTTTTCTTCGAGCGCTACACCGGTGACTGGAACGCGCTGCTGAACGCCCTGTTCGCCGCCGACATTAAAAAAGTGAGCCATAACGTCAAGGACCTCATGCGGACGCTGCTGGAAAACGGCCTGAACGCAGAGGGCTTCATGTTCGACACCGCTCTGGCCGCCTATCTGGTGGACGCCACCAGCGGCAAATATGAAATCGGTCAGCTGTTCGCCGGGTATTTCCACACGGAGCTGGTAAAGCCGGTCCATCTGGAACCGGATGCCTTCTCCTTGCTGGGGGATGTGACGGCGGCGGAGGCTGCCTTCCACAGCTACACCAGCGCCGTGGACGCCCTGTACGGAGTGCTGGCCCCCAAGTTGAAGGAGCTGGACCTCTGGGATCTGTACGCCACGGCGGAGCTGCCGCTGTGCCGGGTGCTGGCGGAAATGGAACTGGCTGGCTGCCGGGTGGACAAGGGGGCGCTGGTGTCCTTCGGGGAGATGCTCTCCGAAAAGGCCGCCGCTCTGGAACAGGACATTTACAACATGGCCGGGGAGGAATTCAACATCAACTCCCCCAAGCAGCTGGGAGAAATTTTATTCGGCAAGCTGGGCCTGCCCCACGGCAAGAAAACGAAAACCGGCTGGTCCACCAATGCTGATGTGCTGGAAAAGCTGCGCTACGAGGCCCCCATCGTGGGGGCGGTGCTGGAATACCGGCAATATGCAAAATTGAAATCCACTTACGCCGAGGGCCTTTTGAAGGCCATGGACCCGGATGGGCGCATCCGTACCCGGTTCCAGATGACCGTTACCGCCACCGGGCGGCTCAGCTCCACGGAGCCGAATTTGCAGAATATCCCCACCCGGACGGACCTTGGCAGCGAAATTCGCCGGATGTTTATTCCGGCGGAGGGCTGCGTCTTAGTGGACGCGGACTACTCTCAGATCGAGCTGCGGCTGCTGGCCCACATCTCCGGGGACGAGGCCATGCGGGCGGCGTTTACCACCGGAGCGGACATCCACACCGCCACGGCGGCCCAGGTGTTCCATGTGGCCCCCGGCGATGTGACCCACGAGATGCGCCGCCGGGCGAAGGCCGTGAACTTCGGCATTGTCTACGGCATCTCCGCCTTTTCCCTCAGTCAGGACATCGGCGTGACGGTGGCGGAGGCCAAGGCGTATATGGAGGCCTATTTCGCCACCTTCCCCGGTGTGCGGAAGTATATGGATGATGTGGTGGCAAAGGCCAAGGAGCAGGGGTATGTGGAGACGCTGTTCCACCGGCGGCGGGAGCTGCCGGAGATCCGCTCCTCCAATTTCAATATGCGCTCCTTCGGGGAGCGGGTGGCGCTGAATATGCCCATTCAGGGCACGGCGGCGGACATTATGAAGCTGGCTATGGTGGCTGTGGAGAAGCGGCTGAAAAAGGAACTGCCGGAGGCCAAGCTGGTCTTGCAGGTTCACGATGAGCTGATCGTGGAGTGCCCGAAGCCGCAGGCAGAGGCTGCGGCAAAGCTGCTGGAGGAGGAAATGGAGCAGGTGGCCCACCTGTCCGTCCCCCTGACGGCGGAGGCCCACTGGGGCCGCAACTGGCTGGAAGCCAAGGGATAAGGAGTAACATACGATGGAAGAGAAAAATCTGCATGTCCGCATCGTGCCTATGACGGCGGACCATCTGGATGAAGTGGCGGAGCTGGAACGGATCTGCTTTTCTACGCCGTGGAGCCGGAATATGCTGGCGGAGGAACTGGACAACTACCTGTCCGCATTCCTTGTGGCGCTGGATGACAACGATAAGGTAGTGGGCTACGCCGGTTTGCAGGCGGTGCTGGACGAGGGTTATATCACCAATGTGGCTGTCCGGCCGGACTGCCGGAAGCAGGGCGTTGCCGGAAAGCTGCTGCAAGTGTTTCTTGACTTTGCTCAGGCCAACCATCTGGCGTTTCTGACGCTGGAGGTCCGGGCCTCCAACTACCCCGCCATCGCCCTGTACGGCAGCCGAGGCTTCCGGGGCGTGGGCCGGCGCAAGAATTACTATGAGCATCCCCGGGAGGATGCCATCATTATGACAAGGGAGTTTGAACAGCATGGAACTGAGAATCCCGTCAGTTGAACAACTGAGGACGATTTATGACCGGGACCTGAAGGAAGCGTTTCCCACAGCGGAATTAAAACCCCTGCGGAATATTGAGAAGAGTTGGTCGGAGGGCTGGTACAAGCCCTACTGCCTGTTTGACGGAGACAATATCGTAGGCGAAGCATTCCTCTGGCTGGGACATCCCGGCTGGGCACTGCTGGATTACCTGTGCGTTTCCAGTATCCGCCGCAACGGCGGCGTCGGTGCATCCATCCTGGAGAAGCTGCGGGAGCGGGAGGCGGACACGGTGATCTTCGGTGAATCGGAGGCTCCGGAGGACGCACCGGACCCGGAGATGGCCCAGCGGCGGCTGGGGTTCTACGCCCGGTGCGGTCTGCGGACCGCCGGGTATGATACGGAGATGTTCGGCGTCCACTACAAGACCCTGTATCTCGCCGGCGGTCCGGTGGATGACACCGCCCTGATGGAAGAACACCGGTTCGTCTATGAGAATACCTTCTCCGCGGACAAGTACCACAAATATGTTCGGATCCCCTTTGATCCCAAGGCGGCACCGGGCCCGAAGGTGCCCTGGCAGCAGTAAGGCGGAGAACGCCGATCTTTTGGAGAAAGAAGCATTGCTATGAAGATTTTAGCCTTTGAATCCTCCTGTGATGAGACCGCCGTGGCAGTGGTGGAGGACGGACGGCGGGTGCTGTCCGATGCCATTGCCTCTCAGGCGGACCTCCACGCCCTGTACGGCGGCGTGGTGCCGGAGCTGGCCTCCCGCAAGCATGTTGAAGTGATCGCGGCCCTGACAGAAAAAGCCTTGGCGGACGCCGGCTGCACCCGGCAGGATATTGACGCCGTGGCCGTCACCTACGCCCCCGGACTTATCGGGGCCGTGCTGGTGGGCTTGAGCTTTGCTAAATCCGTGGCCTACGGTCTGGGAGTGCCTCTGATCCCGGTGCACCATGTCCGGGGCCATATCGCCGCCAACTACTTGGCTTTCCCGGAGCTGGAGCCGCCCTTTTTGGCACTGGCCATCTCCGGGGGCAACACAATGATCGTGGACGTCCGGGATTATACGGATCTGGAAATTTTGGGTGCGACCCGGGACGACGCTGCGGGGGAATGCTTTGACAAAGCGGCCCGGGTGCTGGGTCTGCCTTACCCCGGCGGCGCGCCTATGGACAAGCTGGCCCAGCAGTCCAGAGGCGGCGTCTACACCCTGCCCCATTCCCATGTGGAGGGTGCCCCGCTGGATATGAGCTTTTCCGGTCTGAAAACGGCTGTGGTGAATCTGGCCCATCACGCCGAGCAGGTGGGCGAGCCGCTGGATGCCCCGGCACTGGCACGGGACTTCGCCCAGGCTGTCAGCGATACGCTGGTCCCCCGCGTCATGGAAGCCGCAAAGCAGTCCGGCCGCACCGTCATCGTCGCCGCCGGCGGCGTGGCGGCCAACTCCGTCATCCGGGCGGACTTGGAGCGGGCCTGCGAAAAAGCCGGCTGCCGGTTGTATCTGCCGCCGCTGCGGTGGTGTGGCGACAACGGTGCCATGATCGGTGCACAGGGGTATTACGAATATCTGGCGGGTCATACGGCGGGCATGGACCTGAACGCCTACGCCACCATGGATCTGGGCAACCCGGTGTATTGAGCGCGGGCGTGTTCGCCGCTGAAGGACAACCAACAGGAGAATTGTTGCATAATTTCATTGTGCAGAATGACATGCGCTCCCGCGGAGCGCCTGCGCAGAATGGCGCAAATAGCAAGAAAAAGTACAAAAAAGAAATTTGCCGCATTTTGCGGCAAATTTTTTTGTTTAGGCGAGGAAAAGTTGCATAAAAAAATTTTCGAAACGAAAAACGCCGTATATATGAAGCGAAAAAATACATACAGAATGTATGGTACCTTTCGGTACCACTGGGGAAAACCGGGAAAAAGCACAAAAAAATCGGAACTTTTTGCGCAAAAAAGTTTCGGGCGAAATGACGAACGAATTCCAACACTTTTTCAGCTCATGCCAAAAAAAGTGTGAAAATTTGACGGGAAGTGCTTCTTTTTTTATAATACTCGCGGAACAAAAAGCAAGATCCCCGCACAGGGAAGCGGGGAGGAAAGAGGAAAACAATGGAAAAATATCTTGTCCTGGCGACCTTTGTAGGGTCTGTCATCGCGCTGCTGTTCGCGTTCTTTACGGGTAAGCGGGTACTGAGCTTCGACGAGGGCACACCTCTGATGAGCAAGATCTCCCGCTCCATCCGCGAGGGCGCGAACGCTTATTTGCGGCGGCAGTACACGGTGGTGGGCATTTTCTTCGCCTGCATGATCGTGGTGCTGTGCGTCATGGCGGCCTGCGGCCTGCTGACGTGGTTCGTGCCCTTCGCGTTCCTGACCGGCGGTTTCTTCTCCGGACTGTCCGGCTTCGTGGGCATGCGTATCGCCACC
>OGGJ01002719.1_pt1 | contig 11951 bp, 9 predicted proteins | sample 1571071 | NCBI WGS metagenome assembly OGGJ01 (sample SAMEA2581954, study PRJEB24529) | metagenome | biome: Human gut stool | place: China | collected 2011
TAAGGGTAATGTAATAGCAGATCCTTCTTCTCTACATATTGAAAAATAGACTCCCGTTCGTTGAGGCATGTCAGCTTCATCGGTTGCGGTTTCCGGATGGGATGGATATTCGGATTCGGATTGGGCAGATGCCGCAAGTCTTCCAGGTTCAGGTGTTTATCTCCCGGAACCAGTTCGCGGCGGTCGATATGGAAAGCGTCTATCAGGTAGTCGAGGAAGTCCTGCGGCATGGCACGGTCGTACACAAAGCGGCAGACATCTCCTATTTTGCGCTTTTTCACCTTGGTCTTCACCTGCTCTATGATTTCGGAAGTATTGGCAGCATCGTCTATCAGTATATCCGCATCGCGCGAAATCTTGATACAATAACTGCTGTCCACATCATAACCGGGAAAGATCACATCCAGATTGGCCTTGATGATATCTTCGATGAACATCAGGTAATAGTTGTTCCCCACTTTGGGCAGTTCGATGAAACGGGGTACTTTGCTGTAGGGCTGCTTCATTACGAAGTATTGCGTACGTCCGGGAGCACCGGGCGGCAATCCTTTCAGGTGGAGGCGTACGGCCAGATACAGGCGATTATCTCGCAGGAAAGAGATTACCTTATCTTTGGAAACAGGTACGGGCTGCAGGAAAGGGAAGATTTCTTCCCGGAAAAAACGCCGTACAAAGTCACGATGAAACGGTTCTACGTTGCGGCTCTGATAAAAGATGATATGGTTTTTCTTCAGGGCAGGAAGTATCTTCTGTTCATAGATGCGGATACGGTCCTCCATCTGGCGGTTTACTTCAAGATTGATTGCGTCTACCAGTTCGATGGTCGATTGTACTGTTTCCTCGTCACTTTGCGCGGCACCGGTAGCTATTGCTTTATGGTCGGCAACGCGTATTTTGTAGAATTCTTCCAGGTTGGAAGAATAAATGGATATAAAGTTAATGCGTTCATACAGAGGCAAGGTGTCATCTTCCGCTTCCAACAGAACACGGTAATTGAATGATAGCCAACTAATGTCCCGTTTAAAATATTGATATTGTTTTTCCATACTCATCAAGATTTTCCCAAATATAGTTACCTTTGCACAGATAAACAAAAGAAAGATGACAAAAGTTGGTTTATTATCCGATACACACGGCTATTGGGATGAAAAATATCTGCAATATTTCGAGACGTGTGACGAAATCTGGCATGCCGGTGACATCGGCTCGCTGGAGGTGGCCCGGAAGCTGGAAGCATTCCGTCCTTTCCGTGCCGTGTATGGTAACATTGACGGGCAAGACATCCGTCAGGTCTATCCGCAAATCAACCGTTTCACGGTCGATGGTGCCGAGGTATTGATAAAGCATATCGGCGGTTATCCCGGCAATTATGATCCCTCCATACGGGGCAGTATCCTGGTGCGCCCGCCTAAGCTTTTCATCAGCGGACATTCCCATATACTAAAGGTAAAGTATGACAAAACGCTCGATATGCTGCACATCAATCCCGGTGCTGCAGGTATCTCCGGATTCCATAAAGTACGTACCATGGTACGCTTTATTGTGGACAATGGGGTGTTCAAGGATCTTGAAGTGATAGAGCTGGCAGGGTGAGAAAGCTCCTAAAAATAATTTAAATTATTTTGTACTGCATTCCGTTTGCATTATCTTTGTGGCCTGAATAGATCACCGAGAGCCGTGGGGCGTTGTCCTCCTTCTTATTTTATTCTATATTTGTATCAACCGAAAAAAGAACTGAAATATGAAAGGAATTATTCTTGCCGGTGGTAGCGCCACCCGTCTTTACCCCTTATCTAAGGCTATTTCCAAGCAGATTATGCCGGTTTATGACAAGCCAATGATTTATTATCCGCTTTCCACGCTTATGTTGGCGGGGATACGCGAAGTGCTGATTATCTCCACTCCACGTGACTTGCCCATGTTTCGCGAATTGCTGGGTACGGGTGAAGAGCTTGGAATGTCCTTTTCTTATAAGATACAAGAGCAGCCTAACGGACTGGCTCAGGCTTTCGTGCTGGGGGCCGAGTTTCTGAACGGTGAGCCGGGATGTCTCATTCTGGGTGATAACATGTTCTACGGACAGGGTTTTTCTGCCATGCTGAAACGTGCTGCCTCCATTGAAAAAGGTGCATGCATCTTCGGATATTATGTGAAGGACCCTCGTGCTTATGGCGTGGTGGAATTTGATGCCGACGGAAAAGCGATTTCCCTCGAAGAGAAACCTGCACAGCCCAAGAGCAACTATGCAGTGCCCGGTTTGTATTTCTACGACTCTACCGTTACTGCCAAGGCTGCCGCCCTGAAACCTTCCGCCCGTGGCGAATATGAAATTACGGATTTGAACCGTCTGTATCTGGACGAGGGCACGTTGAAAGTCGAAATCTTCGGTCGTGGTTTTGCATGGCTCGATACCGGAAACTGTGACAGCCTGCTGGAAGCAAGCAACTTTGTAGCTACCATACAGAACCGTCAGGGCTTCCGCGTCAGCTGCATCGAAGAAATAGCCTGGCGTAAGGGTTGGATAGATGCCGACCAGCTTTACCGTCTTGGTGAACAACTTGGCAAAACAGAATATGGCACCTACCTGATGGAACTCGCCAATTCCCACCGATGAACAATTAATAATTGATAATTAAAAATTAATAATTAAGTACATGAAGACTTATCTTGTAACCGGTGCTGCCGGATTTATCGGCGCGAACTATATCAAGTACATCCTGGCAAAGCATGATGACGTGCAGCTTGTGATACTTGATGCTTTAACCTATGCCGGAAACCTTGGAACCATCGCTAAAGACATTGATGACGAACGCTGTTTCTTTGTAAAAGGTGACATCTGCGACCGGATACTTGCCGACGAACTGTTTGCCAAATTTAAATTCGACTACGTGGTGAACTTTGCTGCCGAGAGTCACGTAGACCGTAGCATTGAGAATCCGCAGCTCTTCCTCGTTACTAATATTCTGGGTACGCAGAACCTGCTGGATGCAGCTCGCCGTGCCTGGGTGACGGGTAAGGATGAAAATGGTTATCCTACCTGGCGCAAGGGTGTACGCTATCATCAGGTATCTACCGATGAAGTTTACGGAGACCTGCCACTTGACCGCCCAGACTTATTCTTTACAGAAGAAACTCCGATTCACACCAGCAGTCCTTACAGTTCTTCCAAAGCGGGCGCAGACTTATTGGTTCTTGCATACCACAGAACTTACGGACTTCCTGTTACCATCAGCCGTTGTTCTAACAACTACGGACCATATCATTTTCCTGAAAAACTGATTCCGCTTATGATTGCAAATGCATTAAATGACAAACCGCTTCCTGTTTACGGAAAAGGTGAAAACGTAAGAGACTGGCTTTACGTGGAAGACCACTGTAAAGCAATCGATTTAATCATTCACAATGGACGTGTCGGTGAAGTTTACAACATCGGCGGTCACAATGAAATGAAAAACATTGATATTGTAAAAATTATCTGTAAAGAACTTGGAAAACCAGAAAGCCTGATTACTTATGTCACAGACAGAAAAGGACATGACATGCGCTACGCAATCGACCCGACCAAGATTCACAATGAACTGGGATGGCTTCCGGAAACCAAGTTTGCAGATGGAATCAAGAAAACAATCCAGTGGTATTTAGATAACAAAGAATGGTGGGAAAACATCATTTCTGGTGAATATAAAAACTATTTCCAAAACATGTATGTAGATAAAGGAAGAGTTGAAGAATAAAAAAACAAATGGATCTCGTCTTGAGATCCATTTTTAATGGTATACTAAATTATCTGAAGCTTAGGGTGTCGCTCTAAATTATTTGGAGGATGACCCTCTAAATTATCATGGGGATGTTTATCATCTCCTTTTTTGATACAATTTTACAGTCTAGTCCTGCTTAATTTTATACGATGAACAATGAATTACTAAAACTATTTGATATTAAGGATGATGTTGTTGATACTTTTACTGTTGATAATAACGATTCTAATTATGAGATTAATATTAGATTTAAACCTTCCAGGTTATATTGCCCCAATTGTGGCAGCACTCATTTTATCAATAAAGGTAATAGAAAAAGATCCCTTGTATCCGTACCTGTCAATGATAAACCTGTAAAAATGAGTACCTATGTCAAAAGATATAGATGTTTTGATTGTGATACTTCATTTTCAGATGTTAATCCTATTTCCTATGAGGATTGGTCCTTTACTAGAACAGCTATCATATCTATTCTAAACAGGTTGAAACCTTACAATGCTACTTATGCTTCTATTGCCAGAACATTCGGTGTTTCTTCTACTAGAATCATGGAAATTTTTGATACTTTTGTTAGAGTTAAAAGACATGCTCTTCCTAAAGTCCTATTGATTGATGAATTTCATTTTTCCAATAATACAAAATACAAATATCCTACGATTCTTATGAATTTCGAAAACAATTTAATCATTGATATCGTTGAATCTAGAACACATGATATCTTGTCCGATTATTTCTTTAAAATCAATTTAGAAGAAAGAAAAAAGGTCGAATACATATGTACTGATATGAGCTTTATATTCAAACCTTTACTAAAGACATATTTTCCAAATTCGACCTTGCTTGTTGATCATTTTCACGTTACCAAATTAATAAATGATCATCTCAATCATACTCGAAAAAGAATTATGCGTAAATATGCTAAAAATAAAAAGTCTCTAGAATACAGACTCTTGAAACACAGATATAAGATACTGTTGAAATCCAAAAATAAAGTCGATCATGAAACATTCAAATATGATAAGATTCTTGGTTATCATTCAACTGAAAGTAAAGTACTAGAAACATTATTAAGCTTTGACAATGAACTTAGACAAGCATACAACGCTAAAGAAGAATATTTGATTTTTGATCAGGTTTCAAAAGAAGAAGTCAACAAATCAGATAAAAGAAAAGAACTTGACGATGTAATCAAAAGATTCAGACATACACAAGTTGAAGAAAGTATCAGTGTTGCTGAAACACTTGATAACTGGAAAGAAGAAATACTCAATTCATTTACATGGATAAATGACAGACGAGTATCCAATGGACCATGTGAAGGTAAAAACAACTATGTAAAGAAAATTTTATCCAATGCAAATGGCATGTCCAATTTTCAACGTGCAAGAAATAGAATTTTGTATTCTCAAAACAAATATGAAACTTATACCATGAATGAGCATACAGATAGAATCAAACGTATAGGTAACCCTAGAGGATCCTATAAGAAAAATACAAAATAAATAAAAGGAGGAAAATCAGGACTAGACATCATCCTAATTTTCCTCTTGAAAAGCACCAAATATTTTAGAGGATATAGTGATTTCACACCAATATACCCCTCGATAATTTAGAGCGATTTTTGTTAAAGCACCCTATTATTTAGAGCGCCTTTTTTTATTCAACATTCTTCAACGCTTCATCCATTGGGATTTTCTTGATTTTTCTCATTTGAATCATCATGACAAACAAATAAGAAATAACTGTCATAATAAACATCTTGATATAAACACTACCTTCTACATAGAAAGGAAGCCATCCTGCATATTCTTCAAAAACAATTTTGAAAGCATAAGATAAGATCCATGTTGTTATTCCAAAAGAAAGTAACGTTGAAATCATAATAACAATTGTTGTGGCATGAACATACATCTTTTGTATTTCTTTTGATGTATAACCAAGAATTTTAACCATGGAGATCGATACTTTATTATTTTCAATAATCATCTTTGTAAGAAGATAAATAAGCATAATAAACATCACAATTGCAAATCCTTCAACTAAATAGAACATTTCTCCCATTGAAACATTTAATTGTCTTGATACTTTTGTTAAATCATCTTGAGTAATGGTTGAGGCGATATAGTCATCTTTTAAATCTGTTATTTTTCTATTTGAAAAATAACCATTGAAGTATCCATCTTGACAGTTGAAAACTTCATTAAAATAAGATTTAGACATATAAAGTGCCATACTACCAGGTGCATCATAAATGCCTTTAATTTCAAAAGTATAACGTAAATCTTTATAGCTTTCTTTTAAAGAAATACGATCGCCTTTTTTTAAATTATATTTATCAGCAACATCTTTTGAAATATAAACACCTTTTTTGGGTAATGATTTTATATGAATATATTGACTATTATTTTGTAAACCATAGAGGCTAATATCTTCTTCTATTGTACTTTCTGGAAGTGTTTTTAATGAGTAAAGAGAAAAAGCTTCTGCCCCTGTGGTTTTAGTTTTATAGTTATCATACATTTCATCATATTGATCATCAATCAAACTTAAGAAACTATCCCTAAATTCTTGAGGAATCGTTTGGAAAGCTTGTTCAATGGCTGTGGTATCAATTGATTCTGGAGTATTTAAAATATATTGATATTTAGCAGTCATATTATTAACAACAACATCTTGATAATGATCGAGAACAGGATGCATATCCATTCCAAACATTAATAAGATAATTGCAAATAAAACACCGACAAATAATGTAACATACCCTGATAAGTTATTTAAAATAACACTTAATCTAAATTGAGAAAAGAAACCTAAACGATGTAAGACGAGTGTTTTCTTATTCTTTTTAGCTTTTTTAATATCTCTTTTCATAAATTTAAGAGGTGATAATTTTAAAGATTTCATTAAAATACCATAGTTAATTAAAACCATCATAATAAATGGAATGATCGTTGTCTTAATAAACGCATCTCCAGACCAAATAGTAACATAAGTTGGTAAACTATAACTTCCATAATACATACCGGCCATGACATCTTTAAAATATGTATAACCTAAAATATTTCCGACAATACAAGCCCCTAAAGAAACAAGAATAGGTAATGTCATGTATTGAACTAACATTTCTTTTTTTGTATATCCCATAGCGCGAAGAGTTCCAATCATTGGTGCTTCGCTTTCAATGGTATTTTTAGTAGTGATTGCAAAGACAAAAGCAAGGATTCCAATAATGATATAAAGTAAAACTGTCATCATTGCTTCATCTCCACCCATATCATCACCTGTAAAATGGATGGCTTGGTTGGCGTATTGAGGAATATAATCATCAATTCCTGAAACGTTTTTAACAAGTACGTTTAAAAAATCATTGCTGGCATTAACTTCATTATCAACCTTTTCATTATATGTCCACGCATAGTTATAGTAGATTTTAGCATCTTTAAAGCTTTCAAACCCTTCATCAGAAACAATACCTACACCAAATTTAATAGCATCAAACATTAGATCACTATTTTTTGAAAAAAGAGCACTATAATCTGATAAAGCCACAAGTCCAGTAATTTTTAATTTCTTTTTACCAACTTTAATCGTTTGACCTACTTGATAATTATTATTATCGGCATACATACGATCAATCGCTATTTCATTTTTACTTTGAGGAAGTTTTCCATCCATAATACAGACTTGATTGACTTTGTTTCTTGGTTTAAAGAGACGAATTGTACTTGAAGATTCTACTTTTTCTTCAACGTAATTAAGATTATAAATTGTGACACCTTCTTTTTCTAAAGCCTTTTTATTTTCTTTTGAAAGAGAATCATTTAAACGAAAATGTCCATCTTCAATATTGTATTTATCAAAACTGTCATTATAAGCTTTGATCATTGAGCCATCAGCTACTAAAAATCCTGAAATAAGACCAATAGATCCTGCCATAAACAAAAATATAATTAAATATTTTGCAATTTCATCTTTTAAAATATATGGTAATCTTTTAAATAATGGATTCTTCATTTTACCAATTCAAATCCTTTGCTGGAATTTTATGCGTATTTTTAATATTTTCACGAATACGTCCATCATGCAAATAAATCACACGATCAGCCATGTCTTTAATCGCATCATTATGCGTTACAATAATAATTGTATTACCATATTTTTTATTAACATCTTCAATCAATTGTAAAATATCTTTTGATGTATGATAATCTAAAGCTCCTGTTGGTTCATCACAAAGTAATAAATCTGGATTTTTGATGATTGCACGTCCTATTGATGTTCTTTGTTGTTGACCACCAGATAATTGATTTGGTTGTTTATAACGATGTTCTTTTAACCCAAGTGTTTGTAAGAGTTCTTCTTTATTTAATGGATTTTTACTTAAATATTTTCCTACATCAATATTTTGTTCAACATTTAAATGTGAAATCAAATTATACATTTGAAAAACATATCCCAAATGATTACGACGATAATTTGTTAGATCTTTTTCTTTTAATGTTGAAATTGTTTTTCCTTGAATAGTAATTGTCCCACTATCTGGTTGATCAATTCCTCCAATAATATTTAGAAGTGTTGATTTACCAGAACCTGAAGGCCCAAGTAAAACACAAATTTCACCTTTTTCTATTTCAAAATCAATACCTTTTAAAACTTCTGTCTTATATTCATCTTCACCAAAGCTTTTTTTAAGATCCTTGATTGATAAAAACATAATATTCCCTCCCATAGTTAGCCTTACCTAACCACATATAGAATACTATCACTTTTCTCTTTTTTCAAGTATCTCAAAGAAAAAAAACGGATTTCTCCGTTTTTATAATTCAATATGTTTCATAATAGCTTTAGCAATACCATCATTATTATTTGTATCTGTAATTTCATTAGCTACTGCTTTTAATTCATCTGAAGCATTTCCCATAGCCACACCTAAGCCAACATATTCCACCATTGATTTATCATTTTGAGCATCCCCAAAAGCCATCATTTCTTCTTTTTTATAACCCATAGGAATTAAAACACTATCTAAAGCTTTGGCTTTATCAACACCTTTTGCAGTAAATTCAAAATAGAAATCAGATGTAAACATACAATTTAGACGATCTTTAAATGGTTCCATCATTTCCTTATAATGTGCTTGTAAATAGTCTGGATCACCAAATGTAAGAATTTTATTGATTTCAAAATCAACAAAGGCTGCTAAATCTCTTTTTTCACATAAGATGTAGTTATTTCCTCTTGATTCATATTGCATAACATTAAATGGTTTTCCTTTATAAGTAATTGTATTATCAAAAACATCATTGACATACATATATTCATCTTTATCAAACATTGGTCTTGCTTTAAAATTCTTTAGATGTTCTAAGATTGCTTTACTATCTTCTACAGAAATTGCATGGTTATAAAGTGTTTCATGACTTTGACAATCAACTACTTTTGAACCATTGAAACATACAAACAAACCATGATGATTTTCCATATCTAATTCTTCAGCAAGTTTTAATAAACCACTTGTTGGTCTTCCTGAAGCTAAAACCAAACGTACCCCTTTATCTTGTGCTTTTAATAAGGTTTCTTTAGTAAGAGGAGTAATGACTTTTTCATCATTGACTAAAGTCCCATCAATATCCATAATTATTACTTTAATTGCCATAATCTATCTCCTTTCTATTAGTATAATAAAGCGCTTTTACAACTTCAACATACTTTCATAAAAAGAAAAAGAAACAGAAAATATCTGTTTCTAATGTAATAATGAACGTGTTGAACCTGAAGCAATTAAGAATGTACTTCCATTATGAAGCATGGCGAGCATTTGTGGTGTAAGTAAACCTAATGCTCCTAAAACAATAAAGGATGTATTTAAACCAACAATCAAACGATATTGACTATGAATACGTTTAAATAAGCCTTCTGAAATCATTCTTAAAGCAACAATATCATTTAATGAATTTGATACAAGTGTAATATCTGCAAGTTCACGCGCAATATCTGAGCTATCTTGAAGTGAAATCGAAACATCTGCCATGGATAAGGCTGGTGTATCATTAATACCATCTCCTACCATCACAACGGTATTTCCTTCTTTCTTTAAACTTTCAATATAACTTGCTTTATCTTCTGGTAAAACTCCTGCTCTAAAATCATCTAAATTTAATTGTTTCGCAATTGCTTTTGCACAATTAGGACTATCCCCTGTAAGCATAATGACTTTATCAAAACCAATATCACGAAGTTCTTGAACAACTTCTTTAGCTTCTGGTTTTAAAGGATCATAAATACTAATAATACCTGCAAGCTTTTTAGCAATGGCTAGATAAATAAGTGAACTTGAGCCTTTACTTTCAAGTGAAGAAATCAAATCTTTAATTTCTTGTGTCATTTCTACACCTTCATCTTCAAAGACAAAATGACTGCTTCCAATAATAACATCTTCACCATTTAAGCTTGTCGAAATACCATGAGCAATCACATATTTTACTTCCGCATGTTCTTCACGATGTTTTAAGTTTTCAACTTCTGCTTGATGAACGATCGCATTAGCCACACTATGTGGGAAATGTTCTTCTAGACAAGCCGCAATTTTTAAAACTTCTTCTCTTGTATAATCTTGTAAAGGAACGACATCTAGTACAACAGGTTTGGCATGTGTTAAAGTTCCTGTTTTATCAAAAACAATCACATTTGCATCCTTCATGCTTTCTAAATGTTTTCCACCTTTAACTAAAACATTATGCATTGAAGCTTCTTGCATTGCTGAAATCACTGAAATTGATGTTGATAAACGAATCGCACAAGAATAATCCACCAATAAAAGAGCAGTAGCTCTTGTGAGATTTCTTGTCAATGCCCAAACACCAAAGAATCCTAAGAAACTATAAGGTACAATGGCATCCGCCATATGTTCTGCTCTTGATTGAATGGATGCTTTTAATGATTCATTTGTATCAATCATATCAATGATTTTAGCAATACGGCTATCATCTTGTAAGTTTCTGACCTTAACAAAAATCTTTCCTTCTTCAATCAATGTTCCTGCATAAACCGTATCATTTAATGTCACACGTTTGCTTAACGGTTCACCTGTAAAGCTTGATTCATTGACCATCGCTTCACCATCAACGATTTCTCCATCAATAGGAACCATACTTCCTGTTTGAACAATAACAACTTGCCCTTGTTTTAAATCAGACATCGCAATTTCTTGTTCTTGTCCATCTTCATAAATCCAAACTTTATCAAACTTACTCATCAAACTATCACCTAATTGTAAAGTAACTTTTTGACGTGTATAGTCTTCTAATAATTCAGATATTTTAAGCATCAACATAATATTGCTTGCTGTATTGAACTCTTTACGCAATAAAGAAACACCAATACTTGTTGCATCTAAAACTGGAACATCAATACGTCTATTTCCAAGTGAAGAAAGTCCTGCTTTAAAATAAGCTAATGCTTTATAAATAGCAATTCCTTTACCAACAACATTTGGTAAAAAGAGCTTAACAGCATATCTTCTAGCAAAAATTTTAATTAATTCATGCTTAAAACTTTGATCAAGTACTTGTAAATTTTGAGAACAATTCTCAGGGATTTCTCTGTTTTGTAAATCACTTAAATCATAATTATTTAAATAATCAAATACTTCATTTTTATAATTTTCATCAAAAACCAATAAAAGACTTCCATTTTTATAATGAGCTTCTACATATCTTACATACTCAAGATTTAAAAAATCGCTTTTTAAAATAGTTGCTTGTCCACTTGTAAAAGCATATTGTCCAAAACGAACACGTAATCTTCCATCAATTTCATGAACTATTTTAAAATTACTCATCATTATTGTGCCTTACTTTTTTCTACAGCTTCAGCATAGACGTCTTGAGCATCTTCTTTAATAGAAGTAACAGTTGCTTCTACGTTATCTTTTACTTGCATTCCACTAGCTAATCCTTTAACAGCTAATTCTCTTGCTTTATTACTTTTAGCGAACTTTGAAGTGACAACAGCAGTTACTGCTCCTCCTACAAATGTCCATAATTCTTTACTTTTGAAAAATTCTTTCATCTTAAAATCCTCCTATCATTTGTCATTATACGACATTTTCTTAAAAAATAAATAATTTTTTATCTCATCTTTAAGTTTTTATTATACCTTGTTCTATTTCAATAATTTCATCACATAAAGCAA
>OGGJ01002725.1_pt1 | contig 11937 bp, 7 predicted proteins | sample 1571071 | NCBI WGS metagenome assembly OGGJ01 (sample SAMEA2581954, study PRJEB24529) | metagenome | biome: Human gut stool | place: China | collected 2011
TGTTGTTCATACTACCGAAATGTTTTTAGATAGCATTTCCGTTCGTCCGTGATCCGGTAGCTTTCCACTGCCTTTTGGATGGTTTTTTGCCGTACCCAGGGGGAAAGGCGGTCTTCGGTGAGGTAGGGCAGGATCTCCTCATACCGGAAGGCGAGCGCCGTGGCGAAATACCACGCCTGCATCATGCGGATGTAGTAGTGATCGCTTTCCACCGCGGCCACCCAGGCCGGGTACTCCGGGGAAAAATCCTCCCGCAGGTAGTGGGTCATCAGCATCTCGATGGCGAAACGGACGGTGTAGGGGTGGGCATCCCCCAGCCAGCGGGTGACGCAGGGCAGCAGCTTTTCGCGGTTTTTGGCAAAGCAGACGGGCTTTAACAGGTCGCAGGTGGCCCAGTTATCGATCCGCGGCAGAAAGCGCTCCAGCCACGGCATCAGGGCCTCAAAACTCTTTTCCCGCATCAGCAGCAGGGCATGGAGATTATTTTCCTCGTAGTAGGTGTGAGGCAGCTCCCGCAGGAAGAGTGCGGCCTGCGGCGTTTTGGCTAGGGCGGCGGCATAGCGGCGCAGGGCGGGCATCCGCACCCCGATGACGCGCTCCCACGCCACCCCCGGCATGAGGGCGGCATGGAAGGCACGGTATTTTTCATCCCGCAGGGCAAACAGGGCTTCGGTGATCTCTCGCATGGGCGGCCTCCTTTTGGGGTTTTGGATGATAGGATTCTACCGCAAATAGGGTAAAAGCGCAAGAAGGGGCGGCCTGACCCACAAGGGAGGGCAGACCGCCGGAAGAAAAACATGGATAATATCAGTGCTTGGGGACCAACAGGGCCCGCATGGCATTGAGGATGGCCAGCACCAGCACGCCCACATCGGCAAAGACAGCGATCCACATGTTGGCATCGCCGGTGGCGCCCAGCACCAGTACCAGCGCCTTGACCGCCAGGGCGAAGATAACATTCTGCCAGACGATCTTCATGGTGCGGCGGGAAAGCCGAACGGCCAGCGCCAGCTTGCTGGGGGCATCGTCCATCAAGACGATATCAGCGGCCTCAATGGCGGCATCGCTGCCCAGGGCGCCCATGGCGACACCGACATCGGCGCGGGCCAAAACAGGAGCATCATTGATGCCATCGCCGACGAACACCAGAGGAGAACCGGTTTGCAGCAGCTCCTCCACCGCGGTCACCTTATCGGCGGGCAGCAGCTCGGCCCGGTATTCATCCAGGCCAAGCTCCCCAGCCACAGCCTGGGCTACGGCGGTCTTATCGCCGGTCAGCATCACGGTCTTTTCCACGCCCTCGGCCTTGAGGGTCCGAATGGCCTCGGCGGAATCGGGCTTGGGGGTATCGGCGATGACTAGATAGCCGAGGTAGTCCTTATCGGCCGCCATGTGGATAACGGTGCCGACCTCGGCGACCTCCCGGCAGGGAACGCCGATTTCCTTCATTAGGCGCTCATTGCCGGCGTAGATATGCCGGCCGTCAATGACGGCTTCGATGCCGCGGCCGGTGTGGTCCTTGGCGTCCTCGATCTCTTTTTCGATGGGCTTGCCGTAGGCGGCCACCACCGACTGGGCAATGGGATGATGAGAGAAGCTCTCGGCAGCGGCGGCGGTCGCCAGCAGGTCGTCCTCGGTTCCGGCGGCGGGGACGATATGGGTGACGGTAAAGCTGCCCTTTGTCAGGGTGCCGGTCTTATCGAATACAACGGTTTTGGCCTTAGCCAGCGTTTCCATATAGCCGGCGCCCTTTACCAGGATGCCGCAGCGGGAAGCCCCGCCGATGCCGCCAAAGAAGGTGAGCGGCACACTGACAACCAGCGCGCAGGGGCAGGAAACGACCAGGAATACCAGGGCACGCTCCACCCAGGTGCCCCAGGGCTGGGAGAAGAACAGGGGCGGAATAACCGCCAGCAGGGCGGCGCCTGCCACGACGCAGGGGGTGTACCAGTGGGCAAAGCGGGTGATGAAACTTTCCACCCTGGCCTTTTGGTCGGCGGCGTTTTCCACCAGCTCCAGAATCTTGGCGGCGGTGGATTCGCCGTAGGCGCTTTGGGTCTGAACCGTAATGACACCGGTGAGATTTACCGTACCGCTGACCACCGGATCGCCCTCCGCCTTATCCTGCGGCAGGCTTTCGCCGGTCAGGGCGGCGGTATTCACAGCGGTGGAGCCTTCCAGGATCATGCCATCCAGCGGGATCTTTTCGCCGGGGCGGACGATGATGGTCTCCCCTACTTCCACTTCATCGGGGTCCACCTTTTCTTCCTGTCCATTCCGCACCACATTGGCGTAATCGGGGCGGAGATCCATAAGCTGGGTGATGTTGCGGCGGGTCTTGCCCACGGCAACGCCCTGGAACCATTCACCGATCTGATAGAACAGCATAACGGCGACGGCTTCCCGGTAATCGCCCAGTACAAAGGCGCCGATGGTGGCGACCGACATGAGGAATTCCTCGTCCATCAGGTCACCGTGCAGGATCTTGCGGATAGCACCCCACAGGACATCCCAGCCGACAATGAAATACGGCACACAGTAGGCCAAAAGCTGCCAGATGCCCTCCAGCGGGAGAACGAACCACACCAGTGCCAGCAGTACCGCCGCGGCGATAATGCGGGCCAGATGCTTTTTCTGTTTTCTTGTCATTTCGGTAATCCCCTTTCCCCGGTGATGGCGGAAAATATTACTTGAGCAGGATGCGGCAATCGGGTTCCACGCGCTTGCAGGTCTTTACCACTTCGGCCAGGATGTCATCGTAGCGGGCGTCATCGGCCTCCAGGGTGATCTTCTGGGTCAGGAAGCTGACGGTGGCGGTGTTGACGCCGTCGATCTTCTTGATGGCTTCCTCCATCTTGGCGGCGCAGTTGGCGCAATCCAGGTCTTCCAGCATATACATCTTTTTCATGTCAGTTTTCCTCCTTGGATGAATGATTGGTGGGATGGGAATGGTGGTCATGCTCGGTCAGGTGCTCAAAGCCCTGCCCGATGATGGTACGGACATGGTCATCCGCCAGGAAATAGTAGATGGTCTTGCCCTCCCGGCGGGAGGCGACCAGCTTATTTTCCCGCAGCACCTTAAGCTGGTGCGAGATGGCGGATTGGGTCATGCCCAGCAGCTCTGCGATGGCGCAGACACACAGCTCCGATTCAAACAGCGAATACAGAATCCGCATGCGGGTGGTATCGCCGAACACCTTGAAGAGATCCGAAAGGTCACAGATCAGCTCCTCCGGGGGCAGCTCCTGCCGCACCGTTTGCAGGATGGCGGTATGGTCATGCTTTGGCATCATTTCGACCTCCATTCATATGTTTTATTGTTCATATGATAGCACGCTCATATGTTATTGTCAACAGCAAATTTGATTTTTCTTTGATAAAATATCAAAAAACAGGGGCGCCAAAAAGCCCGGAAAACCGAGGTTCTCCGGGCCAACGGGGAATATCAAACTCAGCGGTAGTCTTTCCGCTCGTTTAGGCGCTTCTTTTCTTCGGGCTTCAGGTCCAGGCCGATGGTACCGCCTGGGTTCATGGTGTAATCGGGGTCAAAGTAATCCTTGAGCACCCGGAACACCCCGTACTCCTTCTCGCCGATATAGCCCTCCAGCCACGGGGCGAACATCTTGCCGATGCCGTGGTGATGGCTGATGGCCGCGCCGGATTTCTGGATGGCATCCAGAATGGTGGTGTGGTAGCGCTTAAATTCAGCGGCATCGTTCATCCGGGTGATGAAGATGAAGTACAGGTTGGCGCCCTGCGGGTAGCAGTGGCTCATGTGCGTGGTGACGATGGTATTGGGCAGCGCATGGCAGACCGCGCGCACATCGCGGTGCACCTGCGCCATATTGGACCAGTTGACGCTGCACTCCAGCGTATCGGTGATGACGCTGAAATCCATGAGGGTATCGCGGAGGTAAGGGTCATTGAAGCGGCCCTTTTCCCAGCTCTTGGTCACATAGCCGGTCATGGGCATGGCACCAAAGCGGCGGGCAATGCGGTGGATATTCTTCGCCACATTTTTGGAAAAGCCCTTTTCGCCATCGGTAAAGCCCAGGAACATACAGCGCTCCATATCCTTGTAGCCCAGCTTATCCAGGAGCGGCGCCAGCGGTGTTTCATCCACATTGTAGAGCTTGAGCATCAGGTGGGTCTCTTCGGGGTCGGAAAGGCGAAACACCGAGGAATAGCCACATTCGCACTGCATCATCTCCCGGGCGGCCGCCATGGCGGTCTCCCAATCCCGGAACATGTAGGAGAAGCGTTTACGGTTTTCCGGCTGCCAGCGGAATACCTTGAGGGTCACTTCGGTAAGGACGCCGAAAGTGCCCTCCGAGCCCATCATGATCTGGTTGAGATCGGGGCCGGTGGCCTCCCTGGGATAATGGGGAGTGACGATGCGGCCGATGGGGGTGGCGTACTTCTGCGAAAGGACGATATCGGCGATGGTGCCATAGTAGGTGCTGTTCTGGCCCGCGCCGCGGGTGACCACCCAGCCGCCCACGCTGCTGTACTCGAAGGACTGGGGGAAATGGCCGCAGGTATACTGCCGCTTGGCGCCAAAGCGATTGGGGGCATCCTGCAGGGCTTCCTCCAGCGCGGGGCCGGAAAGCCCCGCCTGCACCGTGATGGTCTGGTCCACCTCATTGAAGCTGAGGATCTTATTGAAGCGCTTTCTCATATCCAGCGAAATGCCGCCCTTGATGGGTTCCACGCCGCGGGTAACGGAGCTGCCGCCGCCGTAGACATACAGCGGGATATGGTGCTGTGCCGCATAGCAGACGATCTTCTCCACCTGCTCGGCGGTATCGGGGTAGACCACCACATCCGGCAGGCTGTCAATCTGCTTATGGCGCAGCCGCAAAAGGTCATAGCCGGTGCAGCCGTAGGCCACCGAAAGCCGGGCGTAGTCATCGGTCGTGACAAATTCCTCGCCGACAATCTCCCGGAGAGCCTGCAGATGCTCCGGGGCCATTTCAGAGGGGTGATCGGGCAGCTCCACCCGGTCAAAGCCGATATCATCGGTGTAGTCCCGGAAGTCCTCATCGGTCATATGGAAGGCTTCCTTCATCATCTTGTAGAGGGATTCCTTGGGGTACTTGAAAAACTCGGGATCGCCCCAGCGGAAGATGGAACGATAGCTGCCCGCCGGGGCTGGAGTCAGCAGCCACTTGGGCTCGAAGCCTTTGTACGGTTTATTGCTCATGGTCATTCTCCTTTTCGGTTTTCTCTTCCAGCAGGCCGGAGGTGATGATGATATCCACCCCCAAGCCCAGCACATTGGGCAGCACCGCTTCTCCCCGCTTCATCGGACGGGTCACACGGGCGCGGTTAATTTCCCGCATGACATCGAAAATTTTATCCTTGGGTATTTCGGCCGAGGTGCGTACACTGATGACCGGGACCTCCGGAAAAACGGTGCGCACCGTGGTGCAGAGGGTGCGGGTGGGGCAGGTCATCTCGGCCGTGGCGAACTGTTCCCCCCGTTTACAGGCATTGCCGGTGACGGTAAAACGGCCGTCCCGCTCTTCGATGCGCAGGGTGCAGCCCCGGGGACAGACGATGCAGGTCAGCTCAGTCATGCTCCATCACCTCAATTTCCAGTTTGATCTGCGAAGCCGCGGTCAGCGCCTGGGCGGAAAGATCCAGCTCCAGCCGTTCCATCTCCGGCGGGCGGAGGAAGGGGTACCGGCGGGTGTATATTTCCCGGCCATCGGCTGTAATGACAAGGCGGCAGGGGCCCAGGTTTTCCCGACTGCGGAAGTAGACAGTCACTGCGGAACGGTCGGCTGCAACATCCAGCCGCTGGGGCACAGCATACAGCAGCCCCTCCCCCGCCATGATGGGAATGAGGGTTCTTTGCTGCCCCGGACGGTACCGGGCCGCGCTTTTTCCGGCGGCTTCTCCGCTTTCGGAGACATAGTCCACCAGGTCATTGACATGCAGGGCATTGCCGCAGGAGAATACACCGGGGACCGAGGTCATCAGCCCGGCATCGCAGATGGGGCCTTTGGTTTTGGGATCGATGGCCGCGCCAAGGCCCTCGGCCAGCTCGTTCTCCGGGATGAGCCCGACCGAAAGGATGAGGGCATCGCATTCCACAATCTGTTCGGTACCGGAAATGGGGTTCATTTTTTCATCTACCCGGGATATTTCCACGGCCGTCAGACGGTCCTGACCAAAGACACGGGTAACGGTGTGGGAGAGATGTAGCGGGATATTGTAATCGCGCAGGCACTGGTGAATATTGCGGGTGAGGCCGGAGGGGGTGGATTTGGCCTCGTAGACGCCCAGCACCTGGGCGCCCTCCAGCGTAAGGCGGCGAGCCATGATAAGACCGATATCCCCGCTGCCGAGGATGACACACTTCCGGGTGGGCAGCTGACCCAGCAGGTTGGTAAAATGCTGGGCACACCCGGCAGTAAAGACCCCGGCCGGGCGGGTGCCATGGATGGAGACCTGCTTGGCAGTCCTCTCCCGGCAGCCGGTGGCCAGCACCAGCGCTTTGGCGGCCACCGTTTCCACGCCATCCCGGTTTACCAGGGTGACGGCAAAACCCTCAACGGTCTTTTGGATGCGGGTGACAAAGGTGAGGGTCCTCGCTTGCAGCCCCAGGGCATGAAATTTATCGGTGAAGCGGCCAGCGTATTCCGGGCCGGAGAGCTTTTCCCCATACCGCACCAGGCCAAAGCCATCGTGGATGCACTGTTTGAGGATACCGCCCAGGCGGGCTTCCCGCTCGATGAGAAGAACCTGAGCGCCGTTTTGGTGGGCAGCAATGGCCGCGGCCAGCCCGGCCGGTCCCCCGCCGATGACCAGAACATCAACGGTAAGCATGCTTTCTCCCTCCTTCGTCATTTGGTTTTGCCATAGGTGATGACCGCTTGCTCAGAGGATTTTCTGACCTCCTCCAATGGGCAGTCCAGGTATTCGGCGATGATCTGAGTGACCAGCGGCGAGCAGAACCCGCCCTGGCAGCGGCCCATGCCGGGCCGCACCCGCTTTTTGATGCCATCCACCGTGGGAACCGGGATGGGCGAACGCAGGGCATCCAGAATTTCTCCCTTGCTTACCTCCTCGCAGCGGCAGATGATGATGCCGTAATCGGGGTTCTGCCGGATGAGGGCGGCCCGCCGCTCATCGCTCATTTCCCGCAGGACGGGCGGGCCATGGCGGATGGGATCGTAGTTTTCGTTCTTTTCCACCGGTTTAAGCGTGGAAAGATAATCGACCGCCATTTTTTCGATATCCAACGCGACGGCCGGGGCAGTGGTAAGCCCTGGGGACTGGATACCGGCACAGTGCAGAATGTTGCCGGTTTTGCGGCCCATTTCGATGATGAAGTCCTCTTCGAAGGTGGGGGCGCGCACCCCGGTAAAGTAGGTAATGATATCCCCCTGGGAAAGGGTGTGCATGGTGCGCTGCTGCTTTTGGAACACATGGTCGATGCTTTCCCGGTGGGTTTCGGTGTTCTCTTTTTCCCAAGTTTCTATGGCATCGGGGCCAACCAGCAGGTTATCGTGGACGGTATGCAGAATGCCACCGCCTTTGGAGTGGTGAGTGTTCCGGGCAATATTCATGACGGAGGCGATGGTGTGCATATAGGCCCCGGCCTTTTTATCCAGGATGGAATTGGTGCCACGGCGGGGATGAATGGAGAAGAAGCGGTCCCCCGCCATGGCGGCGATCTCCTCCGCGAAGACGCCGGCGGCATTGATGACCAACGCGGGATAAACGGTGCCGCGGTTGGTGGTGACGCTATGTATTTTGCCATCCTGTACCTCCATGCCCAGCACCGCGGTATTCAGCGAGACCTCGGCACCGTTCTGCACGGCGTTTTCGGCATAGGCGATGGTAAGCCCATAGGGACAGACACAGCCGGAGGACGGATTGGAGATGGCGAAGGCAAAACGGAGATCGGGCTCCCGGCGGCGCAGCTCCTCCCCGGAGATGAGCTCGGTATCGGCGATGCCATCCCGCTTTTTACGGATGAGGCAGTAGAGGGCGATGAGGGGCTTGAGCCAGGCTTTTTCGAAGCAGACATACTGCCCTACCCGCTTAAAGGGAACATCGAGCTCCCGGCAGAGCTGATCGTACATGGCATTTCCTCGGCGGACATAGTGATGCTTGAGAGAGCCGCGGGAAAGATCGATGCCGGGGTGGACCTCGCCGTCATTGCGGCCGGAAGCCTGCAATGCAAGGTCGGCTTCCTTTTCCACCAGCAGGATATCCAGCTGCCACTTGGAAAGCTCCCGGGCGATGGAGGCCCCAGAAATGCCCCCGCCGATAATGAGGACATCCGGCTTTCTGCCTTCCAGCGCGGTATCCCGCAGAGTGGGGATGCGGATGGACTGCTCCCCTGCCTCATCGCAGCGGATCTCATTGACCACATGGGTGGTACTGTATTTTTCGGCCGCCAGGGAACAGGCCTCTATCACTTTCTCCCAAGTGGGCAGTCGACCGCTGAGGACAATATTTCCCTCCGAAAGCGTGGCCGTTACCGCCGGGCCAAAGCGTTTTTTCAGCCGCCGGTTTATCCTGCGGATGTTCATTTTCCGGCACCTCCCGTTCATGTCGGCCAAACGGCCGACTCTATACCCAAATGATAGCGCCTGCCGGGAGAGATGTCAAGAAGGTAAATGACCGGATGAGAGAAATTTTTCGCAAATTTTACACCGCCGGGCAGGATGGACAGCCGTCCGCTTTCATGGTACAATTCGGGGTAGAAACAGGAAAGGAGCTGGCATATGGCCGCACCGAGAAAGGATAACATCAAGGAAAAGATATTGCAGGCCACCACCGAGCTGCTCAAGACGACCGCGCTGGCCGATATCTCGCTGGCGGAGATCGCGGCGGCGGCCGGGATCTCCAAGGGGACGCTGTACTACCACTACAAAACCAAAAATGAGGTTTTTCTGGATATCACCCAGCGTTTTTTGGATGAACAGTGGGAGGATCTGATCCGCTGGACCGAGAACAAAGAGAAGGACACCAGCCTAAACCGGCTGGTGCGGTATGTAGCGGAGCGGGATATTGCCTCTGCCGGACTGCGCCTGCAGCTGCTGGCGGAAGCCCAGCTGGGCAATGAGACTCTGCGCCAGAACCTGACCACCCTGTATCAGAACTTTCAGGGATTGATCCGTGGGAAAATAGCCGAACGCACCGCGCTGCCGGCCGATTTTTTGACCTGGCTGCTGCTGTTGGTCTGCGATGGCATCATCGTGCAGGAATCCATCGGCAACGCGGCCTTTGACCGGGAGACCTTCCTTACCGAGGGGATCCGGTATCTGCGGAAGCTGAGCGCCGCGCAGCAGGAGAACGACTGATTTTACGAAAGCGAATGGAACGATAACGGAAAGGGGGCACCGCCATGGCACAGAAGAATATCACGCTGGGACTGGTGGCCCATGTGGACAGCGGCAAGACCACCCTGACCGAAGCCATGCTGGTGGGGGCCGGGGCGCTGCGGCAGGCCGGGCGGGTGGATCACGGGGATGCCTTTCTGGACACCCATGCGCTGGAGCGCAACCGGGGCATTACCATATTTGCCAAGGAGGCAAGGCTGACCCTGCCCCATACTGCCCTAACCCTGCTGGATACCCCCGGACACGCTGACTTTGGCGCGGAGATGGAGCGTACCCTTTCGGTGCTGGATTATGCGCTGCTTATCATCAGCGGGACGGACGGCGTGCAGGCCCACACCGAAACGCTGTGGCGCCTGCTGGAACGGTACCGCATCCCCACTTTTATTTTTGTGAACAAGATGGATCAGCCGGGCGCTGACCGCGCGCTTATTCTGGAGGAGCTGCAAAGGAAGCTCTCCCCCGCCTGCCTGCCCCATGACACCGATGAGGAAGCACTGGCGCTGTGCGATGAGCGGCTGATGGCGGAATACCTGGAAAGCGGAACACTGACCGAAACAAATTTGGCTGCCGCCCTTGCCCGGCGGGCATGGTTCCCCTGCTTTTGGGGGGCGGCGCTGCGGCAGGAGGGCATTGCCGAGCTGCTGGAGGGGCTGGACCGACTGACCCTGGCCCCGGCCTATTTGCCGGACTTTGCGGCAAAAGTGTATAAAATTTCGACCGACGCGCAGGGCAGCCGGCTGACCCACCTGAAGGTGACGGGCGACACGCTGCGGGTAAGGATGGCGCTGCCGAACGGGGAGAAGATCACCCAGATACGGCTGTATAATGGGGCCAAATACCAGGCGGTGGAGGAAGCCCCTGCTGGAACTATCGCTGCTGTAACCGGCCTGAACCAAAGCTATGCCGGGGAAGGTCTTGGCGCCGAGCAGGAGAGGAGCTCTCCCCTGCTGGAGCCGGTGATAAGCTGCCGGGTGACGCTGCCGGAGGGCACCGACCCCCATACCGCACTGGCACAGCTGCGCCAGCTGGAGCAGGAGGACCCGCAGCTCCACCTGGAGTGGGAGGAGCAGAAGCGGGAGATCCGGGTGCGCCTGATGGGAGAGATCCAGCGGGAGATTTTGCAGAGCGTGGCCATGGAACGCTTCGGGCTGGCCATCGGCTTTGAGGAGGGGAGCATTCTTTACAAGGAGACCATTGCCGCCCCGGTTGAGGGCATCGGTCACTATGAGCCGCTGCGTCACTACGCCGAGGTGCACCTGCTGATGGAGCCGCTGCCCCGCGGCAGTGGGCTGCGATTTGAAAGCGACTGCCCCACCGATAAGCTGGACCTGAACTGGCAGCGGCTGATCCTGACCCATCTGACCGAAAAGACCCACAAGGGAGTACTGACCGGCTCCCCTATCACCGATATGAAGATCACGCTGATCGCGGGACGCGCCCACCTGAAACATACCGAGGGCGGCGATTTCCGCCAGGCAACTTATCGTGCTGTCCGCCAGGGACTTCGCAAAGCAAAAAATATTCTTCTGGAACCATACTATGAATTCCGTCTTGAAGTGCCTGCCGAGATGATCGGAAGAGCGCTGGCAGATGTCCAGAAGATGCAGGGGAGCTTCGAATCACCGGATACAGACGGAACAACCGCAGTCCTAAAAGGAACAGCAGCCGTTTCCCAGATGCGCGATTACCAGAAAGAGGTCGTTGCATACACACACGGAACAGGAAAACTTTTCTGCACACTCAAGGGCTATGCACCGTGCAAAAACCAGGAAGAGATCGTACAGAATGTTGCCTACGATCCGGAAAGCGATCTGGAAAATCCGACAGGTTCCGTTTTCTGTGCACATGGCGCAGGTTTTGTCGTACCATGGGATCAGGTCGAGGATTACATGCATCTGAACAGCGGAGTGGAACTTAACGGCCTGGACAGCGAAACCTGGTATGATGATGTGGATTATGCGGAAAATCCGGGTACAGCGGTGGATAATCCAAACATTTCTAGAAACACAAGTGGAAAAAACGGCAAATTTTCCTACAGCGGAAGTTATGATGAGGAGGAAGAGCTGCAGGCAATTTTTGAGAGGACATTTGGTCCGGTCAAACGCGACCGTGCCGCTTTCCAGAAAAAGACGGTTCATTCGTCAGCACCGACCGTCCGCTATCGACAGGGAAAACCACGCAAGGAAGAATATCTCCTTGTCGATGGATACAACATCATTTTTTCCTGGGAAGAGCTGAATGAGCTGGCGAAAGAAAATATCCACGCGGCCTGCGATAAGCTGATGGATATCCTGAGCAACTATCAGGGATACCGCAAATGTACATTGATCCTTGTATTTGACGCTTACAAGGTGGAAGGACACATGGAAGAAGTTCTTACCTATCATAACATTTACGTGGTATATACCAAAGAAGCCGAGACCGCAGACCAGTATATTGAGCGTACTGTCCATAAAATCGGACGGAAACATAATGTGACAGTTGCCACATCCGATGGCCTGGAACAGATCATCATCATGGGCGAGGGAGCTGCCAGAATCTCAGCCCGCGGTTTTAAAGAGGAGATTGCCTCCGC
>OGGJ01002727.1_pt1 | contig 11921 bp, 10 predicted proteins | sample 1571071 | NCBI WGS metagenome assembly OGGJ01 (sample SAMEA2581954, study PRJEB24529) | metagenome | biome: Human gut stool | place: China | collected 2011
CGGTGGTGGGGTGGTAGTAGTAATACCCGCCGGTGGAGGGGGTGGGGGCGGGGGTGATATGAACGTAATCAGGAGTCAATTCCTCCGAGGACTTCCACGCCACACTTTCCTTCACACCAGCACCCAACTCGTTGTTGGTAACATTAAAGGACGCTCCATCAGCCATGGTGATCTTGCTGGGATCGAGGAAGGTCAGCAAAGCGGTTGCGTTAGTAACCTTGTTGTCTGAAACAACAACATTTCCGAGGGTAGAGGTATCAGTTGTTGTAGAGAACATGATAGCTACATTTTTCGGCTTGTTCGCATCATCAGCAGAGTTGGTCAGGCTCATATCAAACTTGTTGTTAGCGATGATTACCTTTGCACCGCTAACATTTTGCTCGATAATCTTGATCGGGCGGGAAGCCTTAAAGGTGCAGTTCCGGACCGTCACATCGCAAGAACGGATGTTGCAGAACCACAATGGGTTGGAATCATTGGCAGATGTCTTGTTCTCATAAGCATTGAAGGTACAGCCATCCAGTGTGAGGCTATCAGCAAAGAAGCCGCCGTTCTGAATCCAAATGCCGTTGAAGGTACTGCGGTCGAACAGAACGGTCTTTACCGTGCGGTTGTAGAATGCACCGCCGAGATTTCTGCCGTCAGACCAGCCGGTGTTCATACGGAAATAGCCGTTCACCGTAAAGTCCTTGGTAAATACAACTTTTGAAGCATCAGGGATGCTAAGTGTAATGCTATGGGAATCGCTCTGGTTCAAACCGCCTTCCGGATTGTCCTTGACAGAGCCGCTGATATAGAGGTTGATACCCGGCTTGTTGGAGCTGTAGATGGTGTCGTTATCTCTTACCATATAGACCTTACGGCCATCCTCAAGAATATCTCCGACTTTGTGGCTCGTATCCTTATCCCATGTCCAAATATCGCAGATGTTCTGATTACCGATGGTAACGCCACCACTGGCAAGAGAAACATCACCAATGTTGACGTACACATCCGTGGTGCCCTCGGGAATCGTCTGCAGGGCATTAAACTCGGCCAAAGTGTACGGGTTCGCGGCCGTGCCATCGCCGCCGTCTGCCCACGCCATCGTCGTGACGCCCAGCGCCATGACCAGCGCCAGAATGGTTGCTAACAATTTCTTCATGTCTCATAACCCGTTTATTTTAGATTTCCGCAGACACGCTCGTTTTAATGGAGATTAAAACGTAAATGCAGAGGTACCTCTGCGGATAGTTAGATTATAGCACAGTCTCACCGTTTGTCCAGCCTTTTTATGGAAGTTTTACACATTTTTTCTGTTACCGGGAATGGAAAACGGGAGAATTTGACAGAAAATGGGAATTGGGGGGGCTGCTGCGGCGGGACGGGGGGCTGCGCGAAAGAGGAGCACCCGGTCGGGTGCTCCTCTTTATGTCTCTCACGCAAAATAGCCCTTGATCTCCATCACGGCCGTTACGATGCAGAACAGGCCGAAGGCCAGGATCAGCGTGCCGCCCAGCTTCTTTTTCTGCTTCACCTGGAACATCATGATACCCACCATGATCATGGACAGGCCCAGCAGCACCATGGACAGGCCGGGGATGTACAGCACGTTCATCTTCCGCAGCAGCCACAGCAGCAGGGCCAGGACCAGCAGCACGATGGATATATTTTTCTTCGTATTCATGGACATTGGCGTTTCTCTCCTCCCTTGGGACGCAGCGCGCCCACTGGTTTGATTGTAGCGGAAAAGCGGACAGAATACAAGGGCAATTTACCGCCCCAGCAGCACTTTCGCCTTGAGGATCGCCGCCACGGTCTTGGCATCGGTCAGCTCGCCGGACATACACAGCTCCACCGCCTCGTCGAAGGGCACGCGCACCGTCTCCAAAAACTCGTCCGCGTCCGGGTGCGTCTCGCCGAAGGTCAGCTCGCAGGCCAGGAACAGGTACAGCGTCTCGCCATAGCAGCCGGGAGAGGCGATCAGCGCCCCCAGGTCCGTCCACGCCTCCGCCGCGGCCCCGATCTCCTCCTTCAGTTCCCGCTGGGCCGTGACAAAGGGGTCCTCGCCCGGCTCCCGTTTGCCGGCGGGTATCTCCGTCAGCACCCGGGAAAAGGCGTAGCGGTACTGCTTCACCAGCAGCACGTCGTCGCCGTCCAGGGCCAGAATACCCACGCCGCCGGGGTGCTCCACCACCTCGCGGACACCCTCTTTCCCGTTGGGCAGGCGTACCCTGTCCTCCCGCACGTGCAGGATGCGGCCGCGGTAGACCTCACGGCTCTCCAGCGTTTTCTCAGTCATATCCATAGAAGCGTCTCCCTTCGTTTTTTGCCCCAGTATAGCACAGAAAGTTCAAAATTACCACCCCTCTATCCCCCTTGCGCGATGCGAGAAAATATGGTATACTATCGTTCACGTTACCGGAAGGAGGTGTCTCCATGGACAAGTCCGGCACCAAGACCATTGCCCAGAACCGCAAGGCGTACCACGACTACTTCGTGGAGGACCGCTACGAGGCCGGCATCGAGCTGTTCGGCACGGAGGTCAAGTCCATCCGCGCCGGCACCCTGAACCTGAAGGACGCCTTCTGCGTGGCCAAGGACGGCGAGGTGTACGCCTACAGCTTTCACATCTCCCCCTACGACCACGGCAACATCTTCAACCGTGACCCGGACCGGCCCAAGCGGCTGCTGCTGCACAAGCGGGAAATACGAAAGCTCCACGACCTGCAGAAGCAGGAGGGCTATGCGCTGATACCGCTGTCGGTATATTTCAAAAACTCCCGGGTGAAGGTGGAGCTGGGCCTGTGCAAGGGCAAGAAGACCTACGACAAGCGGGAGGCCGTGGCCAAGCGGGACGCCAAGCGGGAGATGGACCGCGCCATGCGGGAGAAAAACCGCGGGTATTGAGAAATGTATGACTTTGCGCAGAAAGTGCGCATATTCTGATAATAAGTGAGGGAACCAAGATGGCAAATCCTATCGTGACTTTTGAAATGCAGGACGGCGGCAAGATCGTTGCCGAGTTGTATCCCGACATCGCGCCCCAGAGCGTGTACAATTTCATCGCCCTGGCCAACGCCGGGTACTACGACGGGCTGATCTTCCACCGGGTCATCCCCGGCTTTATGATCCAGGGCGGCTGCCCCGACGGCACCGGCATGGGCGGCCCGGGGTACTGCATCAAGGGCGAGTTCGCCGCCAACGACGTGCAGAACGACCTGCGCCACACCCGCGGTGTGCTGAGCATGGCCCGGGCACAGCCCATGGACAGCGCCGGCAGCCAGTTCTTCATCATGCACAAGGACGCGCCCCATCTGGACGGGCAGTACGCCGCCTTCGGCTGCGTGATGGACGGCATGGACGTGGTGGACCGCATCGCCAACCAGCCCCGGAACATGATGACCAACAAGCCCAAGAAGGACCAGGTCATGGCGAAGGTCACCGTGGACACGCAGGGCGTGACGTATCCGGAGCCGGAGAAGCTGGCCGATCCCTTCGGGAGATAAGTTTTCTGTGTGGGGGAGGGTCCCCCTCCCCCACACATATGTAAATATTCCCATGGGTTGTGTGCACAGCGCGCAAAAACCTTATGGGCTGTACTGTTTCCCAGTGTCGCACAACGCGCAAGTCCCTCGCGGACTACGCTGTTCCCCAGTGTCGCACAATGCGAAAACCCCTCATGGGACTGCACCGATTTTCCCCGGGTATTGGAACAATACCCAAAAAATCCCCAATATGGGGCTGCACCGGTTTCGACGGGGGTGTGGAGGCTGGATAAGCGGGCGGCGGCGCCTGACCGCCATAAAACGGGCAACTTAAAAATTAACTGACAACAATCGTATTGCTGTCGCTGCCTAACTAAAGGCAGCCGTCTGAACCGGAGAGGCCACAGGCCGGGGAAGGCGTCGTTGATGTGGCGGACGTGCGGCGGGTAAGAGTTGCCCCGCCCATGCATTATGACTCTACTGAACCGCGCAGTCTGTCAGGTGTCTGCGCGGAGAGGGAACGCTGAAACCTGACTGCGCCCGGAGAAAGTCTTGTCAAAGCGCTTTCGGACAGGGGTTCGACTCCCCTCAGCTCCACCACAAGTCAAAAAATCCGAACATTATCATCAATGGTGATACGTTCGGATTTTTGATTTTTATGAGTTGTTTTATAATTTAGAAATTACTGTGGTTTGTAGCATATTCTCGGCCTCCTCCAAGCCTTGCATCACTTCCGCCATGATGCGAGTGGCCAAGATAAATCCTGAACTGAACGCTTCACACTCAGTGATGCAGGACAGTTCACTTGTGCAGTCCTTGAATTTTTCAAAGGTTTCTTTTGTTTCATTGTCAGACTTGAGTTCAGGTCTCCCTCGTTTTTGCATATCAACTTAACTTAACGAGTTTGCCACCCTCGTTTCTCAAAGAAACAGTTGATATTATCAATCAAACGATTTATAATGTCAACTGTGATAATAGTTGTATGGAGGCTTATTATGACTACTTCTGAACAGATACGAGTTCTTTGTGTGCGTTCTGGCGTAAGTTTGTCAGAATTGGCAAGAAGAATAAATCAAACACCACAAAATTTCAGTGTTAAACTTAAGAGAAATACGGTTACACAAGATGAGCTAAATCAAATTGCTAATGTGCTCAATGTGAAATATGAACAGTATTTTGTTTTAGCTAATGGAGATCAGGTTCGATAAATAAAGAGAAGGTGAAAAAATGGATACAAACATTATTTATAATATAGATTGCGTCGCCGGAATGAATCAAATGATAGATGAGGAGTCTATAGACCTTATCATCGCGGATCCACCATATTTTAAGGTTATCGGCGAAAAATGGGATTATCTTTGGAGAACAGAAGAAGACTATCTTGAATGGTCAGAAAAATGGATTGCAGAAGCTGCCCGTGTTTTAAGAATGGGCGGCAGTTTCTATTTGTTTGGTTATTTTAGAATGTTAAGTAGATTGTTGCCTATTTTAGAAAAGTATGGTTTTGAACTTAGACAACAAATAGTATTAAATAAAGGCATGCAAGCTGTATCTGGGCGAGCAACTAAAAATTATCGAATGTTCCCTAATGTGACCGAAAGTATTTTATTTTTATGTAAAGATCCCAAACCTTTTGCAAAATCCTTTTTAAAGCAAAGGCAAAAAGAATTAGGTTATTCCGCAAAACAAATCAATGAGATGTTGGGTGTCAAATCAAACGGTGGCGGTATGTGGAGTATTTATACAGGCAAAAATGTTTGCGAGCAATTACCCACTGAAGAATTGTGGGACAAATTGCAAACAATTCTTGAATTTAACATTCCATACGATAAGATTAGTCAAACATATCATGCACAAATTGGGTTAACAGATGTATGGGATGATGTGAATTTTTATGAAGAAAAAGACCGCATCCATCCTACCCAAAAACCACAAAAACTGCTTGCAAGACTAATTCTTGCAAGCAGTGATGAGGACGATATTGTTTTAGATCCATTTATGGGTGGAGGTTCAACAGCCTTGGCTTGTATTAATAACAAGCGTAATTATATTGGATTTGAAATAGAACAAGAGTATTACGAAAAGTCGTTAGAACGATTAGCATGTAGACAGATGACGCTATTATAATTATCTTAAATCGATAAACTGTGAGCGTAACGATAGTGGTATATCTGCTTTTTTCAAAACGATTTTAGGCAAATATATTTCATCTGCGAATTTGTTGCATAGATCGGCATTGGTTATATTATTATTTTTCCTTATGTCTTCTAATAATTGCAATAGCTTTTCTTTATTTAATCCATTAACACGAGCAGATGGGCTGTATTTTTTAATAACATTTTTAATGTTAGCTACACTTATGGTAGTTGATCCAGAATATGAACTTAAAGGAAGTAGTACATCTGAATAAGTATTGTTTTTGGATGGGAATACATCGGTGATTATATTGCCATCATTTGTGATTTTTGATCTGTAAATCAAAGTTGGTTCTGTTAATGCGAATTTTAGCATATGAGGCCACATGTTAAACGGTGCTTTAGATGTTGACTGTGAACGAATATTGAGATAATAGTCAATCATACAGTACGCAAACCCTTTACTCTTTGGGTCAACTTCCCATATTGATGCAATAATGTCGTTGTTGTTGCTATCATATATGGATTCGAATTCAAAAAGAACAAAGTAATATCTGTAAGGATCCAATAACTTTGCAAACTCGTCATTGTTTCGGATTGCTATTAACCACTTCGAATCATCTTTCCTATTAATGCTTGTAGAGCCGCATACAGCACATTCCGTTTCTAAACTTGAAACAACTGCACCACAAGCATTACAAGACCCTAATTGATCGACTCTATAACAAGTTTTAATTTCACCATGTCTTTCATCATCTATAACTAAATCATAACCACGAGCACCAGATTTTCCACCAGGATATCCTGTTACGACACTCACCAAATGCTGACCAACATATCCCATACGTGCCTGAGGCGTTTGTTGAGTTATTTTTGACCATGCATTAACTTTTGCTCTTAAAAATCAATATATAAATCTTTGATCAAGGCTTCAGAAGCTTCTATCGTTCCTAAAGTATAATTTAGCATAAAACCACTCCTTCAAATATATTTCCATTTTGTTCTAACACATTTCGACGTTTTTTACAATAGATTATTGGAGGTGATGCAATGTACTTTAAATACCTGTCGGCTGCGTTTGGCAGCGCCATGATCACATCGGTCTATTCGGCCAGTACCACGGGCCGCAGGGAACGGCGGCATTGGCGGTCGTCGCTCCGGTCTGGAACATCATCTACAGTCTTGGCCTTTTGATGGGCATTGGCGGCAGCGTGATTTTCAGTACAAAGCGCGGCAGCGAGAAATGCGACGGGAGTGAGAACCAGTATTTCACATCGGCCGTGATCGGCGCAGTGATCTTATCCATTCTGGCATGGATCGGGGCCATATGCTTCGAGCGCCCCATCCTGACCTTCTTCGGAGCGGATGGCTCCTACCATTGTCCGCACCTATGCGTTATCCTTCCTGCTGCTGCCGTTCAACATCTTCTCGACCTATTATTTCCAGGCGATCATGAAGCCGAAGGCAGCGTTCGTTGTTTCTGTGGCACGGGGACTTGTCATCAGCGGCATTTTGATCATGGTTCTTCCTGCGCTGGTCAACGCCGATGCGATCTGGTTTGCGATGCCAGTCACGGAGCTGCTGGTCATGCTTTACGCCGCTTCGATGATCCGCAAATACACAAGGGCTTTGCCGGGAGGTACCACTTATGCAGATACCCGCCATTGAAAGCAATGCACCCTCGCTGATCTGAAGCTGCTCCCTTAATAGGCCGCCCTGCACGCAGCGCCTCCCTTGCGGTATGGGGACGTGTTCGAATCTATTTGTGCCATGATAAGATAACAGCAAAAACAAAACCACCCTAACGGGTGGTTTTGCTTTTGCTGGGACTACTTCATTCGGCCGTCGCCGGCCATGAGGGCGGTCATCTCCTCGATGCGCTCCAGTGGGAACGGCGGCTCACACAGGGGCTTCATGGCGATAGACATGAGCTTCATGGGGTTGTCGTCCGCCGCCACACGGTTGGAGCTGAGCGCGCCGCAGCGCTTGCAGCGGTGGATGATCGCCCACTCGCCGCCCTTGCGTACCCAGACCGCCACCGGCTTCATGATGCCACCGCAGTCAGAGGCCCGGTCGCCGGGCTCGATGTCTACGTGCAGGCTGGAAAGGCAGTTGGGGCAGTGGTTGCGGTGGTCGCTGCCGGCCCCCTGCGGTGTGCAGAGTCGGCCGCAGACCTTGCAGGTGAAGGTGTCATTGCAGGGATGGGTCTTGTAGTAGCCTTTTTCAAAAGTCTTCCGCTTGTTTTCGCGGTTCATGGTGTTTCCTCCTGAAGATGTGTTTTCATGCTCCGGGAGGAATGGCGTATTATTGCCAGACCTCCCGGTCAGGCCACACGCTCCAGTGTCAGGGTATTGAGTTTCAAACGCGTCTCCTTAATAAAATGTGTATTGTGCCCTGCGGGCACTGACGACAGGGTACTCTCCGCGCCGCCGTTTGTCAAGAGCCTACGCGTGCCTGAACACCTTTTTCTCCAACGCAAAGATGCGCGGACTGAAGGTATCCGGCTCCATCGTATCATACGTCTCGCGGTAGATCTCCATACGGCTGTCCACCGCATCGATCAGGCTCAGCAGCTCCGCCTCGGCGCACAGAGGGCGCACCGCCGCGCCGAATTCCGGCTCACCGTGGTGAGAGAGGATCAGGTGCTGCACCAGCACGGATTTCTCCTCCGGCACGCCCAAACGGGCGGCAGTCTCCGCCGCGTCCTGCGCTCCCATGACCAGGTGCCCCAGCAGCTGCCCCTTAATGGAGTAATCCGTGGCCAGACCCAGCTGCGAAAACACGAACTCCTGCGCCTTCGCCATATCGTGGAGCAGCGTCCCCGTCAGCAGCAGGCTGCGGTCGATCGTCTCCGGGTACATTCCCGCCAGGAAGTCCGCGATCTTCACCATGTTGGCGGTGTGCATCAGCAGGCCGCCCAGAAAGGCATGGTGTACGCTCTTGGCGGCGGGGATGGACGCGAGCGTCTCCCCGTGGGCCTCCAGCATGGCCTCGGCCACGGCACGGTAGTCCGGATCCGTAATGGAGGCCGCCGCACGGCGCAGATCCTCCATCGCCGCGCCGTAGTCGATGGGCGCAGTGGGCACCAGGGCGGACACATCCACCGGATCCTCCTGGGCCGCCTGACGAATACGCGCGGCGGTGAACTGCGCGGTGCCCCGATACTCGCCCACGGTACCCCGCACCTTGACCACGGTACCCTCGTCGGCGGCGGTCAGCGGCCCAGCATAGTCCCAGACCTTCAGTTCCATCGTGCCGGTACGGTCGCTGAGCGCTCCGGTCAGGAATGGCTTGCCGTTGGCGGCCACCTTGGGGTTGGCGGACTTGAGTATGTAGTAGCCCTCGATCTCGTCGCCGGGGGTCATGGCGTTGATGGGCTTGTTGTATTCCACAGGCATATCCTCCCTTTCTCATATTACTGCTATGATACCACGTTTGCCAAAGGGGGGCAAGGGGACGGGCGGTTTTCGGCGGAAATCCGAAAACGCTTCCGGCAAACAAAAAATTTGTTTGCCCCAAGGTATTTGGCTTTTGGTTCCCGGCGGGAAACGCCGGAAAAAGCACCCATCGTTAAAGGTTTTTACAAGTTTCATTTTTTGACACGTCTTAACACGGTTCGACAATTTATTTATGACAAATTTATGTATTGCGCGGAAAGATTAACGTGCATTTTATTAAACCGATGTTATAATCTGTACATGGTTTCAAGAGGCGATCCGGACACCTCGAAAAACAATTTCACTGCACAAAGGAGAGTGTGTTTTTGTGACGACATTCATCATCGGCCTCGTTATTTTGCTGGGCGGTGCCGCACTGTACGGCCGCTTCTGCGAAAAGGTCTTTGGTCCTGACGACCGCAAGACGCCCGCCTACACCAAGGAGGACGGCGTTGACTTCGTTCCCATGAGAGGCTGGAAGAACAGCCTGATCAACCTGCTGAACATCGCGGGCACCGGCCCCATCCTCGGGCCGATCCAGGGCATCCTGTTTGGGCCCATCGCGTTCCTGACCATCCCCATCGGCAACGTCATCGGCGGCGCCATGCACGACTATTTCTCCGGCATGATCTGCCTGCGTGACGGCGGCACCCAGATGCCCGAGATGATCCGCCGCTACTCCACCAAGGGTATCTATAAGTTCTACAACGTGTTCGTGTGCGTGCTGCTGCTGCTGGTGGGCGCTGTGTTCATCTACACTCCCGGCGACATCGCCGCGACCCAGGTGTTCGGCTTTGACGGTAAGGCCACCTCTGTTTCCACGTGGGTCATCTACGGTGTCATCTTCCTGTACTACCTGGTCGCCACCGTGTTCCCCATCGACGCCATCATCGGCAAGATCTACCCCATCTTTGGCGGTATCCTGCTGTTCTCCGCCGTCGGTATCTTCATCGGCATCTTCGTCACCGGTATGCCCCTGATGAACATCTGGGACAGCTGGGCTGCTCCCGTGCTGAGCCTCACCGGTGCTGACGGCACTGTGGGTACCTTCACCTACGCGGACTACTTCTCCACCAAGCACTTCCTGCCCATCTTCTTCGTGACCGTGGCCTGCGGCATCCTGTCCGGCTTCCACTCCACCCAGACCGCTATCATCTCCCGTACCATGAAGAGCGAGCGTCAGGGCCGCAACACCTTCTACAACATGATGGTGCTGGAGGGCTTCATCGCCATGGTTTGGGCTGCCGGCGCTATGGGCGTGTACAACCTGGCGCTGCAGGAGCCCAATGCCGGACTGGCTACCGGCACCGTGGGCGTCGTCTGCAAGTACCTGCTGGGCAACGTGGGTGGCATCATCGCCCTGATCGGCGTCATCGTGCTGCCCATCACCTCCGGTGATACGGCGCTGCGCGCCCTGCGTCTGAGCCTGTCTGAGACGCTGCACATCGACCAGTCCACCAACGGCAAGCGCATCAAGCTGGCTGTGCCCATCTTCGCGCTGGTCATCGCCATCCTCGTATTCGCCAAGGTCAACAACGACGGCTTCATGATCCTGTGGCGTTACTTCGCATGGGCTAACCAGACCCTGTCCCTGTTCGCCTTCCTGTGCATCACCGCGTGGATGTTCGAGAACGGCAAGGGTAAGTGGGCTTGGATCCCCATGATCCCCGGCTGCTTCTACACCTTCATCTGCGTGACCTACATCGCCAACGCCCACATCGGCTTCAACATCCCCTGGACGCCCGCCTACATCATCGGTGTGGTGTGCGCCATCGCCTATGTGGTGGGCTGCTGCGTGTACGGCAAGAAGCGCGCTGCCAGACTGCTGGCCAAGTAAGTTCTCTCCTCTCCTCAAATCGGTATAGCAAATAACGTACAAAACATGAGGGACGGCCTACGCCGTCCCTTGTGTTTTTTTCTCCCGGCTGGTATAATCCCCTTATCAAAACGAAGGGAGTGCGCTCCATGAAACGCTGTCTTGTCCTCTCCGACTCATTCAAAGGCACGCTGTCCTCCCCGGACATCTGCCGCATCGCCCGCAGTCTCCATATCCCCGGTTGGCACATCGACGCCCTGCCGGTGGCCGATGGCGGCGAGGGCACCACAGACTGCTTTCTGGATGCCTGCGGCGGACAGCGTATCGCCCTTCCCGTGTCCGGTCCCTTTGGCGGCACTATCGATGGCTTCTACGGCCTGCTGCCCGACGGGACGGCGGTGGTGGAGTGCGCCGCAGCAGCGGGCCTGCACCAGGCTGAGGGCCGTCCCGACCCGGAGGCGGCCACCACCTACGGTGTGGGACAGCTTCTGGCCCACGCGCTGGATCACGGCGCAAAGCACTTGATCCTGGGTCTGGGCGGCAGCTGCACCAACGACGGCGGCTGCGGTGCGGCCGCGGCGCTTGGCGTTCGGTTTTACGACCGGCAGGGCCGCGGCTTCGTGCCCACCGGCGGCACGCTGGCAGACATCGAGGCTATCGACCTGTCCGGGCGGCATCCCGTCCTGCGGTCCGGTGTGCTGACGGTCATGTGCGACATCGACAACCCCCTGTACGGCGAAACCGGCGCGGCGTACATCTTCGCTCCGCAGAAGGGGGCGAACGATGCCTGCGTGCAGCGTCTGGACGCGGGACTTCGGCATCTCGCCGCGGTGCTACATACACAGCTGGGTGCGGAGGTGGATACCCTCCCCGGCGGCGGTGCCGCCGGCGGCTTCGGCGCGGGCTGCGCTGCGCTGTTGTGCGGTGCCCTGCGCTCCGGTATCACGACGGTGCTGGACACCGTGGACTTCGACCGCCGCGCAGTGGGCTGCGACCTGGTGGTCACCGGCGAGGGTTCCTTTGATGCCCAGAGCCTGGGCGGCAAGGCCATCAGCGGCGTGGCAGG
>OGGJ01002728.1_pt1 | contig 11917 bp, 12 predicted proteins | sample 1571071 | NCBI WGS metagenome assembly OGGJ01 (sample SAMEA2581954, study PRJEB24529) | metagenome | biome: Human gut stool | place: China | collected 2011
CCCGCTGTCTGCGTTCCGGTAAGGTTACCCGCGCAATCTAAAAGATAGCAGTAAAAGCCGCTCTGAACGAGCGGCTTTTTTCTGTCCTTTTTTGCCTTCACCGCAGCGCGGCGAGCTTGGCGTTGAGCTTTTTATAAATGCGCTCGCGGAACCACGGCTCGCTGCTGGCTTCGATCGCTCCCTCCGGTGTGAACCAGCGGACGCCGCTGTTCTCGTCCGGCTTGACGGTCAGCGCGTCGCTGTCGTCCGCGATGAGAAGATAGGTCACATTCAGGTGCAGATGCGAGGAAACGTATGCGCCCCGCTTCTCATGTCCGTCCACGGTCAGGACCTCGAGTGAGAAAATATTCTCGCTCGCCGGACGGGCGTGCTTCACACCGCTCTCCTCCCGCACCTCACGCAGCGCGACCGCGAGCAGGTCCTCCTCCCCGTCGGCGTGCCCGCCGAGCCACGCCCAGGAATCATAGATGTTGTGGTAGGCCATCAGCACGCCGTCATGCGCTTCGTTCGTCACCCACGCCGAGGCCGTCATGTGCATCCGGTCATTTTCGCGCGTGAACACATCTGCTTCCTCGCGCAAGGCACGGAGCAAAAGCGCGCGGTCGCGCGCTTCCTGCTCGTTGTATGGCTCATAGCGTTCCAGCTGCTCCAAAAGACACATTGTTTTCTCTCCCGTTTGAAAAAGGCGGTCTGTGCGGACCGCCTTTCGGTTTATACCCATCCGTTGTCGGTTTCGCGCTTCGGCGCGCGGCTCATCAGCCGGTGGACCATCCCCCGGACCTCCGCGCCGTTGTAGAGAACGTCGTACATCGCCTCGCAGATCGGCATTTCCACGCCCAGCGAGTCCGCCAGCTCCTTAGCGCTGACGGCGGCATAGTAGCCCTCGACCACGCCGCCCATATCGGCGACGACCTCCTGCGGCGTCCGGCCCTCGCCGATGGCGATGCCGGCGCGGCGGTTGCGCGAGTGCATCGACGTGCAGGTGACGATCAGATCGCCCATGCCGGCAAGGCCCGCAAGCGTTTCCTTGCGCCCGCCGAGGCGTTCGGCCAGCCGCGAGGTCTCCGCCATCGCGCGGGTGATCAGCAGCGCCTTGGTGTTGTCGCCGAGGCCAAGACCGTCGCTCACGCCGCAGCACAGCGCCGCCACGTTCTTGAGCGCACCGGCCAGCTCCACGCCGACCATGTCGTCATGCGTGTAGACGCGGAAGCGCTCATTAGTAAACACGCGCTGAACAAGCTCCGCGGTCTCCGCGCGGTTCGACGCGGCGACCACGCCGGTCGGCACGGCGCGCGCGACCTCCTCCGCGTGCGAGGGGCCCGAGAGCACGGCAATAGGATGCTCCCCGCCCGTCTCCTGCGCGATGACCTGCGACATACGCAGATGCGTGCCGCGCTCGATGCCCTTTGTGACCGAGAGCAGCGGCACGCCGTCCGGCAGGTACGGCGCTGCCTCCTTCGCCACCGCGCGCAGCGCGAACGACGGCGGTGCGAACACGACCAGCTCGGCGTTTCTCAGGCAATTCAGGTCATTTGTGATCTGCAATTCAACCGGAAGCTGCACGCCTTGGAGTAAAGGATTTTCCCTTTTCAGCTTAAGCTGCTCCGCCTTTTTGGGGTCATGCGACCAGAGCGTGACCATGTGCCGGTTCTGTTCCAGCAGCATGGCAAGGGCGGTGCCCCAGCCGCCGCTGCCGAGTACAACGATGTTCATGCCTCTCCCTCCGATTTCGGTGCGTTGACGTGGAAGCGGAACTTATTCTCCGTCCCGTTCAGAAGCCGCTTGATGTTTTCACGGTGTGCAAAGAGTACGAGCGCCGCGATCAGAACGGAAAATGCGGTCGCAAATGCGTCGCCGAACACAACGTGCGTCATGACCGGGAAGACCGCCGCCGCGCTCACCGAGCCGAGCGACACATAGCGCGTCGTCAGCCACAGCACGGCAAACAGGCTCCAGCACACCAGCGCGATACGCCAGTCGAGCAGCAGCGTGAGCGTCGCGGAGCACAGGATGCCCTTGCCGCCCCTGAATTTTGCCGTACAGGGGAACATATGCCCGACCACACAGAAGAATCCGGCCCAGTATTTGAAATGCAGCACATACTCCGCCTGCTCCGCCGCGGTCAGCGGAAGGTCCGGCAGCATGCGCGGGTCAAAGCGCGCGCCGAGCCATGCCGCAAGGCTCACCGCCGCGACCGCCTTGAGCATATCGCAGGCGATGACGAGCAGCGCGTACCTCGCGCCGTAGGTGCGGTAGAAATTCGTCAGGCCCGCGTTGCCGCTGCCGTGGGTGCGCACATCGTCGTGAAAAAAGAGCCTTGAGGTAAAGAGCGCTCCGTTGAAGCAGCCGCAGAGGTAGGCGGCGACCGCCGCGTAAAGGTAATCCAAATGAGAAAGGAAAACATAGAAACCAGTTACCAGCAAGTACATTTCCTTTACTCCTCCTTATCCCCCTTCTGACGAATGGAGAGAATGATGGGCGTGCCTTCCAGTCCGAACACATTGCGGATGCAGTTTTCAATGTAGCGCTGGTACGAGAAGTGGAAGAGCTGCCGGTCATTGCAGAAGATGACGAAGTGCGGCGGGCACACGCCCACCTGCGTCATGTAGTAGATCTTCAGGCGCTTGCCCTTGTCCGTGGGCGGCTGGACGCGCGTCTGCGCGTCCTCGAGAACGTTGTTGAGCATTCCCGTGGTGATGCGGGTGCAGGCCTGCGAGTGAACGTAGTTGATGAGCTCGAAGAGCCGCGGCACGCGCTGGCCGGTCGCCGCCGAAATAAACAGGATGGGCGCGTAGGTCATATAGCTCAGATCGCGGCGGATGTCCTCGCGCATCTTGTCCATGGTCTTGCCGTCCTTCTCGACAAGGTCCCACTTGTTGACCACGATGATGCAGGCCTTGCCCGCCTCGTGCGCAAGCCCCGCGACCTTGGTGTCCTGCTCGGTCACGCCCTCGGTCGCGTCGATCATGATGAGGCAGACATCTGCGCGGTCGATGGCCATGGTCGCGCGCAGCACGCTGTATTTTTCGATGCTCTCCTCGATCCTGGACTTTTTGCGCATACCGGCGGTGTCGATGAAGACATATTTGCCGGTCTCGTTTTCAAAGTAGGAGTCGATCGCATCGCGCGTCGTGCCCGCGACGTTGGAGACGATGACGCGCTCCTGCCCGAGAATGCGGTTCGTCAGCGAGGATTTGCCGACGTTCGGCTTGCCGATGATGGCGACCTTGAGCACGTCGCTCTCCTCCTCCGCCTCCTCCTCGTCGGGGAAGTAGGCGACGCAGGCGTCGAGCAGGTCGCCCGTGCCGTGGCCGTGGACGGCGGAGACCGCCACGGGGTCGCCGAGGCCGAGGTTGTAGAACTCGTAGTAATCGGGATTCGGCGCGCCGACGGAGTCCATCTTGTTGACCGCCAGCACGATCGGCTTGCGCGAGCGCAGCAGCATATTCGCGACCTCCTGATCGGAGGCCGTCAGACCCGTTTTAATATCGGTCAGGAAGATGATGACCGTCGCGTTCTCAATGGCGATCTGTGCCTGCTCGCGCATGAAGGTCAATATCTGGCTGTCGGTGCGCGGCTCGATGCCGCCGGTGTCGACGAGCGTGAATTTGCGGCCGCACCACTCGCATTCGCCGTAAATGCGGTCGCGGGTCACGCCGGGCGTGTCCTCCACGATGGAAAGGCGCTGGCCGATGAGCTTATTGAACAGCATCGACTTGCCGACGTTCGGTCGGCCGACGATGGCAACGATGGGCTTGGACATATTGCGTTCCTCCTGTCGGGGGTAGATTTTTGTATCAGGGCTCCTGCCGGAAAATGGCGTCGCAGAGCGAATAGCCGTCGGTCTCGGAGATCGTCAGCCTGCGTCCGAGCGCCTGCTCGACCTGCTCGACGGTGTAATCGTCGAGGAACACGCCCTCGCCGTGGCGGAGCATATTCGCGGGGATCAGCACCCGCTCGCCGAGCGTGGGCCGGTCCTTGAGCTGCGCGATGAGGTCCTGCGCGGTCACAAGGCCGGAGACGGTGATGCTGTGGCCGAAAAAGTCGTTCACGATGCCGACGACCTCGCCGCGAAGCTGCGGAAATTTCTTTTTCGCCTCCGCCACGAGCCGCGCGATGAACGGCTCGGCGGCCTTTCCGGTCGCAACGGTGAAGCTCGCCACATCGCCGCTCTCCGCGTCCTCAAGTCCGCTGAGAAATTCGTTCATGGTGCTGCGGAGCATCCCGACGCCGTTGTCGAGCTGCTGGTATTCCTCGTAATACTCCTCGTCGGGCAGCGGACGCTCGGCCTTGATGTAGAATTCATCGGCGCAGAAGAACATCCGCGTACCGTACTTCTCAAGGCACTTTGCGCCGTACTCATCCACAAGGTCGATGATCTCCCCTGCCTTTTCCTTCGTCACCGGCTCGAGCCTTGCAAGGCCCTTACGGAACTTCGTCAGCCCAACCGGCACGATCGAACAGGAGTTGAAGCCGATGTCCATCAGGTCCTCGATGCTGCGGCGCAGATGCTCGCCGTCGTTCCAGCCGGGACAGACGACGATCTGGCCGTTCATCTCGATGCCGGCCTCGCCGAAGGCACGCATATACTTCAGGCTCTTATCGGCGTCTTTGTTGCCCAGCAGCGTGCGCCGGAGCTGCGGCTCGGTCGCCTGCACGGAGACGTTGATGGGGCTGATGCGCAGGTCGATGATGCGCTGCGCCTCGCGCTCGGTGAGGTTCGTGAGCGTGATGTAGTTGCCCATAAGGAAGCTCAAGCGCGCATCATCGTCCTTGAAATAGAGCGTGTCGCGCATATTCGGCGGCATCTGATCGACAAAGCAGAACAGGCAGTGGTTCGAGCAGGGGCGCGGCTCGTCCATCAGGTAGGTATCGAAATTGAGGCCGAGGTCCTCGCCCTCCTCCTTTTCGATCGTCAGGTGGCGCGTGGTCCCGTCGGCCTCGCGCAGCCGGAGACTCACCGACGGATCGTAGCAGAAAAAGCGGTAGTCCAGCACGTCGACGATCTCGTGATGATTGATCATCAGCAGCTGTTCGCCGGCGCGGATACCGGCACGTTCGGCGGGAGAGCCTGCGTCGACGGATGTAATGACAGTGCTCACGCGCTCAGCCCTCCCTTAACGCATAATTTAACACATATAGTATAGCGTATCCTTTTCGATTTCGCAAGAAAAACGGCGCCCTTTTTGCGCAAAGCCCACGCATTGTCCGCAGGGCGTAAAAAGCAAGCGGGAAGATCGCTCTTCCCGCTCGTTTTTTGGTAGATCTTTTCCGATGTGCTTACTCAGCGGCAACGTTGGACTTGATGACCTTGACCTGACGGCCATTGTAGGTACCGCACTCCTTGCACATTCTGTGAGGCAGGCGCAGCGCGCCGCACTTCGGGCAAGCGACGAGGCCCGGAGTTTCCAGCTTCCAGTGAGAAGAACGTCTCTTATCGCGTCTTGCGCGGGATACTTTCCCCTTGGGGACTGCCATGTTGACACCTCCTTGATCGAAAACTGCAAACGCAGTAAAAATTACTTATTTTCGCTCCTGTCGAGCAGCTGTGCCAGCTTTGCGAGCCGCGGGTCCACTTCCTTTTTGCAGCGGCAGACCTCATAATTGAGGTTCACGCCGCAGCCGGGACACAGGCCCCTGCAATCCTCTCGGCAAAGCAGCTTTGTGGGCATATTGAGGATAAACACCTCGCGGGAGAGCTCTCCCAGATCGACCGTGCCGTCCTCGAGCAGCAGTATCTCGTCATTTTCCTCGCCCTCCAGCTCAGTCGCGAGCAGATACTCGCAGTCGAGATGAAAGGGCTTGTCAAAGACCTCGCCGCAGCGGTCGCACACAGCCGCAAGGGTCGTATCAAGCGCCAGCTCCAAACGAAGCATCCCCGCGATGTTCCGCACCTGCCCTACCACTAAGACAGGCCGAACGGCCGGACACACGCCGCCGAAGTCCACATCAGAAAAGTCCTCTGAAAACTCAAAGGGGATTCTGCCTCCGGGGGTGTTAACGATTCGTTTGATATCCAAAAGCATGATACACCTCGCAATGACACGAGTAGTATTATAGAGGACGCGGCTGAGAATGTCAAACATTTTTTGAGGATTTTTTACAACTTTTTTCTTTGCTTTTCTTTACATTTGACGGTGGGTATCGTAGAATGACCTCGAAGTGTTTTTGCGCGCGAAAGGAGCGGCACCATGCGAGAGTTCACCATCCATAAAAATGACGCCGACCAGCGGCTCGACCGCTTTCTCGGCAAGGCCGTTCCCCTGCTGCCCGCCTCGCTGGCGCAGAAGTACATCCGCCTCAAGCGCATCAAGGTCAACGGAGCCCGCGCCGAGCGCGACTACCGCCTGCGCGAGGGCGACCGGCTCCAGCTTTACCTCAACGACGAGTTCTTTGAAGCGCCGAGCGAGGAGAACGTCTATCTCACGATCGTCAACCCAAGGCTGCATATCATCTATGAGGATGAAAACATCATGCTGCTTGATAAGCCCGCCGGAATGGTCGTCCACGCCGACGAGGGGGAGAAGGTCAATACGCTCGTCAACCATCTGCTCGCCTATCTCTATCAAAAGCGCGAATGGAAGCCGCGCGAGGAGAACGCCTTCACGCCCGCGCTGTGCAACCGCATCGACCGCAACACCGGCGGCATCGTCATCGCGGCGAAAAACGCCGAGGCGCTGCGCGTCCTGAACGAAAAGATTCGCGAACGCGAGCTGTCCAAATTCTACCTCTGCATCTGCCTCGGCCGCCCCGAGCCGCCGAAGGGCCGCATCGAATGCTTCCTGCGCAAGGACAGCAAAACGAACACCGTGCGCGTCTATCACCATCCCGTGCCGGACGGACGCAGCGCCGTCACGCTCTACGAAACGCTGGAAACGCGCGACCGTCTCTCCCTCGTCGAGGTCGAGCTGCTCACGGGGCGCACGCACCAGATCCGCGCGAGCTTCGCCGACATGGGCCACCCCCTGCTCGGCGACGGAAAATACGGCGTCGGCAGCGTCAACCGCCGCTACGGTGAGACGCAGCAGGCGCTCTATTCCTACCGCCTGCGCTTTGACTTCCCCACCGACGCGGGCATTCTCAACTACCTGCGCGGGCGCGAGTTCATCGCCGATGAGGTCCCCTTCCGGCGGAAATACTTCGGCTGAACATGCGGGAGAATACATATTTAATTTATATATAAATATTCTTCCATCATTTTCCGCGATACCTGCGTGAGATATGTGAAATCGATACATAAATCCGCATAAAATTTTTATCAAATTTTTGTTCTTTTTGTCGCTTGAACTTTTTTTCTTTCGTGCTATGATGTTTGGCGTCGGGTGGAAACGTTTCCAACCGATGCATACCCATGCCATCATGGGACAAATTAAGGAGGAGAGTACAAATGATTAGCTTTTTCCTGTGTCTGGCACTGCTGATCGGCGGCTACTTCGTCTACGGCAAGGTCGTTGAGAACACCTTCGGGCCGGATGACCGTGAGACCCCTGCCGTCAAGATCAACGACGGCGTGGACTACATGGTCCTGCCGCAGTGGAAGCTCTTTATGATCCAGCTTCTGAACATCGCCGGTCTCGGCCCGATCTTCGGCGCTCTGAGCGGCGCTCTGTGGGGTCCCGTGGTCTTTTTGTGGATCACCTTCGGCACCATCTTCGCCGGTGCGGTCCACGACTATTTCTCCGGCATGATGAGCGAGCGCAACGAAGGCGCTTCCATCTCCGAGATCTCCGGCATTTACCTCGGCGGCGCGATGAAGAATGTCATGCGCGTGTTCAGCGTCGTTCTTCTGGTCATGGTCGGCACGGTGTTCGCCGTCGGCCCCGCCGGTCTGCTCCAGCTGCTGTGCTCCAAGGGAGGCAGCGAAGGCATCCTCGCCAGCAAGATGTTCTGGCTGATCCTGATTCTGGTCTATTACTTCATTGCGACCTTCCTCTCCATCGATAAGATCATCGGCAAGATCTACCCCGTGTTCGGCATCTGCCTGATCGTCATGGCGCTCGGTGTTGCGCTCGGCATCTTCACCAAGGGCTACACCATCCCCGAAATTTGGAGCAACTTCGCAAACCTCCATCCGCAGGGCACGCCGATTTGGAGCTTCATGTTCATCACCGTCGCCTGCGGCGCGATCTCCGGCTTCCATGCTACGCAGAGCCCCCTGATGGCACGCTGCATGAAGAGCGAGAAGCAGGGCCACTTCGTCTTCTACGGCGCGATGGTCTCCGAAGGCATCATCGCCCTGATCTGGGCGGCTGCCGGCTGCGCTCTCTACACCGGTGAAGAGCTGCTTGCTCTCGGCGGCGGCGGCTCCACCGCTGTGTATGACGTCTGCTCCAAGACCATGGGCGGCATCGGCATTGCCCTTGCCATGCTCGGCGTCATCGCCTGCCCCATCACCTCCGGCGACACCGCGTTCCGCTCCGCCCGTCTGGTTCTGGCCGACTGGTTCAAGATGGACCAGAAGAGCTGGAAGAACCGTCTGCTCCTCTGCGTCCCCGTGCTCGGCGTCGGCGCCTTTCTCGGCATCGGCAATGCCCTCGGCAAGATCGACTACACCATCATCTGGCGTTACTTCAGCTGGACCAACCAGACGCTCGCCATGATCGTTCTGTGGGCTGCCTCCATGTATCTCTTCTATGAGAAGAAGAATTACTGGATCACCGCTGTTCCCGCCACCTTCATGAGCGCTGTGTCCATCACCTACTTCATGCTGGGCAACGAGTGCCTCGGCCAGTTCCTCAACCACAAGACCGCCGAGGGCGCGGTTGTGTACAACACCGCGGTCGCCTATCCCGTCGGTATCCTCGCTGCGGCGCTGTTCCTCGGTATCTTCCTGTATACCATCAAGAAGCGCCACACCCAGCCGCATTACGAGACCCTGCACAAGTAAACCCTATTCCGCAAAGCGGCGAGAGCGTCCCTCCCGCCGCTTTGCTCACTCTGGAGGAGCGATTATGAGCTTTGCACCTGTACGCCTTGGAAACACCGTCTTAGAAGCGGAGACCGCGGCCGCGGACCGAAAGTCCTGCCGCCGCTTCGGCCCCTGCGGTGTGGGAGAAAAGGCCCTATATCTCAATGATCTTCTCATCGACCGGCACTTTTACGTCGGCTTCGGCTCCGTGCGGCGCGTTTTCAAGCGCGTGGCGATGAGCCAGGGCGGCTTCAGCGGCAAGGGTGCGTTTGGCTCCATCCCCTACCTCGTCGTGCAGTACGACGACGGACAGGAGAAGCAATGCACCTTCAAGCGTGAGGAGGACGTGGACGAGCTGCTTGCCTATCTGGGGCAGGTCCATCCCGAGATCCCGCGCCTGAGCGTCGGCGGCGAGCAGCGGCTGGCGAAAAAGGCGCAGCAGGAGGCATCCCGCTACCTCAAGGAGCTCACACCGCAGGCGCAGAGCGCGCGCGAGGAGCTGGAGCGCGCGCGCAAATTCCTCTCCGGCTATCCCGAGCTGACCGCTCAGCTTGCCGCAGCCGCCAAGGCCAAGCGCATCAACGAGCATACGAATCCCGCCTACCGTTGGGTCGCGCTGGCGATCGTCCTCGCGGGTGCGGCGGCATTGGTGTACGGCATCATCTCGTGGCGCGGCGGCAGCGATTTCGGCGTCTACTTCGCGCTCTTCGGCTTTGCCGCCGTGTTTTTCTTCTCGGGAGCGCACGTTCTGCCCACGGCAAAGAATAACCGCAGGGCAGTCGAGCGTGCCTGGGACGAGGCGCAGGCTGCCGTGGCGAATGTCCTGCCCGAGGACTTTCCCCTCCCCGCCCGCTACGCGCATCCCATCGTGCTCGACCGCATGATCCGCATTCTGCGCGAGGGCCGCGCGCAGAGCAAGGAGGAAGCGCTCGACGTGCTCAAAGCCGACCTCAGGGCGCTCACCGCCGACGTGCAGGTCGAGCAGGAGGAGCACGACGAGGTCGTGGTCATCAAGCCTCTGTTCCTTGTGAGCGACTATCAATAAGCCGAAAACAGCGAAGGACTCTGTACCGATTGCACAGAGTCCTTCCTTTTTTTGCCCGCGGAACTGTCAGCGTTCAAAATATTAAACTTTTTGTTTATTTTATGCTTGCAATCTTTTTCTCTTTGTGTATAATAAGTTTGGTTTTATAAAAATAAACTGAAAGTTTAGCAAATCGAACGTTTGAGAATCGGGAGGTCATTGTATGGACATTGGAAATAAGATCCGAGAGCTGCGAACGCGCAAGGGACTGACTCTGGAGGAGCTCGCCAGCCGAAGCGAGCTGACAAAGGGGTTTTTGTCCCAGTTAGAGCGCGACCTTACCTCCCCGTCCATCGACTCTCTGAGCGACATTCTGGAGGCGCTCGGCACGAATCTTGCCGAGTTCTTTCAGGAGGATAAAAACGACCAGTTCATCTTCCACGCCGACGATTTCTTCGTTGACGAGCGCGAGGACTGCACGGTCAACTGGATCGTTCCCAACACGCAGAAGAATCAGATGGAGCCGATATTGCTCGAGCTGCCCGAGGGCGGCGAGAGCTTCACGGTCGAGCCGCATGACGGCGAGGAATTCGGCTATGTCGTCGAAGGCAGCGTCGTGCTGGTCTGCGACGGCGAGGAGCATCCCCTGCGCCGCGGAGAGACCTTCTACCTCCACGGACGCAGCTTCCATCTGCTCAAAAACGTGCGCAAGACCACTGCGCGCGTGCTGTGGGTCTCGACCCCTCCCCTGTTCTGACTTCTATCGATATAAGGAAAGGATATTGGAACCATGCCTGAACAGAAAAAACTGATCCAGTTCAAGAATATCGTCAAGAGCTTTGAGGACGGGCAGGTCGTCCTCAAGGGCGTCAGCCTGGACATTTACGAAAATGAGTTCGTCACCCTGCTCGGTCCCTCCGGCTGCGGCAAGACGACGCTGCTGCGCATCCTCGGCGGCTTCCTGCAGCCCACCGAGGGCAAGGTCCTCTTCGACGGCGAGGATATCGTGAACGTCCCGCCCTACAAGCGCGAGATCAACACCGTGTTCCAGAAATACGCGCTCTTCCCGCACATGAACGTCTACGACAACATCGCCTTCGGCCTGCGCATCGCCAAGGATGTCGAGGCTACCGTCACGGTGTACGCGGCGGACTCTATGCATGACAAACTGGCCGCTCGCGCGCTCGTAAAACACGATGTCGCCGCGGCGCAGGGGCGTGTCCGGCCTGGAAAAGAACACGGTGTCGCGCCCGCCTGCCAGAAAGGGCGACATACTGCTGCCGGCGACGGGCACGCTGACGCTGTGCCCCTGCTCGGTGAGCGAGCGCAGCGCAGTCATATATGCTTTGGTATCCACCTGTTTCATCGCGCTTCGTCCTGCATTCTTTCCGGGAATTTATCGATCCCTGCGCGATGCGCGGAGATCGGTTTGAGACATCAGATCTTGCTGTTGAGCCACTCGAGGACGTCGGCATACACCTCGTCTTTGTTGAGCTCGTTGAGCATCTCGTGGCGACCCTCGGGATAGAGCTTGATGGTGATATCCTTCATGCCGCTGCGCTTGAACGCGTCGATGCAGCGCAGCACGCCCTTGGCCATACCGCCGACCGGGTCCTTGCTTCCGGAGACGAAGAGCAGCGGCAGCTGCTTATTCATCTTGTCGAGGTTCTCCGGCTGCTCGTTCATCTCCACGCCCGTCAGAAGATCGCGCGCGAGGCCGACCGTCGCGTCAAAGCCGCAGAGCTCGTCGGCCGTATATGCGTCGACGACCGCAGCATTCGAGCATATCCAGTCGTTCGCCGTCCGGTTGGGCTTGAACTTTTTGTTGTACGCGCCGAACATCAGCTCCTTTAAAAGCCCGCTGCATCCAGTCTCGCCCACGCGCAGCTGCTCAAGCTTGCAGAGCGCAAGCCCCGCTTTGAGCACCATCTCGGGCTGCCAGCCGGTGCCGGAAATGATTGCGCCCGCGAGTTCTCCGGGATCGG
>OGGJ01002731.1_pt1 | contig 11911 bp, 7 predicted proteins | sample 1571071 | NCBI WGS metagenome assembly OGGJ01 (sample SAMEA2581954, study PRJEB24529) | metagenome | biome: Human gut stool | place: China | collected 2011
TGCCGCCGGTCTGCTTCTTATGACGGCCCTGCTTCTGCACGGTCTTGCGGATCTTCTCACGGTAAGCCACGCGGACAGGGCTCAGCTCCACTTCCACGTTGAAGCGGGTCTTGAGCTTGCTGACCAGCACATCCACCTGCATATCGCCGGCGCCGGAGAGGACCATCTGATGGGTCTCGGCGTTGTTGACCACGGAGAAGGAGGGGTCCTCCTCATTGAGACGGTTCAGGCCCTGAGCCACCTTATCGTCCTGGCCGCGGGTCTTGGGGGCGATGGCCACAGAGTAGCAGGGTTCAGCGAAGGGGATGCCCTTCAGCGCCACGACCTTACGGCTGTCGCACAGGGTATCGCCGGTCTTGACCTTATCCATCTTGGCGATGGCGCCGATATCGCCGCACACCAGCTCCTTGACCTCGGTGGCCTTCTTGCCACGCATGGTATACAGGCGGCCCAGCTTCTCGTTGTCGCCGGTGCGGGCATTGACCATGGTCATATCCGGCGTGATGCTGCCGGAGAGGACCTTCACGAAGGAGTACTTGCCGTACTGGTCGGAAATGGTCTTGAACACGAAAGCAGTGGGTACGCCACCGGCGGACACCACGAATTCCTCGGTGGTGCCGTCAGCCAGAGTGGCCTTATGATAGTTGCCCTGCTCGGGAGAGGGCAACAGCTCCATGATGTTGTCCAGCAGCATCAGAGTGCCCATATCAGCCACGGCGCTGCCGCACAGCACGGGGAACACGCTCAGCTCACGGACGCCCTGACGGAGGCCCTGAGCCATCTCGGCGTAGGTGAAGTCCTCGCCGTTGAAGAAGCGCTCCATGAATTCCTCGCTGGTCTCCGCCACGGATTCCTTCAGCGCATCGTTGAACTCGTTGATGACGGCCACCTTATCCTCAGGCAGCTCGATCTCCACACGCTTGCCGTCCTGCATCTCATAGGCGCGCTTATTCAGGATGTCCATGAGGCCGGTGACTTTCTTGTTTTCGTCCAGCGTAGGCACCACAACGGGAGCGATCTTGTTGCCGAAGCGCTCACGGAGCGCATCAAAGGTGGCGTTATAGTCGCTGTGATCCTCGTCGATCTTGGAGATATAGATAAAGCGGGGCATATTCCGCTCTTCGCAATACTTCCACGCCTTCTCAACGCCCACGGACACACCGTCCTTAGCGGAGGCCACGATGATGGCGGCGTCGGCGGCCCGGAGGGCCTCCATCACTTCGCCGGAAAAGTCGAATGCGCCCGGAGTATCCAGCACGTTGATGCGGCAGCCCTTATAGTCGATAGGCGCCACAGCGGTGGACAGAGAGATCTGACGCTTGACCTCTTCGGGATCATAATCACAAACGGTATTGCCGTCCGCGACTCTGCCCATACGGTCGATGGCGCCGGTCATAAACAGCAGGCTCTCTGCCAGAGAAGTCTTACCGCTGCCGCTGTGACCCAGCAGGCAGACGTTACGGATGTTCTGTACTGAATAGCTCATGTTTGTTCCACTCCTTATGTTGATGCTGTTGACACGGCCCGAATGGGCCGATAAAAGATCTGTCAACCATTGAGACTCACTCAATGTGTTAATTATACCGCTTTTTCACAGGCAATACAATAAGAATTTTGTGAGATCTCACATTTTGGAGGGGTAGGCAAAAAGGGTCGCCTATTTTTGTGGGGTCCCGCAAAAATCATTTTTCTTGAAAAAAAGTCTTTTGGTCCTGGACAGTGCGAAAAAGTACCGGGAGGCAGGGAAAAAGCCTGCCTCCCGGTACTTTATTCTGTCAAGTGTCAATATCGGCCGGTCCAGTCGCTCATCAGCAGCACCGGCAGAGTCCACAGCAGCAAAAACACCGTCAGGGACAGGGGGGTGAGCAAATCGAACTTCCCCAGAGACACCAGATACGCCGTCAGCAAAACGCCGGCGGCGCTGCCCGCCAGGGACAGCCATGTAGCCCGGCGCACCGCCGTTCGCAGACGGCGGCTGCCCACCACTGCTTCGGCGTAGGGCAGCAGGCCCTCCCGCAGCAGCAGCGCCCGGGGCAGGCCCCGGTCCTCCTCCGCTTCGCTGAGGGCCACCCGGTCCGTCAGCTGCGGATACTCCACTTTTATCTTCTTATAGAATTTCCGCTTCAGCAGCGCCGGGGTGATGTTGGGGTCCCGTACCGCCAGGATCGGCGTGATCCGGCTGCGGCGCAGGGTCCGCAGCGCGTAATCCACATTTTCCGACGCCTCGTACTTCACGGCGAACACCGCCGCCAGCTGATGATCGATGGCCAGGAAAATGCCGGTTTTCAGATTGATGTTGCTGGGCAGACGCACATCCTGCTTCCGCAGGAAGGAGGCAGTCCCCAACAGGACGGATTCCCCGTGGATCGTGCAGCCAAAGCCGCCCTGCTCGTAAAAGCTCAGGTCCTGAGCCGTTTCCCGTGGGGCGTTCTCCCCCACCGCCAGTCCCTCAAAGACCCGCTCCAGGCCGCAGCCCGCCGCACGGGCGGCTGCCGCCGCATAAGCCGACACCTTTCCTAGTTCCTCGCCGTAGACCTTCACACCGTTGAGCCGGATGGTCCCCGGCGGGAACAGGTCGGTATCCGTCAGGATCATGCCCCGGCGCTTTCCTACACGGGCCGCGCCATCCCATCCCGCCACGGCACAGCCGCTTTTCTGCTGTCGGCGGGTCAGCCGGGACCATGGCAGGCTCCAGCACAGCGGCAGGGAACAGGTGGCTCCCGCCGTCAGGATCACGGACCAGTTCCGCAGGAAGTCAATTCCGTGTCCCCGTCCCAAAGAGATCAGGCCCGCGAATACCAGCGCGGCCATAAAAATCACCGGCAGGAACACCGTCTGAAGACGGGAGGCATAATCATCCCGCATGGCGGTGGTGTAAAAGCCCCGCAGGTCTCCCCTCTGCTTGCAGGCACCCCTTGGAGTTTCCGTGACCAAGTAAGGGGGGTGATCGTCCAGCGATGCCAAACGGAAGCTATCATAGCTGCCCCGGCTTTCCCGGCTGATGCCCCACTGGGCAAAGCACAGCGCCAGTCCCGCCGCAGCGGTATAGGGAAGCGCTTCTCCCCGCCCCGGAACAAGCAGCCACAACGCGCAGTCCACCGCCGCCGCCAGCACCGCCAACGATACCAGCAGTGCGCTGACGCAACGTTTTTCACTCAGCTTCCGGATCGCGTACACCGGCACGTGCCAGCACAGTACCAATTCGATCAGCAGACAGGCCAGCATGACAACGCCTTGGATCTGCCGGTCTCCGGTCCAGAAGGGGACCGTGACGCCGTACTGCTCCGCCGCCATAGCGGCGATAGGCACCAGCGCTGTAAAAAAGGCAAATCCCAGAGACCGGTGACGGCTCTTATAGGCTTCCCGCTCCTCAGACGCGACCTCGCTAAGCTCCGGTTCTTCCCCGATGCTCTCTGCCTCGGTAAGAGGCTTTACCGATTCCTCCGGGGCTTCCATGGAATCGTAGAGCTGCTCCGTTTCCTCCTGCCGCTTCCGGGAGAACAGCCCCCATTTCGGCTTCAGCAGCGTTTCGTGGTGCTCCTCCATCACGGCCCCTACCGTTGTCCCTACCAGTTCTTCCAGACTCAGGAAGCGGGTAGCCTCCGGCTCTGGGCCGTCATCTGTCCGGGGTTCTTCCTCCGGGTCCGAATCGTCGGCAAGGGGGGCCTCCCCGTCCTGTTCCAGCGCCGCCGCAGCGATCCGTTCCTCCCAGAGGGCCATTGCCGATTTGGGCGTTGGAGATGGGGCCGTCTCTGTCGGTTTAGGGGCGGAAGGCTGTGCAGGAGCCGGTGCCTTGGGCGTATCCGGCTCTGCCGGAGCGGTCTCACGCTCCACCTCTTCCATGATTTTCTGCTGGCGGCTGGAGCCGTACTCCGCCAGAATCTCCTCTAAGGTGTAATCCTCGTCAGACGGCGGCGTATCCCAGGTGCCTGTGCCGTATTCTGTTTTCTCGACATCCTTTGACACCGTGTTCTCTCCAAACTTCTCAGTTCATCCGCTGACGCACGGCCTCATACAGCAGGATCGCTGCCGAGGCGCTGGCGTTCAGGGAATTCAGATCACCCTTCATGGGGATGCTCACCAGAAAATCGCAGTTTTCGGCAGCCAGACGGGTCATGCCGTCCCCCTCGCTGCCGATGACGATGGCAGCGGCGCCCTTCAGGTCCGCGTCATACAGGCCGGTGGTGCCGTTGGCCGCCGTGCCGAATACCCAGACCCCCTGCTTTTTCAGGTCCTTCAACAGAGAAGGGATGTTGGGCACACGGGCCACCTTCATGTGGGACACCGCGCCCGCGGAGGTCTTGGCCACCACGCTGGTCAGGCCCGCACTGCGGCGCTTGGGAATGACCACGCCGTGAGCGCCGGCGCAATAAGCCGTCCGGATGATGGCGCCCAGATTGTGGGGGTCGGAGATCTCGTCGCACACCACGATCAGGGGCGGCTCGTTCTTGGCGGCGGCATCTGCCAGAATATCGTCTACACTGACGTACTCCCGCACCGCTGCCAGAGCGATGACGCCCTGATGGGCGTGGGTGCGGCTCATGCCGTCCAGCTTCCGCCTGTCGGCCTCCACCACCACGATGCCCGCCGCCCGGGCCTTGGAGGCGATGTGGCCCAGGGTCTTGTCCACCTCACCCTTCTGGATGAAAATTTTGTCGATGCTGGCCTCCGTCCGCAGGGCTTCGATCACCGCGTTGCGGCCTTCAATGAGGCCGTCGGCCTCGGCGGTCAGCTGGTCTTTTCTTTCGTCTGTCATATTGAAATCCTCTCATGATCGGAATTTGTCAAAATCTGCAGGGTATACTTTTTACAGTATATCACAGAACCGGTCCACAATAAAGATGAATTTGAAAAATCGTTCCGCCTTAGCGCGTCTGAATTTACAGAAAGTTTATGAAAAGGCAGTCTCTTTTCCTTGTGGTTTCAAGGAGGTTGTGCTATACTGCTTTTTAATTTCACACACTCTGAAAGGAGTTCTCAATGGACCAGAACGATAAAAACAATAAAAACCGACGGGGCAACCGCAATCTGCTGGGCGCTGTCAAGCTGGTGGCCTGGGCGTTGGTGCTGACGCTGGTGTTCTACTGCACCAGCAGCTACATGGGGTCTGCCGGAAAGCAGGCCTCCAACGTCAACATCAAATACAGCGATTTCATCGCCATGATGGAGGACAAGCAGGTGGAGGACGTCACCGTGGACCTCTCCGAGGGTCTGCTGTATATCGTCCCCAAGGACGGCTATGTCTACACTGCTGAGAACGGCACCGCCTACACCAAGTCCACGGATCAGGACGGCAAGGCCGTTTACGCTTTTACCGACGCCGACGGCAAGGAGCATACTGCGGCGCTGAAGCTCTTTACCGTGAAGATGGAGTCTAATGACACTCTGGTGGAGCGGATGCATGAGGCCGGAAAAACAGACTATGACACGAAGTACGAGCCTCAGATGAGCCCGCTCCTTCTGTTCGCCATCAACTTCATCCTGCCCTTTGTGTTCATCATGCTCATGTTCTCCCTCGTCATGCGGATCATGGCGAAAAAGGGCGGCATGGGAGGCATGGGCGGGATCGGCGGCGTGGGCAAGGCCAACGCCAAGGTCTACATGGAAAAGCAGACCGGCGTCACCTTTGCCGATGTGGCCGGTCAGGACGAGGCCAAGGAATCCCTGACGGAGATCATCGACTTCCTGCACAATCCCAAGAAATATACCGACATCGGTGCCAAGCTCCCCAAGGGTGCTTTGCTGGTAGGCCCTCCGGGCACCGGCAAAACGCTGCTGGCCAAGGCCGTGGCCGGCGAAGCCAATGTGCCCTTCTTCTCCATCTCCGGCTCCGACTTTGTGGAGATGTTCGTGGGCGTGGGCGCGTCCCGTGTCCGCGACCTCTTTAAGGAGGCCGCCAAGGTAGCCCCCTGTATCGTATTCATCGATGAGATCGACACCATCGGCAAATCCCGTGACTCCGGGCGCTTCGGCGGCAATGATGAGCGGGAGCAGACCCTGAACCAGCTTCTTGCCGAAATGGACGGCTTTGACCCCACCAAGGGTATCATCCTTCTGGCCGCCACCAACCGGCCCGAGGTGCTGGATCAGGCCCTTCTGCGGCCCGGCCGGTTCGACCGCCGCATCATCATTGACCGTCCCAATCTGGCGGGCCGTCTGGCCACCCTTCAGGTCCATACCCGGAACATCAAGCTGGCCGAGGACGTCAACTTGAAGAAAGTAGCGCTGGCCACCGCCGGCTGCGTGGGCGCGGATCTCGCCAACCTTGTGAATGAGGCCGCTCTCCGGGCCGTCCGAAAGGGCCGCAAGCTGGTGATCCAGGAAGACCTGCTGGCCGCTTTCGAGCTGGTCATCGCCGGTACGGAGAAAAAGGGCAGCGTCCTGACGGAATTTGAGAAAAAGCTGGTGGCCTACCATGAGGTCGGTCACGCCATGGTGGCCTACAAGCAGAAGAACACAGAACCGGTCCAGAAGATCACCATTGTCCCCCACACCCAGGGTGCGCTGGGTTATACCCTGCTGATGCCGGAGGAGGATAAGACGGAGCTGCGGACCCGGGACGAGCTGATGGCGAAGATCGCTGTGTCCATGGGTGGCCGCGCCGCCGAGGAAGTGGTGATGAACACCATGACCAACGGCGCCTCTCAGGACATTCAGGAGGCCACCGGCGTGGCCCGGAACATGGTTGCCATGTTCGGCATGAGCGACCAGTTCGGCATGATGGCTCTGGCCTCCCGCCGCAGCCAGTATCTGGACGGCGGCTACGGTCTGGACTGCGCGCAGGACACCGCCGCCGCTATGGACAAGGCCGTGAAGGATATCCTGGACAAGTGCTATGCCGACGCCGTGAACATCATCCGGGAAAACCGGGAGGACATGGACAAGGTGGTGGCCTACCTGCTGGAGAAAGAGACCATCACCGGTGCGGAGATGGTGGCCATCATCGAGGGCCGGGATCCCTCCACCGTGGAGGACGCCTATGCCTCTACTCTGGCCCACGAGAATGGCTTCCGCCCCTCTCAGCCGGAGGTCATCGAGCCTGCCGCCCGGAAGGTCCACATGATCTCCGAGAAGATCGAGGCCCCGGAGAACGCTCCCGCCGGCGGGGAGACGAACAACGAGGATAAACCATCCTCTGACGAAACGCCGTCTGACGGGAAGCCTGAGCCCAAGCAGGAAAACGACTCCAGATCCGAATAACCACCAAACAGGCGTACCGGACGGTACGCCTGTTTTTGAAAACGAGAGAAAAGAGGAATCACCATGATCCGTATTGCCAAGGAATCCGACCTGCCTGCCGTAGCCGCCGTCTATGAGGCTATTTTAGACCATGAGGACGCCACCGGCCTCCACTACACTGGCTGGAAGCGGGGCGCTTACCCCACCGCCGACACCGCCCGGAGCATTTTCAACGCCGGGACCCTGTATGTAGGCGTAGATGAGGATGGCGCGATCTGGGGCAGCATGAATCTCAATGGCATCCAGCTGCCGGAATACAAAAACGGCGGCTGGTCCATCCCCGCCGAGGACGATCAGGTGGCCGTTATCCACACCCTGACCATCCATCCTGACCGGGCGGGGCAAGGCTTGGCCCGGCAGATGGTGGCCTTTGCCGAAGACACCGCCCGCAGTCAGAGCAAGACCGTCATGCGGTTCGACACTGGCGTGAGCAACGCCGTTTCCAACCACCTCTACCCTGTCATCGGCTACCGCTTCGCCGGGACAGTGGACACCTTCTTCATGGGCTACGTCCACTGCCCCCTGAATCTCTACGAAAAAAAGCTGTAAAACCCCTGTGTAAACCCACGGTTTACAAATTTCGCCGGGAAGTTGGTGGCGATTTTGCCCGCTTTCAGCGATACTGTTCCCACGAAAGGATGTGACGCGTATGACCACAGGCCAGCGGATCGCCCAGAAGCGAAAAGAGGCCGGATTGTCCCAAGAGACACTGGGCGCGGAGCTGGGCGTTTCCCGGCAGTCCATTTACAAGTGGGAATCGGATACTGCCTTACCGGAGATTGACAAGCTGGTGGCCCTCAGCCGCCGGTTCGGTGTGACCGTAGGCTGGCTGTTAGGAGTGGAGGAAGCGCCGGAGACGGCCTCTGCCCCGGACAGCGGCGAATTGACGGACGCCCAGTTGAAAATGGTGGAGGAGATCACGGAGCGGTATCTCGCCGCCCAAACCGCCCCGAAGCCCCGGAAGAAATGGCCCTATGTGCTGGCAGCGCTGGCGGTATTGTGTGCCGCCTACAATATCTATGATTCCATTCGGACAATCGGTCGGCAATTCGATGGCGTTTACAACCGGATCAACCAGATGGAGTGCAGTATGTCCAATCAGGTATACAGTATCTCCGGTCAGGTGGAGGAGATCCTCAAACAGCAGAACGCTTTGACAGCAGACTATGGAACGGAGCTGGTATCCGCCGATCTGTCCAAAAACGCCGTGACCTTCTCCGTCTACGCCGTCCCCAAAACATACGCGGAGGGTATGCGCGTTGAATTTTCAGTGGACAACGGCCACAACTCCAACAGCAAAACCGTCCTGTCCGAGCCGGATCAGAACGGGCAGCCGGTCAGTGAGAAATTCTCGGCGGAGCTGACCTGCGAACTGACGGATGACATCGCCATCACCGCGGTATTCGTCATGCCGGACGGCACCCGGCAGACCCAGCCCCTGCAAACGTATTCCGGCCTGTATTCCGGCTCCCTGCCGGACGTTGCCAATCTTGTGGATGCGGATCTCCAAGGCCGGGCGCAGATTGAAAACGGCAAGCTGACCCTGCCGGACGCCATGGAGTATGCCTTGACGCTCAGCACGCAGCTGGACAATATCCTGATCCCCCGGACGGAAGCCGTTTCCACCAAGGTGGGCCTGTTCAAAAACCAGCAGCTGATCGCCTGGGCGCGGCCCATCAGCGCCGATGAGCAGACCAGCTACCGGGGCTTTGACAACGCCACCTTCTATCGGCTGGAGCCTCTCTCCTTCCCCTTTGCCGCCGGGGATATTCTGGAATCAGCGGCTGTCCTCACCGATGAATACGGTCGGGAGGTCATCCGCCCCGGTGATTTCCCCCTGACGCTGGACAGCGACGGCCAGACCCTCATATTCCCCGGCAGCACCGGGTCGGATACCGTTGACGCTTACAGCATCGATACGGACATTTCCCACTGGACATTCTAATAAGCTGAAAGCCAGCCCGTAGGGGCTGGCTTTTGACTTCTTTCTTCCACGGTGAGAAAGATTTTCGCAGCTTTTTCATCAGTTTTCAGGGCACTCAGAGCCTCTCCCCATACGCAGAGAACAGCCGCCGCGGAGTTTCCGCAGCGGCTGTTCTGTGATTCAGTTCTCGGTACCGCCCAGATTACGGTGCAGAAGCTGATGGGTCTTGCCCTTCAGCAGGCCCTCGTACAGAGCAAGGACCATGGGGTTCTCGTTGGACTTTTTGATCTGCATGTTGACGTCGGTATCATACAGACCCTTGGCGCGGGCCTTCCGGGTCCGGGGACCGGCGCCGACCGGCTGGCCGCCGCCCATGATACAGCCACGGCGGCAGGCCATGACCTCCACGAAGTCATAGCTGACCTCACCGCTCTGGATGCGCTTGATGAGCTTGTCGGCATTGCCCAGACCGTTGACCACTGCGGCGCGGATCTCCTTGCCCATGTAGTCAAAGGTCAGCTCCTTCAAGCCTTCATCGCCCCGGACGCCGCTGGTGCGGATGCGGTCCATTTCCACCCGGCTGTGGCCGGTCTGAAGGCGGCGGAGCACCGCCTCCGTCACGCCGCCGGTGACGCCGAAGATGACGCCGCCGCCGGAACCGATGCCAAAGGGCATATCGGTGGACTCGCCGTCGATATTCTCAAAGCGGATACCGGACTTGCGGATCATGGAGGCCACCTCGGTGGTGGTCAGCACATAGTCCACGTCCTGTCGGCCATTGGTCATGGACTCAGGGCGGAGGATCTCCTCCTTCTTGGCGGTGCAGGGCATGATGGACACCGACACCAGCTTCTTGCCCTGATTGATCTCAGGATTGCGGTAGTATTCCCGGATCACCGCGCCGAACATCTGCTGGGGAGAGCGGCAGGTGGAAATATTGTCCGCCAGTTCCGGATACCGGGTCTCGCAGAACTTGACCCAGGCAGGGCAGCAGGAGGTGAACAGGGGACCCTTGGCGCCGCTGGAGATCCGCTCCAGCAGCTCCTCCGCCTCCTCGATCACGGTGAGGTCCGCGCCGTAGGTAGTGTCATAGACCTCATGGAAGCCCAGTCGGTGCAGGGCATTGACCAGCTTGCCCATGACGTTTTCGCCCTTGGGGATGCCGAACTTGTCGCCCAGCGCCACACGGACCGCCGGAGCCACCTGCGCCACCACAATGGTGTTGGGGTCCGCCAGCGCGTCCCAGACCTCATCGATGTTGGTCTTGATGCTGATCGCGCCGGTGGGACACACCACCCGGCACTGGCCGCAGTTGACGCAGTTGGTCTGAGCGATGGTCTTGTTGAAGGCCGGGGTCACCAGCGTGCTGGTGCCGCGGTAGGCAAAGTCGATGGCGTTCACGGACTGGACATTGTCGCACATACGGACGCAGTCGCCGCAGAGGATGCACTTGTTGGGGTTGCGGACGATGGCGGGAGAGCTTTCGTCGATGGGGTACTTGGCCTCCCGGTTCTTGAAGCGGATCCGGTCCACGCCCATGCGGTGAGCCAGCTCCAGCAGATGGCACTCGCCGCTTTTCACGCAGGTGGTGCAGTCCCGGTCATGGGCTGCCAGCAGCAGCTCCAGGATCGTCCGGCGGTAGCGCATGAGCCGGGGGGTATTGGTGTAGATCACCATGCCGTCCCGGGGCGGCTCCGCACAGGAGGCAAAGGTCTTGCCCCGGTCATCCTCTACGGTGCACAGACGGCAGGCACCGTAAATGGACAGTTCGGAATGGTAACAAAGGGTCGGTATATCGATCTCCGCATTGCGGATTACGGTCAGAACATTGGGTTCGTTGGTAAATTCCACCCGCTGACCGTCAATGGTCATAAATCCCATAGCAGCATCCTCCTTACTTCTCTACGGTGATCGCGCCGAAGGCACACTGCTCCACGCAGCTTCCGCAGCGGATGCAGGCGTCCTGATCAATGGTGTACGGCGACTTCAGCGTGCCGTGAATAGCCGACGCCGGGCAGTTCCGGGCGCACTTGGAGCAGCCCTTGCAGAACGCGGGATTGATGACGTACCGGCGCAGAGCGGTACACTGCTTGGCCCGGCACCGCTTATCCACAATGTGCTCGACGTACTCGTCCCGGAAGGTGGCCAGAGTGGACAGAACCGGCAGCGGGGCGGACTTGCCCAGACCGCACAGTGCCATGCTCTGGATCATCTTCGCCAGTTCTTCCAGCGTGTCGATGTCCTCCAACTTGCCCTGACCGTTGACGATCCGCTCCAGAATCTCCAGCATCCGCTTGGTGCCGATGCGGCAGTAGTTGCACCGCACTGCATACATGCCTTCATAGCTTGCATATAACCCGGCTGTAGAACCACAGAACGGGCAAGGCTTTAGTTCGATATCATCATCATCAATAAACGTTACCATTGTCGGTTACCTCCGTGAGCCAGTAGTCTTTGCGGCACTCTCGATAAAAAAGCCCACACTGAACTGGGTAGAACTTCTTATTTTGATTATCTTAGATGTGTGGGAACACCTCATATACGCTGACATACAGCATCCCCGGCTTATAATCCGCATATTCTACCGGACGCTTCTGGTCGTAGGCTTTGACATTGACACACTCCCACGATTAAAATCGTGGGATTCTACTTCAACGAGGCCGCTGGCTGACCCAGTCTTACGCCTCTCGGTAACGGCATGGTGCCCCATCCGTGAGAGTATTTTTACGCAGGGTAGCCCGTTTGAGT
>OGGJ01002740.1_pt1 | contig 11864 bp, 13 predicted proteins | sample 1571071 | NCBI WGS metagenome assembly OGGJ01 (sample SAMEA2581954, study PRJEB24529) | metagenome | biome: Human gut stool | place: China | collected 2011
AGCGAAACCACCGCACAAAAATCAGGATGAAATTGCAGAAAAAGAACATAGAAAACGTATGGTTCAGTTTGCGATTGACAAAACCCCGTATTTTAAATATTCAAATGTTGAATATAAAAGAGAAGGGAAAACATACACGTATGACACACTTGTAGAATTAAAGAAAGAAAGAGAAGATGCGCACTTTTATTTTATTATGGGTGGCGACTCTTTAGCGCAGTTTGAACAGTGGTATCATCCGGAAAAAATTGTGAAATTGTGTACGATATTGGCTGCCTCACGGGATGAGGTTTCCTATGAGCAGACGAAAGAGTACTGCAAGCAGTTAAGTGAACGGTTAGATGGAGATTTTCGTCCACTGAAAATACCTGCCATGTCAATTTCTTCACATGAAATCCGAAAACGTATTAAAAAGGGAAAGTCAATTATCGGATATTGTCCGGAGCCTGTGGGACGTTATATTCAGATGCACCATTTATATGGTGACTCTAGTTTTGAAATACCTAAAAACGAAAAAGAACAGATGGACTGCTTAGCGGCATCGCTTCGGCCGAAACGATTTGTTCATACGTTAGGAGTTGCCAATATGGCGGCAAATCTTGCCATGATGCATGATGATGTTTCACTGCAAAGAGCAAAATTAGCCGGTCTTTTGCATGACTGTGCGAAATATCTGACGAATGAAGAGATGTTTGTCTTATGTGAGAGACTGGAAATTCCATTGTCTGAGTCCGAAAAAAGTACCCCTGCTGTAATTCATGGGAAATTAGGTGCTAAATTAGCGGTGCTTCGATATGGTATAGAGGATGATGAAATTTGTTCTGCCATTGCCTGTCATACAACCGGCAAGTCGCAGATGACGACATTAGAGAAAATAATTTACATTGCGGATTATATTGAGCCAAACCGTGATATGGACTGCAAACCATATCCGCTTGAAAGAATTCGAAGGACAGCCTTTTTTGATTTGAATCAGGCAACAGGTATGATTTTAAAAAACACATTAACGTATTTAGAAGAGAATCAGATGCCGATTGATGAAATGTCACTGGAAGCGTTTCATTATTATTTCACAATAAAATAGAATCAGGAGGAAACGTTAGATGGAAAATCAGTCGAAAAAAATGGTACAGATTGTTTATGATGCCTTGGATGAAAAACTGGGAGAGGACATTGAGATACTTAAAGTCGATGAAATTTCGATAATTGCAGATTATCTGGTAATTGCAAATGGAAGAAATCAGAATCAGTTAAATGCCATGACGGATTTAGTCGAGGAAAAAATGATAGAAGCCGGCTATAAAAGCAAGAGAATTGAGGGGAATAAAAATTCTTCCTGGGTTTTGATGGATTATGGCGATGTAATTGTTCATGTTTTTTCCAAAGAAGACCGCTTGTTTTATGATTTAGAGCGAATCTGGAAAGATGGAAAGAAGATTTCGAGAGAAGAATTATAAAAAAATTCCATGCGTAAGAGATAAGATAACGCTTCGCGTTATAAGCCTCTTACACATGGAATTTTTTTATTGCATTTTGTTCGAGAGAGCAATAAAAAGATTTTATATGCTCTGTTTTTGCGATATAAGTTTAGAAGAAGCGGTATAAGCCGATTACTTTTCCTAATATGATTACTTCGTTTACATAAATTGGCTCCATAGAATCATTTTCCGGCTGGAGACGGTAACGTCCGCTTTCTTTGTAGTAAGTTTTTACAGTTGCTGAATCATCAATCAGAGCAACGACCATTTCCGCGTTTCTTGCTGTCTGTGCTTCCTCACACATAACTAAATCACCATCGAAGATGCCGGCATTGATCATGCTGTCGCCTTTGACCTTCAGCATGAATGTATTCTTGCCATTTGCATGCAGATATTCAGGTGGGATTGGAAAGTAGCCCTGAATGTTCTGCTCTGCAAGAATTGGTTCGCCACAGGTAACAGTACCAACAATCGGTACATTGATGACTTCTCTTCTTGCAAGATTAAACTCATCATCTAAGATTTCAATCGCACGCGGTTTTGTTGGATCTTTGCGGATATATCCTTTTTCCTCCAATGATTCCAGATGTGCATGAACAGAAGAGGTTGATTTTAAATGAACTGCCTCGCAGATCTCGCGTACGGCAGGTGGATACCCTTTTTGTAAGATGCATTCCTTCAGATATTCCAGAATTTCCCGCTGCTTATCAGTCAGTTTTCGATTCGCCATAACATATCCCCTTTCTTTTGATTTAAAAACTGTATTTATGATAGCATAGAATATAAAAAAATGCAAACAAATGTTCTACTTTTCTGCCTGAACGAAAAAACATTGGAAAAACTTTGAATTTTCGATAGAAATGGAGTATAATATCCTAGACTTTGTATGTCGTTAGAAATGAGATATAAAAGGAGAGCTGGTTTTGAACGAAAAGTTATTACATACACCCGAAGGCGTCCGGGATATCTATGATGCCGAGTGTAAGAAGAAAAAGAAAGTAATTTCACAGATTCATCATGTGTTAGAACTTTACAGTTATCAGGATATTGATACACCAAGCTTTGAATATTTTGATATTTTCAATATGGATAAGGGGTCTGCGGCTTCGAACGAAATGTATAAATTCTTTGACCGCAACAATAACACTTTGGTGTTACGCCCGGATATCACACCGAGTATTGCCCGGAGCGTGGCAAAGTATTATCCGGAAGAACAGCTTCCGATCCGCCTGTGTTATGCAGGAAATACATTTTTAAATACACACCAGCATCAGGGAAAGCTTTCTGAGTTTACACAGATTGGTGGAGAATTGATTAACGATGACAGTTCTGCTGCCGATGCGGAGATTATTGCCTGTGTGATTCATTGTCTGCTTGCAGCGGGCTTAAAGGAGTTCCAGATTGAGATTGGTGAAGTGGAGTTCTTCAAGGGCATGATTGAAGAGGCTGGTCTGGATGATGAGACAGAACAGCGCATCAAGGAATACATTCATTCAAAGAATTTCTTTGGACTCACAGAGTTTGTGAATACACTGGAAATTCCAGAAGAACGCAAGACGGCACTGAAGAGCTTCGAGAGTCTGTTTGCTTGACCATGCAGAAAAGCTTGTGACAAATGCAGCTTCATTAGAAGCGATTGCCCGTATGCGGAAGGTATATACCGCACTTACAAGCTATGGATATGAAAAATATGTGAGCTTTGATCTGTCCATGATCAACCGCTTTAATTATTATACCGGAATCGTGTTCCGCGGTTATACATACGGAACCGGTGATGCAATCGTCAAGGGTGGACGATACAACAGCCTGATGGAGAAGTTCGGCAAGAAGGCTCCGTCCGTTGGATTCGCGATTTATGTCGATGATCTGATGAGTGCGATCGCCAGAAATAAGATTGACGTTGCACTTGATTATTCCAATGTACTTGTCCTGTACAAGGAGGAAGACCAGAAGGAAGCAATCGCGTATGCATGTAAGCTGCGTGCGGAAGATCAGAAGGTAGAGCTTGTCCGGATGTCCAGACGACATGATCTGCAGGAATATATTGATTATGCACATAAGATGCATTTTGCAAAATTGTGTTACTTTGAGGCTGCGGACAAGATTACAGAATATTAAGGAGAGACTATGCGTTATTTAACATTTGCACTGGCAAAGGGACGTCTTGCCAAGAAGACACTCGCGATGTTTGAACAGATGGGCATCACCTGTGAAGAGGCAAAGGACCCGGATACAAGAAAATTGATTTTTACAAATGAGGAGCATAAAATCCGTTTTTTCTTAGCAAAGGCATCGGATGTACCAACCTATGTGGAGGATGGTGCTGCGGATATCGGCGTGGTTGGAAAGGATACGATCATGGAGGAAGGCCGTAACCTGTATGAGGTTATGGATCTTGGTTTTGGCAAGTGCCGGATGTGCGTTTGCGGACCGGCATCTGCTCGGGAACTGCTTTCCAAAAATGAAATTATCCGTGTAGCGAGTAAATATCCGAATATTGCAAAGAATTATTTTAGTGAGAAGAAAAACCAGACGGTTGAGATTATCAAGCTGAATGGTTCGGTGGAGCTGGCACCGCTTGTGGATCTGTCTGAGGTGATTGTAGATATCGTGGAGACTGGTTCGACATTGCGGGAAAATGGACTGGAAGTCTTGGAGGAAATCTGTCCGCTTTCTGCGCGCGTGGTTGTCAATCAGGTGAGTCTCAAGATGGAGCATGAGAGAATCCGGAAGCTGTTAAATGATTTAAATGAGATTATTCACTAGAAATAGTGCAGTAAGTATATGTAGTACATAAGGAGGCTTTTAAGATGCGTATTGTTAAGTTGACAGAAGATACAAAGAAGGATATTTTGACGAATCTCCTGAAGCGTAGCCCGGATAATTATGGGAGCTATGAGGAAACAGTGAAGAATATCGTCAATGACATCCACAGCAGACGGGATGCTGCATTATTTGAATATACAGAGAAATTCGATCATGCGAAGATCAATGCGGATAATGTACGTGTGACAGAGGCAGAAATCGAAGAAGCGTATACACAGGTGGATGCGAAGCTTCTGGAGACAATCCGCAAGGCAATTGTGAACATCCGCACATACCACGAGAAACAGAAGCAGTACAGCTGGTTTGATTCTGAAAACAACGGAACACTGCTTGGACAGAAGGTAACACCACTTGCAAAGGTTGGTGTGTATGTACCGGGCGGTAAGGCTGCGTATCCTTCTTCTGTACTTATGAATGTAATCCCTGCAAAGGTTGCAGGTGTAGGCAAGATTGTAATGACAACGCCTTGTAACGCAGAGGGAAAGGTATATCCGACAACTCTGGTTGCAGCAAAGGAAGCCGGCGTGGATGAGGTTTATAAGGCTGGTGGCGCACAGGCAATCGCTGCACTTGCCTATGGAACCGAATCCATTCCAAAGGTAGATAAGATCGTAGGACCTGGAAATATCTTTGTCGCACTCGCAAAGCGTTGTGTGTTTGGACATGTCAGCATTGATTCGGTTGCCGGACCAAGTGAGATTATGGTACTTGCTGATGAGACAGCCAATGCAAGATATGTTGCGGCAGATCTGCTGTCCCAGGCAGAGCATGATGAGATGGCATCTGCCATTCTTGTTACGACTTCCGAGGAACTCGCAAAGAAAGTCAGCGAGGAAGTTGATGGTTTTGTAAAGGAATTATCCAGAAAAGATATCATTCAGAAATCTCTGGATAATTATGGATATATTCTGGTTGCGGATACGATGCAGGATGCGATTGATACGGTCAATGAGATTGCAAGTGAGCACCTGGAGGTTGTCACAGCCAATCCATTTGATACGATGACACGGATTCAGAATGCGGGAGCCATCTTCCTTGGAAGTTATTCTTCCGAGCCACTTGGCGATTATTTTGCCGGACCAAATCACGTGCTTCCGACGAACGGAACTGCAAAGTTCTTCTCACCACTTTCGGTAGATGACTTTATTAAGAAATCCAGCATTATTTACTATTCCAGAGAAGCACTGGAAGCCGTTCATGAGGATATCATTGATTTTGCAGAGGCAGAGTATCTGACTGCACATGCAAATTCAATCAAAGTTCGTTTTGAAAAATAACAGGGGGTATCGCATATGGCAAATCGTGTAGGTGTTGTATCAAGAAAGACAAATGAGACGGATATCCAGATGGAATTAAATCTGGATGGAAGCGGTTATGCAAAGGTAGATACAGGAATTGGATTTTTTGATCATATGCTGATCAGCTTTGCAAAACACGGATTTTTTGATCTGAATTGCAAGGTGACCGGGGATTTATTCGTGGACAGCCACCATACAATCGAGGATACCGGAATCGTGCTTGGACAGGCGATTGCAAAGGCGGTCGGTGATAAGCAGGGAATCAAGCGGTTTGGTTCTTTCATGCTTCCGATGGATGAGACACTGGTGCTTTCCGCACTGGATCTGTCCGGTCGTCCATATCTGGTGTATGATCTGGATCTTTCCACACCACAGGTTGGATATTTTGATACACAGATGGTAAAGGAATTCTTCTATGCTGTTTCCTATTCAGCTATGATGAATCTGCATATCAAACAGCTTGCTGGTTCCAATGACCATCATATCATTGAGGCGGCGTTTAAGGCATTTGCAAAGGCACTGGATGAGGCAACACAGTATGACAGCCGGCTTTCCGGACAGGTGCTTTCGACAAAAGGAAGCTTATAAGCGCATGCAGGAGGATAAAACGACAATGGAAGACAAGAAAATTGGCTACAAGCCGCTTACAGCTGCGATTCCCTTTTCGGAATTTAAGTTAAATGAAGCGGGCCTGATTCCGGCAATCGTACAGGATGACGTGACTGGAGATGTACTGATGCTTGCATATATGAATGAAGCATCTTATAATAAAACGTTAGAGACCGGGCTTATGACATATTTTAGCCGGAGCAGACAGAGCCTGTGGTTAAAAGGCGAGACAAGTGGACATTATCAATATGTGAAGAGTCTGTATCTTGACTGTGACAATGATACGATTCTTGCACGTGTGGAGCAGATAGGAGCTGCCTGCCATACAGGAAGCCGAAGCTGCTTTTTCAAAAATATGTTGAAAGATGACTAAGTGGAGGGTAAACTATGATACATGTATGGAGTGAGTTGCTGGTTTATGTGATTAAGTTCCTGTCAATGCTTGTATGTGCAGGTCTTGGAATTATGGTAGGAAAGAAAATCCGTAAGAATAAAGATGTGAAAAATCAGGAGGAAATTTGACGTGAAAAATTACGGCGTGAATGAATTGCGTAAGATGTTTTTGGAGTTTTTTGAGAGCAAGGGACATTTGAAGATGAACAGCTTTTCGCTGATCCCACACAATGACAACAGCCTGCTTTTGATCAACTCTGGTATGGCACCGTTAAAGCCTTATTTTACAGGACAGGAGATTCCGCCACGCAGACGTGTGACAACCTGTCAGAAATGTATTCGTACCGGTGATATTGAGAATGTAGGTAAGACAGCCAGACATGGTACATTCTTTGAGATGCTTGGTAACTTCTCATTTGGTGATTACTTCAAGCACGATGCAATTCATTGGACATGGGAGTTTTTGACTGAGGTTGTCGGACTCGATAAGAACCGTCTGTATCCATCGGTTTATCTTGAAGATGATGAGGCGTTCAATATCTGGAACAAGGAAATCGGCGTAGACAAAGACCGTATCTTCCGTTTTGGCAAGGAAGACAATTTCTGGGAGCATGGTGCAGGTCCTTGTGGTCCATGTTCAGAGGTTTATTATGACCGTGGAGAAAAGTATGGCTGCGGCAAGCCGGGTTGTACAGTCGGTTGTGACTGTGACCGTTATATGGAAGTATGGAACAACGTATTTACCCAGTTTGATAACGATGGACACAACAACTATACAGAGCTTGAGCAGAAGAATATTGATACAGGTATGGGACTCGAGCGTCTGGCAGTTGTCGTACAGGACGTAGATTCTATCTTTGATGTAGATACGATCAAGGCACTTCGTGACAAGGTCTGCGAGATGGCAGGTGTTACATACGAAGAAGACGCAAATACAGACGTCAGCATCCGTGTTATCACTGACCATATCCGTTCGGTTACATTTATGACATCTGATGGTATCCTGCCATCTAACGAAGGTCGTGGCTATGTGCTTCGTCGTCTGCTTCGCCGTGCAGCAAGACATGGCAGACTGCTTGGTATCAAGGGCGCTTTCTTAGCAGAGCTTTCCAAGACAGTAATTGATGTATCCAAGGATGCTTATCCGGAACTTGCTGAAAAGCAGGAACATATTTTTGCAACGTTAAATACAGAGGAAGAAAACTTCAACAAGACGATCGATCAGGGACTTTCTATCTTGAACGGTTATGTAGAAGATATGAAGGCAAAGGGAGAGAAAACTCTCTCTGGCGAGCATGCATTTAAGCTGTATGATACTTATGGATTCCCTCTTGATCTGACTGTCGAAATTCTGGAAGAGTCCGGATTTGCTGCAGATGAGGAAGGCTTCAAGGCTTGTATGCAGGAACAGCGCGAGCGTGCAAGAAAAGCAAGAAAGACAACCAACTATATGGGTGCCGATGCGACAGTTTATGAGCAGATTGATGTTGCAATCACAACAGAGTTTGTTGGTTATGACAGACTGACACACGAATCTGAGATCATGGCAATCGCAGGCGAAGATGCAGTCGTAGACAGCCTTTCCGAAGGTGAAAATGGTTCCATTCTTGTCAAAGAGACACCATTTTATGCGACTATGGGTGGTCAGTGCGGCGATGCCGGTGTGATCGAGACAGCAACTGGTAAGTTCATCGTCAAAGATACGATCAAGGTTGTCGGTGGTAAGATCGCACATATTGGATATGTAGAAAATGGTGAGATCAAGCTTTCTGATACAGCAAAGCTTTCTGTCGATGCAGATAAGCGTCTGCATACCTGTATGAACCATTCGGCAACACATTTGCTGCAGAAGGCATTGAAGACAGTTCTCGGTGGACATGTCGAGCAGGCAGGTTCCTATGTAGATCAGGATCGTCTCCGGTTTGACTTTACACATAACCAGGCACTCAGCAAGGAAGAAATTGAGCAGGTAGAGGCTATTGTCAATGAGAAAATCGCTGAGGATCTTCCGGTTGTAACAAAGGTTATGAGCCTGGAGGAAGCAAAGAAGACAGGGGCAATGGCACTCTTTGGTGAGAAGTATGGCGAGACGGTACGAGTTGTCAATATGGGCGATTTCTCTATCGAGCTTTGTGGTGGTACACATGTAGAAAAGACAGGCGTGATCGCAACATTCAAGATCGTGTCAGAGGCGGGTGTTGCAGCGGGTGTTCGTCGTATTGAGGCACTTACTTCCCGCGGTGCATTTGCATATTATCATAACTTAGAGAATACATTGAAACAGGCAAGTGCTGCTGCAAAGGCAGAGCCTGCTAACCTTGTAGAGAAGATCGAAGGCATGCTTGCAGAGATCAAGCAGTTACAGTCTGAGAACCAGAAGCTCAAAGATAAGATGGCAAAGGCGGCTGTTGGCGATGTATTGTCTGACGTTGTTTCTGTTGGAGATTACAAGGTACTTCCGGTATCTGTCAGTGGTGTTGATATGAATGCACTCCGTAATCTCGGTGATGAGATGAAGACAAAGATTGCATCTGGCGTAGTCATCTTAGCTTCCGACATGGGAGATAAGGTAAACCTGATTGTGATGGCAACGGATGATGCAGTGAAGGCTGGCGCGCATGCTGGAAATATTATCAAGAAGATTGCACCGATGGTCGGTGGTGGCGGTGGTGGCCGTCCAAACATGGCACAGGCAGGTGGTAAGAACCCGGCAGGCATCAAGGATGCATTGGAAGCTGGTGTAAAGGAAGCTGAAGCACAGCTTTCATAGATTTTTGACATAAATAGAAAGTGAGGAACATAATATGGCATTAGTCCCTCCCGTCGTAGAGCAGACGAGCCGAGGCGAGCGCGCTTACGATATTTATTCAAGATTGTTAAAGGAGAGAATTATCTTTCTGGCAGATGAAGTAAACGATACAACTGCAAGTCTGGTTATCGCACAGCTTCTGTTTCTGGAGTCTGAGGATCCTTCCAAGGATATCAGCCTCTATATCAACAGCCCGGGCGGATCTGTATCTGCCGGCTTTGGTATCTACGATACAATGAACTATATCAAGTGTGACGTATCAACAATCTGTGTTGGTATGGCAGCCAGCATGGGTGCATTCCTTCTTGCTGGTGGTACAAAGGGAAAGAGAATTGCGCTTCCAAATTCCGAGATTATGATCCATCAGCCATTGGGTGGACTTCCAGGACACAATCAGGCAACGGATATGAAGATTGCAACGGATAATATCCTTCGTACAAAGGAACGTTTAAATCGTATTTTAAGTGCGAATACAGGTAAGTCCATGGAAGAAATCGAGCGGGATACCGATCGTAACAATTGGATGACGGCGGATCAGGCACTTGAATATGGCTTGATCGATCACATCTTCTCAAGCAGAGATGAAGTGAAATAAGAAAAAATGTAAATTCGTGACAATAAATTTCAATTTTTGGTTGACGAATTTGATTTATGTGTTATAATCTAACTTGTGCAATTTGGTAAATACCCAAACAGTTGTTTATGAAACGCACAAACACGAGATATTTTACAACTGGAGGGAGGGTGAGAGAAGTATGTCAAACGTAATCGTAAAAGAGAATGAGACTTTAGATAGCGCTCTTCGTAGATTCAAGAGAAACTGTGCGAAAGCCGGTATTCAGCAGGAGATTCGTAAGAGAGAGCATTACGAGAAGCCAAGCGTAAAGCGTAAGAAGAAGTCTGAGGCAGCTAGAAAGCGCAAGTTCAAATAATACAGACATTAAGGTGTTACTATTTTAGTAGCACCTTTTTTATTGTGTAAATTTTTGGATACATCATAATGAGAGCGCCACAAGCATATATTGGAAATAAAAGCTGTTCGGAGATGGAATATGACGCAGGTGCATTTTTACGATCAGACATGTGTACATGTGGATGGGTACAGACAGATTGTCAGCTTTGACACAACGCAGGTTCTGCTTCGATGTAAGAAAAATATGCTCGTCATTGAAGGAAATGCACTTCGGATTGCATCGTTCGATGGAGCGGAGATCACGGTTCGTGGTGATATTGCGGCTGTGCGATGGAAGGTGGAGGAGGCAGAGAAGCATGCGTAAATGGTCGGATATTTGTGCACACCGCTGTGTCATTCATATAACCGGTTGGGAAGTAGAACGCTTTTTGAACATCTGTAAGCATAATGATATTTTGTTTACGGATGTAATCATGGATAAGACCGGGGTATTTGCAACAATCTCGTACAAAGCATGGAAGACTGTCCAGAAGCTGCAGGAGAAATGTCAGGTAAGCTGTAGTATTGTAACAGAGACAGGCTTGTATCCATTTTTACGAAAGTATAAGAAGCGGGTGGCGTTTGTTGTCAGTCTGATGGCGTGCACCGGGATTGTTTTTTATTCATCTCTTTTTATCTGGCATATAGATGTGGAGGGAACATCTATCTATACAGAGGAGGAGATCGTGACGTATATCAGTGATTCACTCGTGCCGATTGGGACAAAACGGGCGGCAATTTCGATTGCTGAACTGGAAAAAGCATTGCGGATGCAGTATGACCAGATCGCATGGATCACTTGTGATGTAGAGGGAACCAGGTTGGTTGTCCGATTTGTGGAAACGGTGGAAAAGGAAGAAGTATCGACGTTTGATACACCGTGCAATATAGTGGCAGTCAAGGACGGCATTGTGCTTGATCTGCTTGCCAAGAGCGGAACAAAGCTGGTTAATCCTGGCGATGAGGTAAAAAAAGGGGATGTGTTGATTACTGGAGTTGTAAACATCTATAATGAATATGAAGAATTGATCGAGACGAATTATGTGGCGGCAGATGGTATTGTATATGCGCAGACGAAGTATCAGTATCAACAGGCATTTCCACTTGATTATACACAGAAAAGACAGGGGAAAAAGAAAAAGACAGGAATAACGATCCAGCTTGGAAATTCGGTGAAAACGCTGCATCAGCCAAAGTTGGTAGACGGTTATGAACAGGTATCCACCACACATACGTTTCATATAGGAAAAGCATATTATCTGCCATTTTCTGTGACTGTCACAAAGTATTATCAGCCGATTTATGAGACAAAGACTTATACTGAGGAAGAGGCACGCAAAAAGCAGGAACAGCTGTTGCAGACTTATATTGCAGACCTCAAGAAAAAAGGGGTGGAAATACTAGAAAATAATGTTACAATAGGGTGTAAAGATGGAGAATGTCTTGCATCGGGAATACTGGTTGTAAGGGAAATCATTGGTGCGCCGGAGACATTTGTA
>OGGJ01002759.1_pt1 | contig 11798 bp, 8 predicted proteins | sample 1571071 | NCBI WGS metagenome assembly OGGJ01 (sample SAMEA2581954, study PRJEB24529) | metagenome | biome: Human gut stool | place: China | collected 2011
TAGTCAGTCCCGGAGGTGCGGAAATTGCTTTCTGAGAACCACCACATAAAAGGTCAATCCGGTAATCATCGGCTCTTACTTCTTCTCCGAACATCGCAGATACGGAATCGACAACGGTGAGGATTCCATAGGATTTTAATAATGGGCAGATTTTAGAAATATCGTTTAACATACCGCTTGGTGTATCGCAGTGCACGACTGTGGCATATTTAAAATCGTGCTGTTCTTTTAAGTATTCGGCAAGTTTTTCAGGGTCAACCGGCTTGTCATAATCTACGGTATAGAGAGTTGGAATGCCGCCATACATGGTTACGAAATCTTTAAAAGATTCGCCGTAAAGTCCATTATCAATGACGAGGACACGGTCACCTGGTTCGGTGATAGAAGCACAGGCAGCTTCAAGACCGAGGATTCCCTCTCCATCAAGAATTAAAGTTTCATTTTTAGTGTGTAAGAGTTCACTTGCCAAAAGACAGGTCTCTTTGTAGTATTCACAGAAATCGGCATCTAAATCCGGATTTTGAAATTCCAGGCTTCTTGCCATGCGTACATTTTCCCGTACCTGAGTCGGACCTGGGGTCATCATTTTATACATCTGTTTACGCTCCTTTATAAATTATTTTTTGAGTTTTTTATTTTACGAGTTTCTGAAGACGTCCGATTACCAGTAAAACGATAACGGCTGCAACACCAATCTGAACCAGATTTCCCGGAATAGAAGCAACAGGAGCGGCCCAGTTTCCATAGATAAAGCCTTCGGCGATATAGTAACCTACGACTTTAATCACACAGGCAACTGCGATTGCAAGGACATTCCATCCAAAGCCTTTTCTTTTTTCGGTAATGGCGCCGACTGCAAATCCCATCAGTCCTACAATTACAAGAGTAAATGGTGCCCATGCAGTCCATCCGGACAGTAAATCAAATAATCCCATTCCGACACCGCCTGCGATTGCACCGGTTTTCTTGCCAAATAAAATTGCACCGATGAAAAGCGGAACATTTCCAAGATGGATTAAACCGCCGTTTGCAGCGATTGGAAGTTTGATGTTTACAAATGCAGTAAATACATAAGTCAAAGCGATAAACATTGCTGTAATTGTAATAAAGCGAATCTGTGAACTGGTTGTCTGTTTTTCGGCAACCGGAATGGCTGTATTACTTTTTTCAATCATTAAATTTTTCCTCTCTTTCTCTCTGTCGGTACTCGCAAAATCAAAAACAAGAAGATTCTGAGAGTACACACGATTCATCTTATCTTGAGTTTTAAGTATCATAACGAAAAACAGGCTTGCTTAAAATAGCCAGTTTTCTAAAGTTTTACCAGTCCAGTTGCGTTTGGAACATTTGCCAAGAGGAATGGAATGTGGTACAATAGGAGAAAATTTTGCGTGCCCCAGAACGTAGAGAAGAAATGAGGAAAAGAAAAAAATGGGTGTAACAATCAGGCAGATTGCCGAGGCAGCAGGGGTGTCAAGAGGAACGGTTGACAGGGCGTTAAATAACAGAGGGCGGATTCGTCCGGAGGTGGCAGAGCGGATTCAAAAAATTGCAGAGGAAATGGGATATCGCCCGAACCAGCTTGGGCGGGCACTTTCGATGAGTAAAAATAATATTAAAATTGGAGTGATTGTTCAGGCATGTGAGACCCCATTTATGAATGATGTGTTCGAAGGTGTAAAAAAAGCGAAAGAAGAAGTAGACAACCTTGGAGGAACGGTGATTGTCTGCAAGATTCCACATATCAGTGCTTCGGACACAATTGAAGCAATGGAAGAGATGCGAAAGGACGGAGTCAGCGCAATTGCAATGGTTCCATCGGATGAAGAGGCCGTCAAAGAAAAAATTCGTGAATTTACAGGAGTCTATCAGATTCCGATAGTGACATTTAACTCAGATGTGCCGGATACCGGAAGACTCTGTTTTGTCGGGCAAAATGGTATTCAGTGTGGAAAGGCAGCAGCAGGTCTGATGGGAGAATTGGTAAACGGAACGGGAAAAATTGCCATTATTTCCGGATATCGGACGAACCCTTCTCTTAGAGAACGTGTGGATGGGTTTACAACACAGATAAGAGAAAAGTATCCAGATGTGGAGTTGGTCGGACCAGAATATTGTTTTGAAGAAAATGAAAAAGCAGCGGTTGTCGGCATCAATGGTGCCGGCAAATCTACGCTGCTTAAAATAATTATGAAACAGGAAAATCCGGACGAGGGGGAAGTGACGCTCGCAAAAGATAAAACGATCGGTTATCTTGCCCAATATCAGGATGTTTCCGGCCACCATACGATCTATGAGGAAGTATTAGATTCTAAACGCGACATTATCGAGATGGAGGAACGGCTGCGTGATATGGAAACGCAGATGAACACACTCTCCGGGGAAGCATTAGAGCAGCTTTTAGATACTTACCATAAATTAAGCCATGAATTTGAACAGGTGAACGGATATGCATACCGCAGTGAAGTGACCGGTATTTTAAAGGGGCTTGGATTTACTGAGGAGGAGTTCGACAAGAAAATGAGCGAACTCTCCGGCGGACAGAAAACCCGTGTATCTCTTGGAAAACTGCTTGTGACAAAGCCGGACATCCTGCTTTTAGACGAGCCGACCAACCATCTGGATATCGAGTCAATCCGATGGCTGGAAACTTTTCTGATGAATTACAAGGGAGCTGTTTTAATCGTATCGCATGACCGGTATTTCTTAGACCGCGTCGTGAGTAAAGTGGTGGAGATTTTTCAGCACAAGGGTTATGTTTATCAGGGGAACTATTCGGATTATGCAAAGAAAAAGGCAGCAATCCGTGCAGCCATGATCAAGCAGTACTATAATCAGCAGCGTGAGATCAGGCATCAGGAAGAAGTGATCGCAAAACTGAAATCTTTTAACCGCGAGAAGTCAATTAAGCGGGCAGAGAGCCGTGAAAAACTGCTGGATAAGATCGAACGCATTGAGAAGCCGACCGAGGATAACACAGATATCCGGATCGTGTTAGAGCCGAATGTGGTCAGTGGAAATGATGTTTTAAAAGTGGAAGGGCTTGCCAAGGCATTCCCGCCATTACAGCTTTTTTCGGGAATTAATTTCGAAGTGAAACGCGGGGAGCGTGTAGCATTAATTGGAAATAACGGAACTGGTAAAACAACGATCCTTAAGATTATCAACGAGCTGATCTCCCCGGATGCGGGAACGGTAACACTTGGAAGCAATGTACATATTGGTTACTATGACCAGGAACATCAGCAGCTTCACATGGAGAAAACCATTTTTGATGAGATTGCGGATGATTATCCAAATCTGAATAACACGAAAGTGCGCAACGTTCTGGCAGCTTTTTTATTTACAGATGATGATGTCTATAAGCGGATTGAGGATTTGAGCGGTGGTGAGAGAGGACGTGTTGCACTGGCAAAATTAATGCTTTCCGATGCGAATTTTCTGATCCTCGATGAGCCGACCAACCATCTGGACATCACCTCAAAAGAAATTTTAGAGGAAGCACTAAAAAGTTATACTGGAACAGTATTTTTCGTATCGCATGACCGTTATTTTATTAATCAGACTGCAACACGTATTCTGGAACTGACCGGAGAGACGGTTGTGAATTATATCGGCAACTATGATTATTATCTGGAAAAACATGACCAGATGGTTGCGTTATATGTCAAAAAGCCGGAGGATGAGGCACAGACAGAGGCTTCTGTGAAAGAGACTGCCCAGAAGGTGGACTGGCAGACACAGAAGGCAGAACAGGCACGGATCCGCAAGATAGAGAATGCCCTGAAAAAGGCAGAGGAAAAGATTGCGGAGCTGGAAGAGAAAATTGCTTCGATCGATGCGGAATGTGCAAAGCCGGAAGTGGCTGTGAACTCTGCAAAGTTAGGAGAACTGACGAAACAGCAGAGTGAGTATCAGGAAGAATTAGAAAAGCAGTATGAAGTGTGGGAAGAACTTTCCATGGAGCTGGACGCGTAAAAATCTGGAAAATGTGGTGATACGGCAGATAAATTTACTCTGTTAAAAGTTTAACAGATTGACAGATACAGTTGAAATTACTATAATAAAAATGATGCATCGCGGCATAAGAAGAAAAGAGCCGTGAAAGAGAGATACTTCGGGAGGGGCAAAAAATGCAGGAAAAAGAAATTTCCCAGGCAGTAATCCGTCGTATGCCGAGATATTACCGGTATTTAGGTGAATTGCTGGAGGATGGAGTGGAACGTATTTCATCCAATGATCTAAGCAAAAGAATGAATGTCACTGCTTCGCAGATCCGTCAGGATCTGAATAACTTTGGCGGTTTCGGACAGCAGGGATATGGATATAATGTAAAGTTTTTATATGAAGAGATTGGTAAGATTTTAGGCTTAAACCAGAAACATAATATTATTGTCATCGGTGCCGGTAATTTAGGTCAGGCACTGGCAAATTATGTGAAGTTTGAAAAACTTGGTTTTGTGATCACAGCACTTTTTGATGTCAATCCGGCGTTAGAGGGTGTGACAGTCCGCGGAATTAAGATCCACATGTTAGATGAACTGGAAGATTACTGCAAGGATCACGTTGTTGATATTGCAGCCCTTACCATGCCGAAGGAGAAGGCTGATGCCATTGCAAACCGTCTGGTCAATCTTGGAATTCAGGCAATCTGGAATTTTGCCCATGTGGACCTTGATCTGATCGACAAAGATGTGGTTGTTGAGAATGTACATCTTTCTGACAGCCTGATGCAGTTGTCCTATAATATCGTAAAAAATAAGCAGAATAAATAATGGATGAAATCGATAGAGCTGCCGCATGCATTTTTTAATGCACGACAGCTCTATCTTATCCATATGCCTGAGGGGATGAGAAGGTTATGAAGTATCTGGTAAACAGCAGAGAGATGAAACAATATGATACGAACACGACAGAACATTTTAAAGTGCCATCCCTGCTTTTGATGGAGCGGGCCGCACTTGCAGTTTTTGATGAAATCAAAAGGCAGTACCCATGCAGCAAAAAATTTCTGATCGTTTGCGGAACGGGAAACAATGGCGCAGATGGTTTTGCACTCACCCGGCTGTTACTTTTGGACGGAGCAGAGGTGCATACGGTGTTGATCGGTGACCGGAAGAAGGAGACAGACCAGTGCAAAAAGCAGCTGGAGATCCTTTCTGCCTATGGATGTCCGGTATTGGAAGCCATTCCGGAGAACACCGCATATGATGTAATAGTGGATGCCATTTTTGGAGTCGGGCTTTCGAGAAATGTTGAAGGCATTTTTGCTGATACAATTCGGAAAATGAACGAAATACCAGGAAAAAAGATCGCACTTGATATGCCATCCGGAATTTCATCGGACACAGGGGCTGTTTTAAAATGTGCGTTTCGTGCAGACTGCACGATCACATTTGCCTATGAAAAAATCGGCATGCATCTTTTCCCGGGAAATGAATATGTCGGGGAGATCGTGACAAAGCAGATTGGAATCACGGATGAGAGTTTTCTGACACAAATGCCCGGTGTTATGGCGTTCGAGATGGAAGATCTGAGATTCCTTCCAAAGAGAGCTTCACATTCTAATAAGGGAAGCTTCGGTAAATTACTGCTGATCGCTGGAAGTGTGGATATGGCTGGCGCAGCTGTTTTAAGTGCAAAGGCAGCGTATACGGCAGGCTGTGGTCTGGTGCGTGTGTTTACGCCTGAGGAAAACCGCATTCCATTGCAGACAAGTATTCCAGAGGCAGTTCTGACTACTTATCACCCTGAAAAATTAGATGCTTCAAAACTTTCAGAAGCAATGAAATGGGCAGATGTGATTGTGTGTGGACCGGGAATCGGAACCGGGGATGCAGCACATCAGATTGTTAAAACAGTGCTGCAAAAAGCATCTGTTCCGGTCGTCCTTGATGCAGATGCATTAAATATCATTGCAGAGGACACAAGTGTTTTACTTTTGGCGCACACAGAACTTGTGATCACGCCGCATCTTGGTGAGATGAGCCGTCTGACCGGGGATTCCATTGCCTTTATCCAGACACGGCTGATTGATACTGCGGATAAGTTTGCAGGAAAATTTCATGTCACCTGTGTTCTGAAAGATGAACACACGGTCGTTGCCACTCCACATGGAAGGACTTATCTGAACCTCTCCGGAAATCATGGAATGGCAACGGCGGGAAGTGGGGATGTGCTGACCGGAATCATAGGATCACTTCTGACCCAGAGGGCAGACACAGAGACTGCGGCCGCGCTTGGTGTTTACCTTCACGGACTTTCCGGAGATACTGCATTGAAAAAATGTGGTTTTCGTGGTATGATGGCAGGCGATGTTGTAAATGGTTTGAAAGATTTTCTGGCAGAAAATCAATTATAAAAAAGATTCATTACGATAGAAAGGTATGGATATAACATGAATAAACACAGCAGAGTGTGTGCGAATATAGATTTGAGTGCAATCATGCACAATATGGAAGCCATGCATCAGAACATTGATCCGAATACGAAAATTATGGCGGTGATCAAAGCAGATGGTTATGGTCATGGGGCTGTTCCTATTGCAAAGGAGATTGAACATTTAGATTATGTTTATGGGTATGCAGCTGCAACGGTTGAGGAAGGGATGATCCTTCGAAATAATGGAATCCAAAAACCGATTTTGATTCTTGGCTATATCTTCCCGGATCAGTATGAGGAAGTAATCCAGGCAGAAATCTGTCCAAGTGTTTTTACACTTGAGATGGCAGAAGAGCTTTCTGCTGCTGCCGAAAAAGTTGGAAAAGACTGCCGGATGCATTTTGCAGTGGATACCGGAATGAGCCGTATCGGGTATCAGGTGACAGAAGAAGCCGCAGATGAGATGGCGCAGATTGCAAAGCTTCCGCATATGATAGTGGAGGGGATTTTTACTCATTTTGCAAAAGCAGATGAGTATGATAAAACTTTCACAAAAGAACAGATTCAAAAATTCAGAAAAATGATTGCCATGATGGAAGACAGAGGTGTTTCGATTCCCGTCAAGCACTGTTCCAACAGCGCAGGAATCGCAGAAATCCGCGAGGCAAATATGGATATGGTAAGAGCGGGAATCACGTTGTATGGATTATGGCCATCGGAAGAAGTCGACCAGAATTCCCTTGATTTAAAACCGGTGATGGAATTGAAAACACATGTGGCTTACGTTAAGGATTTAGAGGCCGGAAGAGCGATCAGTTACGGTGGAACTTTCATCACAAAGCGCGACAGCCGCATCGCAACGATCCCGGTTGGTTATGCAGATGGATATTGCAGGGGACTTTCCAATACAGGAAGTGTCCTGATCCACGGAAAACGTGCGCCAATCTGCGGAAGAGTCTGTATGGATCAGTTCATGGTAGATGTGACTGATATTCCGGATGTGAAGATTGGGGATGAAGTGACACTGATCGGCAGGGATGGTGACGAAGTGATCACCATGGAAGAAGTCGGCAGCCTTTCCGGCAGATTTAATTATGAGTTTGTCTGCGTGCTTGGAAAACGTATTCCGCGTGTTTTTTATCGAGATGGAAAAAGAATTGCAAGCCAGGAATATTTTGACGAGGAATAGGCTGGAAAAATATTTTTGAAAACAGAATACGACCGTTAAATATGGAAATACTATCCGTAAGAAACAACAGTAGAGAGAATACTGAGTAAGATTATGGAGTGTAAAGCATATGTTAATTCGGCGTGGAGATATTTTTTATGCAGATTTAAGACCAGTGGTCGGTTCTGAGCAGGGTGGAGTCCGCCCGGTTCTTATTATACAGAATGATGTTGGAAACAGACACAGTCCTACGGTCATTTGTGCAGCAATCACTTCCCAGATGAACAAGGCAAAACTTCCAACCCATGTGGAGTTAGACTGCACCAAGTATGCACTGGTGAAGGATTCCGTTGTTTTACTGGAACAGTTGCGCACAATCGACAAGACGCGGCTGAAAGATAAAGTATGTCATCTTGACAATCAGATACTGATCAAAATTGATAAGGCATTGGAAATAAGCTTAGAGCTTCTTACATAACTTGACTATTCTGGAGCAAAATGGTATTATTTCAAATGTTTTAATACAATTTCGATATAAATTAGGAGGATTTATGGACGATGGTGGCAGTCCCACTACCGGGATGAAAAAGTTGAGTAACAGGCTTATGAAGCTGTTCGGAGTAGACACCGATGATGTGACAGAAGAAGAGATTATCTCAATGGTAAATGAAGGACATGAGCAGGGTGTCCTGCAGGCGAATGAAGCGGAGATGATCCATAATATTTTTGAATTTGGAGACAAAGATGCAAAGGATATTATGGTGCACCGCAAGAATATCATTGCCATTGATGGAACGATGACGTTCCTTGAAATGCTGGATTTCACGATTGAAAATAACTATTCGCGATATCCGGTATACATAGATGATATTGATAATATAATCGGAGTGCTTCATATTAAGGAGGTACTTGCACTGTGCCAGAAACAGGAGATTTATCACACGGCAATCAAAGATATTAAGGGATTGATCCGTGAGGTTGATTTTATTCCGGAAACGAGAAATATTAATACCTTATTTACGATGATGCAGAATGCTAAGACGCATATGGTCATCGTGGTGGATGAGTATGGACAGACTTCCGGGATTGTTGCAATGGAAGATATCCTTGAGGAGATCGTAGGAAACATCGAGGATGAACACGACCAGGAAGAAAAGATGATTGAGAAACTGCCGGATGGCAGTTATCTGATGGATGGTATGACTTCTGCTGAGGAGGCACTTGAAATTTTGAAAATTCATATTCCGGAGGAAGATGAATTTGAAACGTTAAATGGTATACTGATCTCTCTGTTAGACCGTATTCCAAATGATGATGAGAAGTTTGAGACAGATGCTTTCGGGTATCATTTCGAAGTTTTACAGGTGGAAAATAAGATGATCAAAAAAGTGAAGATCACAAAACTTGCCGAGGGCGTTTCCACAGATAAGGAAGAGAACTCTTGTCAGAAAGAAGAAACGGTGCTAGAATAATATTTCTGAGAGATTTTGTAATTGTGTGAGAAACACACAAAACATATAAAAAGTTTGACAGACGAAAATACAAGAAAAAGAGAGGATAAAGTTATGTCAGGACATTCAAAGTTTGCCAATATTAAACATAAGAAAGAAAAAAATGATGCTGCAAAAGGTAAAATCTTTACGATTATCGGTAGAGAGATCGCAGTTGCAGTAAAAGAGGGTGGCCCGGATCCATCCAATAACTTCAAACTTGCACAGGTGATCGCAAAGGCAAAGAGCAACAATATGCCAAACGATACGATTGAGCGTGGTATTAAGAAAGCTGCCGGTGATGGAAACTCCGTCAACTACGAATTCTGTACATATGAAGGATATGGACCAAGCGGAACAGCTATCATTGTAAAATGTTTAACAGATAACAAAAACCGTACTGCTGCAAATGTCAGAAATGCATTCACAAAAGGTCATGGAAGCATCGGTACACAGGGTTGTGTATCTTACATGTTCGATGAAAAAGGACAGATCATCATCGCAAAAGAAGACTGTGAGATGGATGCAGACGATCTTATGATGATCGCTTTAGATGCAGGCGCAGAAGATTTTAATGAGGAGGAGGACTGCTTTGAAGTATTGACATCTCCAGATGATTTTGAAGCTGTAAGAAGCGCATTGGAAGCTGAGAACATTCCAATGGCAGAAGCAGAAGTAACCATGATTCCTCAGAACTATGTAGAGTTATCTGCAGACGAAGATATCACAAACATCAACCGTATCTTAGATCTTTTGGATGATGATGATGATGTTCAGCAGGTTTACCACAACTGGGATGAATAAATAATATGAGACAGACTCTGCTTTTGGCGCAATCCAAGAACAGAGTTTTTTCATATGGACACTTTTTTACAATAAAGTGGTAGAAATCCGGGGGGAAATGTTATATCATAAATAGTACAAGGATGATGAGGAGTTATAATTCATGAAGAGGATTCTTTTTGCAGCTTCAGAGTGCGTTCCGGGGGACTTGCGGACGTGTGTGGTGCATTACCTAAGGAATTTTCAAAAGAGGAATGGGATGTCAGGGTAGTGATCCCAAATTATAGCTGTATTCCGGAAAAGTACAGAAGCCAGTTCCAGTATGTGACACATTTTTATATGTGTGCCGGAAATTATATCCAGAATAAATATGTTGGAATTTTAAAATATGAACTGGATGGGGTTACCTACTATTTTATTGATAATCAGGAATATTTTACCTGTGATACACCATATGGGGATATCCGTTATGATATTGAGAAGTTTGTATTCTTTGATAAAGCTGTTTTATCCATGTTAAAACAGATCGATTTCCGCCCGGATCTGATCCACTGTCACGACTGGGAGACAGGTCTGATCCCGGTATATCTGAAAAATGAATTTCAGGCAGACTCTTTTTACTGGGGGATGAAATCAATCATTACCATACATAATTTGAAGTTCCAGGGTGTATGGGATGTGAAGACGATGAAGGGGCTGACAGGATTTTCAGCAGATCTGTTTGCACCGGATAAACTGGAATTTCATAAGGATGCCAATATGTTAAAGGGCGGTCTGGTATATGCAGATTATATTACAACTGTAAGCGATTCTTACGCACAGGAGATCCAGACAGATTATTACGGTGAGGGACTGGATGGACTGCTGGCCGCCAGACACTTTGATATGCAGGGCATTGTAAACGGTATTGATTACAAAACATATGATCCGGAGACAGACCCGAAAATTTATACCAACTATAACGCATCAAACTTCCGTAAGAAGAAGGTCAATAATAAATTAAAATTACAGGAGGAACTGGATCTGACTGTCGATAAGAAGAAGTTCATGATCGGACTGATCTCAAGACTCACCGATCAGAAAGGTCTGGATCTGATCAATTATGTGATTGACCGCCTGGTGGATGATTTCACACAGATTGTTGTGATTGGAACCGGCGATCCACAGTATGAAAACATGTTCCGCCATTATGCATGGAAATACGGAGACAGAGTTTCTGCCAATATCTGTTATTCTGATGACCTGGCTCACAAACTTTACGCCGCTGCGGATGCATTTTTAATGCCATCCCGCTTTGAACCATGTGGACTGACGCAGCTGATCTCTTTCCGTTATGGTACGGTTCCAATCGTCCGTGAGACCGGAGGACTTAAGGATACAGTCAGACCATATAACGAATACGAAAATACCGGTGATGGATTCTCTTTTGCAAATTATAATGGGGAAGAGATGCTCGGTGTTGTCAATTATGCAAAGCATATTTATTTTGATAAGAAAAAACAGTGGAATCAGATTGTTGAACGGGGCATGGCAAACGATTATTCATGGAAGTCTTCCAAAGGAAAATACGAAGGGCTTTATAATTATCTGCTTGGATATACTGTATAAAATAAAAAGAATCTCCAATACTAAAGAACAGGGTAGAAAAATCTATCCTGTTTTTTCAGTCTTATGAGGGAAGGGAGATTGTATGGCAGAAAAAAATGAGAAAGAGAAGGCTGTGAATGAGCAGATCAGGGATTTTGGTCAGGTGGAGTTAGAGCATGGGGAAGACAGGATCTCCATGTTGACGATCATAGGAGAGATTGAGGGGCATGAGTGCCTTCCGGCGGCGACAAAGACGACAAAGTATGAGCATGTGCTTCCAAAACTCGCGGAGGTGGAGGAAAATAAAAATGTGGATGGATTACTGCTTTTGTTAAACACGGTAGGCGGGGATGTGGAAGCGGGCCTTGCGCTGGCAGAGCTGATCGCCA
>OGGJ01002765.1_pt1 | contig 11779 bp, 8 predicted proteins | sample 1571071 | NCBI WGS metagenome assembly OGGJ01 (sample SAMEA2581954, study PRJEB24529) | metagenome | biome: Human gut stool | place: China | collected 2011
GCAAGGCCCCCCTGTATCCGAGCTACGATGCCCTGATGGGTCGTGCCGCTCCTGCTGCCACTCCGGAAAAAACCGGGGATCAGCCTGCCAAGGCCGGTTACGGCAAAGAGCAGCGCCGCCGCCGCGCAGAGCTGCGGGCCAAGATCAAGGCCTGCGAGGATGAAATGGAAGCCTGCGGGGCAAGGGAAGTGGAGCTTGACAATGAGATCAACTCCCCGGAGGTCTACAATGACCCCGATCTGCTCCGCCAAAAGAGCGATGAGCTCAGTGATCTGCGCTTCCATCAGGAAGAGCTGTTTGCTGCCTGGGAAAAGGCGATGGAAGAGCAGGAGCAGTACGAACAGGCTGCTGGTGAAGAATAATCCGCTGCAAAGGAGAACAATGATGCCTCATAACCGCCGCAATTACAACAAAACGCACAGCATCGCCCTTTCAGGTCTGCTGTTTGCTCTGGCGATGGCGCTTTCCTTCATCGAGGGCACATTGGTCATCCCCGGGCTTTTGCCAGGCATGAAGCTGGGTCTGGCGAATATTGTGGTGATGTATGCCCTGTTCTTCATGGGACCAAAACAGGCCCTTGTGCTGGATGTGCTGAAGGCGTTCTTCGTCTTTCTGGTCTCCGGCTGGACGGCAGGTTTTCTTTCCCTCTGCGGCGGTCTGCTCTCGCTGCTGGTGATGTGGCTGCTCTACTATCACTGTCCGCTGCGGCCCACATGGTTCATCCTGTCAGTCTGCGGCGCGCTGGCCCACAACATCGGCCAGCTGCTGGGAGCCAGTGTCATCCTTTCCACAGCAGTGTCCCTTTACTATGCACCGATCATGCTGGTGCTGGGTCTTGTGATGGGAATGCTCACCAGTGTCACCCTGCGGGCCATGCTGCCTGCGCTGGGACGGCTGGGTTATAATATCCAGGAAAACCGCAAAGGATGAGCTGCCCGGTTGCAACCGGGGCCGGAATCCGATATAATAAATCAAATCTGAATTTTTACCCAACAAAAAAACTGCCCACGGGATAGCGCACTTTGGCGTGGGGCAGCTGGGAGGTATGAGTTTATGTCTGAAAAAGTGACTGTCAAGGTGGAGCGCAATATCCTCCATCTTCCCGCCATTGCCCTGCGTGGGCTGGTGGTGTTCCCCAACAACCTGCTGCATTTTGAGGTGGGTCGTGACAAGAGCATTGCCGCTGTGGAATGGGCCGTGCGGAATAAATCCGAGGTGTTCCTCATTGCGCAGAAGGATATGAAGGCTGAGGACCCCAAGGCAGAGGAGATGTACCAGTACGGCGTTGTGGCCGAGATCAAGCAGGTCATGCGTGTTTCGGATGATCTGGTGCGCATTCTGGTGGAGGGCAAGTTCCGCGCCAAGCGCACCGAGCTGGATACCGAAGGCAGCTTCCTGCTGGCATCGGTGCGGCCGGCTCCTGTGCGCCCCATCAAGGCAGAGGAAGAGACCGAGGCGGAGGCCCTGCTCCGCAACGTGAAAACGAGTTTCGACGCGGTGCTTTCCATGAATCCCCGCATCAGCAAGGACGTGGTGTTTGCTGTTACCTCGAATAACGACCCCGCCTTCCTGTGCGAGTACATCCCTGCCAATCTGCTCTTCCGCTTTGAGGATAAGCAGGCTGTGATGGAAGAAAGCACCCTCATCGGCCGTCTGCGCCTGCTGGTGGAACGCCTGCATCGGGAGCGCCGGATGCTGGAGATCGACAAGGAGATCGCCCAGAAAGTGGACGAGGCCATGGACAAGAAGCTCCTTAAGGAGCTCAAGAAGCATCTCGGAGTCGATGACGAGGTCGTATACAAGATCAACGGACCTCTGGATCTCACATTCCTCATGAAGGTGAACGGCATAGATGGTTTTGACCATCTGAAGTATCCTAAGTACAAACCGCAGCCTGTACCTGGAATGGGTGATTACAGCCATATATTTGACAGGATAAAGAAGGGAGACATCCTTCTGTTCCATCCATATTATGAGTTCACTCCGGTCATTGAGTTCATAAAACAGGCGGCAAATGATCCTGATGTCCTGGCAATCAAGCAGACACTTTACCGTGTCAGCGGCAATTCACCTATCATCGCGGCACTTGCACAGGCTGCCGAAAATGGCAAGCAGGTAACTGTTCTCGTCGAGCTCAAGGCAAGATTTGACGAGGAGAACAATATAGCGTGGGCCAAGAAGCTGGAGCAGGCGGGCTGTCATGTTATCTATGGCCTTGTGGGTCTTAAGACACATTCCAAGATCGCACTGGTTGTCAGACGCGAGGAGGACGGAATCAGAAGATATGTACATCTGGGAACAGGAAATTACAATGATCAGACCGCAAAGCTTTACACTGACATGGGACTTCTCACCTGCAGCGATGCCATAGGAGAGGACGCGACGGCGGTGTTCAACATGCTGTCAGGATATTCAGAGCCGAAGAAGTGGAACAAGCTTGCAGTTGCCCCGATCTGGCTGAAGGACAAATTCCTCATGCTGATAGGCCGTGAGGCAGAGAATGCGAGACAGGGCAAAAAGGCAAGGATAGTCGCCAAGATGAACAGTCTCTGTGATCCGGTGATCATGAATGCGCTCTACGATGCCTCAAAGGCAGGCGTAAAGATCGAACTCATCGTCAGGGGAATATGCTGTATCAAGGCAGGAGTTCCGGGACTTTCAGATAATATATCAGTAAGATCCATAGTTGGAAATTATCTTGAGCACTCGAGAATATTCTATTTCTATAATGACGGATTTGAGGATATATACATGGGAAGTGCGGACTGGATGCCTAGAAATCTGGACAAGCGAGTTGAGATAACGTTCCCTGTAGAGGATCCGGAGCTTAAGAAGAAGATAAAGAATATCCTTAAGATACAGCTTGAGGATACACTCAAGGCTCACATCATGCAGCCTGACGGCTCATATGCGAAGCAGGATCTCAGGGGCAAGGCAAAGCTTGATTCACAGATGTATTTTGTGAAGCTTGCGCAGGAGAGTCAGAAGCCGGTGAAGGAAGAGGACAATGACAGGGTGTTCATCCCGGTTGAATCCCACGGCGATAATGAGTGATATAAAGGCAGCACAGAGGCATATCGACAAAAGAAAAATAACAGTTGACACACGGCTGGCGATGTGGTATTCTACCATTGCTGTGTGAAACAGTGAACATAGAAGCAGAGTATCCACTCTCACCTCAGCATGGTCTGACATGACTCGGGTTAATATTTAGCTTAGAAGATTTACAGGGTTTTCCTGAGTTTGAATATGCTTTGTATTAAGAAAGTGGATAGATGGTTCTATCCACTTTTCTTATGTCAGAGAATTGAATTTTAAAAGTGTGGAGGTAGAGAGTCATTAGCGATTTAATGATCAACGAACAGATTAGAGACAGAGAGGTACGACTCATCGGAGAAGATGGTCAGCTTGTTGGAATAATGTCATCCAGGGATGCATACAAGATGGCTCAGGATGCAGGACTTGATCTTGTGAAGATAGCACCTAAGGCACAGCCACCGGTGTGCAAGATAGTTGACTATGGTAAGTATCGTTATGAGCAGGCCAGAAAAGAGAAAGAGGCCAAGAAGAAGCAGAAGACCATGGAAGTCAAGGAAGTCAGACTTTCACCGAACATCGATGCGAATGACCTTAATACCAAGATCAATCAGGCAAGAAAATTCCTTGAGCATGGCGATAAGGTTAAGGTTACACTGCGATTCAGGGGAAGAGAGCTTGCGCATGTAGAGCAGTCAAAGGTTATTCTTGACAACTTTGCTGAGAAGCTTGCAGAGATAGCAGTTATCGATAAGCCTGCTAAGTTTGAAGGAAGAAGCATGATAATGTTTTTAACACAAAAGCGTTAAATTATTATAGACATATAATTCAAGGAGGAAGTAAGTAAAATGGCTAAATTAAAGACAAAAAGAGCAGCAGCTAAGCGTTTCAAGAAAACAGCTAACGGCGGTTTAAAGAGATCTAAAGCTTATAAGAGTCATATCTTAACAAAGAAGACCACTAAGAGAAAGAGAAATCTTAGAAAGGCTACAATGACAGACGCAACAAACGAGAAGGTAATGAAGAAGATATTACCTTATATCTAATAGATCAGGAGGAAGAAAACCAATGGCAAGAGTTAAAGGCGGAATGAACGCAAAGCAGAAGCACAATAAGGTATTAAAGCTTGCAAAGGGCTACAGAGGAGCAAGAAGCAAGCAGTATAGAGTAGCAAAGCAGTCAGTTATGAGAGCACTTACATCTTCATACGCTGGCAGAAAGCAGAGAAAGAGACAGTTCAGACAGCTCTGGATCGCTCGTATCAATGCAGCAGCAAGAATGAATGGACTTTCATACAGCAAGCTTATGTATGGATTGAAGCTTGCAGGTGTAGATCTTAACAGAAAGATGCTTTCAGAGATGGCTATCAGCGATCCAGAAGGTTTCGCAAAGGTAGTAGAGGTTGCTAAGAGCAAGCTCGCTTAATAAAAGAATGTATTCAAAACCCGTTGTCTTCGGACAGCGGGTTTTGTTATAATAGGGGTGTAAAACTGTTGACCGGAGAGTACAAGGAGCAAAGGATGAATAAAAAAGTAACAAAATGGATAATCATGCTGTTGTGCATGATCTTTATCTGGACGGGGAATATGACAACTTATGCAGCAGAGACGGCGGATCCGGAGACATCGGATCTGAAGCCGTTGGAGCTTTACCAGATTGATGAAAGCTATGGAGATCTCGATGAGGCTGCCATGTCAATCAGTGATAGTAGCAGTGGAACCGCACTATCTGGTGTCTATCGTACGAATTGGGACTCATATGGAGATGATTATTGCTATCAGAATCTGAGTACAACATGGCAGGAACTCTATGATGAGATGAACTTGTATTGTACAGCGTATATGAATACATGTGTGGATGCGAAGGTGTTATCCGTTAATGGCAGGGCTGTTTCTGGTATCGGTCCAATCCGCTATGAAGGGTTGACATCGGAGGAGTTATCATCTCTGGTTTACATATTCACCTATCAGAATCCACAGTTTTATTTCATCAAGAATGCTCTGTATTACAATAGTAAAGTTGTATATCTGGGCGTATATGATACTTTTGCGGATGGAGATACCCGTTCCAATGCTTCCGTGCAGATGTTTAACCGGGTGGATGCATGGGTGCAGACGATTCAAAAAGAATCAACTGCGTATGCAAAGGAGAAGAAAGCACATGATATCATCTGCGAATATGTAGAGTACGAAGAGGGCACCTACGATCAGACAGCATATAGTGCTGTCATGCAGAAAAAAACGGTGTGCGCCGGATATGCGAAGCTGTATAGTATGTTGACGAATGCTGCAGGGCTTGAGACGGTATCAGTTACGAGTGCCACACACGGCTGGAACCGGACAAAGCTTGGAAATCAGTGGTACAATGTGGACCTCACGTGGGATGATGGGACGCCGATATCCTATCAGTTCTTCAATAAATCTGATGCTACGATGGAGAAGTACGATGGCTCTTCCCGGGAATCGCATACGCAGAATCACTATTATGATGGCGTAGCTCCTGGTTGTGAAAGTGATTACGGAGCTTCTGTGACGGTTGTGGATGCAGAGCAGATTCATGCGGATACAGCGACAGTCGTATTGGATCTTGTGAATAATCAGTCAGGGCAGATACGAACCAGCTTTGTGCCCGCAAATGTTACGGACAAACGGTTAGGATATGTGTCAGAGAATACAAATATTGCAACGGTCAGTGCATCCGGGCTTGTGACTGCGGTTGCACCGGGTAAAACATCCATTACAATCCGTAAACTGACAAACAATCAAAAGGCAACCTGTACCATAGAGGTATACGGATGGCAGGATGAACCGGAGACTCCGACGGTTGCAAAGTACGGTTCAACTTGGATTACATTGGACACACAGAGTGGCTGTGTGTATTCTGTGGATGGAATCCACTGGCAGTCAAGTCCGGCTTTTGTGAATCTCAAACCGAATACAGAATATACCTTTTATGTAAAACGTCCAACAAGCGGATATTACCGGGAGAGCAAAGCAGTGTCTGTCCGTGTGCGTACTCTGACGGAAGAAGTACAGGCGGCACCTGCAGTGACAGTGCGATATCGGACGCATGTGCAGACCTATGGATGGCAGAAGCAGGTGACAAATGGCACGATGAGCGGTACAAGTGGACAGGCGAAGCGCCTGGAGGGGATTGAGATCGCTTTGAGTGGCAACCAGAAGCTTGGAATCCAATATACGACGCACTGTCAGACCTATGGATGGCTGCCTTGGTCGTCGAATGGAGAGATGAACGGAACCGAGGGAGAGGCAAAACGTCTGGAAGCAATTAAAATCCAACTTACGGGCGCTGACAAAGATAAATATGATGTGTATTATCGTGTGCATGCGCAAAGTTACAGCTGGCTTGGATGGGCGAAGAATGGTGCGCCAGCAGGAACTGCGGGATATGCAAAGCGTCTGGAGGGTATTCAGATCGTGGTTGTAAAGCGTGGTATGCCAGCACCGGAAGTTGATTATGCTGGTGTATATGCAAGTGTGACTGTGCGTCAGACCGCCTCGTATATCGCGAAGAATGGAACATCTCCTGTGCTTGGTAGTTCCGCAACCACAAATGCAAATCCGACGGTGAGCGGAGAGAATACGGTAAATGTGGCGTATCGCACCCATGTACAGACGTATGGCTGGCAGGGCTGGAAATATAACGGTCAGATGAGCGGCACAAGTGGACAGGCAAAGCGCCTGGAGGGAATCTGTATCAAGCTGACCAATAAGCCATACAGTGGTAATATCGTTTACACAACCCATGTGCAGACTTACGGCTGGGAGGGAAATATAAATGATGTGTCCACATGGAAGCAGAATGGAGTCATGAGTGGTACATGTGGACGTGCAAAGCGTCTGGAGGCAATCTGCATCAATCTGACAGGTGAGATGGCAGTACATTATGACGTTTACTACCGTGTGCATGCACAGACGTATGGCTGGCTTGGATGGTCTAAAAATGGAGCGCCAGCGGGAACTGCGGGTATGGCAAAACGGTTGGAAGGAATTCAGATTGTGCTTGTTCCGAAGAATGGCGCAGCACCGTCTGTAAATTATCAGGGCATTCGCAGTGTGCAAAGTCGGTCGTATATCCAACGATAAAAGCACGGATTTATGCGCATTATAGTAGATGGTGAAAAAATATTTACAAAAATAGAAAAAAGTTGTTGACAAAGGGCAATCAAAATGATAATATATGTCTTGCGTTGAGCGTGAGCGACACGCAAGAGAATGCGGGAGTGCTGGAATTGGCAGACAGGCTAGACTAAGGATCTAGTGATGGCAACGTCGTGTGGGTTCAAGTCCCATCTCCCGCACGAAGAGAAAGAGAGATAGCAATTATCTCTCTTTTCTTTTTATATACATATGTTAAAATAGCAGCAGGAGCTGGATAAGGAGATAAAAGTCATGGCAAAGACGAAAAAATCAGACAATTTGGAATATTGCAGAGGAATTCGTGTGATGGATGTCGCGGTGTATGTATTTGCATTGTTGGCGTTTGGTGTGTATCCACTGATTTACGATGACCATTATTTTAATATTACGATCACAAAATATCATTTCTTTTTATATGCGGCCGGTATCTATCTGGCGCTTGCATTGATCGGTTATGTTGTGGAGGCAAATCTGAAGAATTATTATAAGTATGATTCTTTGCTCGTCGAGGATACCGGGAAGAAACGGTTTTTTCGACCGGAGTTTTATGCACTTGCATTCCTGATGGCAAACTTTTTTGCATGGCTTTGTGCAGATAATAAAAAAGATGCTTTTTATGGCTTGCAGGGCAGACGGGTGGGGCTTTGCATGTATCTGGTTCTGATGATCGTATTCGTTGTGCTGGCACAGCGTGTGCGCCCACAGATGATCATGTTTATCTTTTTTGCTGCGGCGAATGCATTTGCGTATGCGGTTGCAATCGGACAGCATATGGAGCATGATTTCCTGAATCTGCGTTATAACATTGCATCAAATCAATATACGAAATTCATATCAACATTCGGAAATATCAATATGTATGCAAGTTATCTGTCGATATCGATTCCGGTGTTGTTGGCAGTGTTTGCATTTTGTAAGAACTGGTTTTCACGTATTCTGTCAGGAATCTTACTGATCGCGGCTGGCTGCAATATTCTGATTGCAAACAGTGACAGTGTATTCCTTGGTATTTTTGCTGGCGTTGTTGTGGTGACAATCCTTGCATTTATGCAGGGCAGACTGCGGTATAGTTCGTTTGCGGTGTTTCTATTGTTTGTCGGCAATCTGGTGCTTGGGTTTATCAATAAATATGGACATACAAGATATGACAAGAAACGGGGCGGACTTGCAATCGCCTTAAACCGGCTGGATATTGCATTTGTGTTATGTGGAGCAGCGCTGCTTGTATTTGCAGTTGTGTGTGTCTGCAACTGGAAGCTTGGCACGAGAGTTGCAGCATGGAATAAAAAGAAGATTGTGCTGATTGTCTGTGGTGCGTGTGTGGCGCTTGGCGTGATTGGTATTATTGTTTTGGCGGTAACTGGCTCTTCGTTACTGACATTCAATGATAAATGGGGCAGTTATCGTGGTTACATCTGGAGAAAGATTGTGGAAGTGTATGGTGATGCACCGTTTGTAAATAAACTGTTTGGATATGGAAATGAGTCGGTACGTGTGACACTCAAGGCGGCATGCTACAATGAGATGGTTCAGGTCACGGGTAAAGTGTATGACAATGCGCATAACGAGCTGTTGCAGTACTTATTTACCACAGGTATTGTTGGTCTGCTTTCTTATCTGGCATTGGTCGGAAGCAGTATCGTCTATATGTTTAAGCATGCAAAGGAGCATGCATGGATCAGTGTGTGTCTGGCAGCGACAGTTGGATATTTCGCGCAGAGCATCCTGAATCTGAATCAGCCGATTACAACACCACTGTTCTTTGTATTTATGGCAATGGGCGTTGGTACTGTGAATTATTGTAGAAGAGTGAAGGAGTTAGAGAAACGTGCTTGAATTTCTGGTTCATAAGTGCATAAAGGATGCAGATGAGATCGAACGCCCGGAAGTGCGGAAACGGTATGGTTTTTTCTCCTCCATCGTCGGAATCATCTGCAATGTGATCTTGTTTGCAAGTAAGCTTGCAATCGGTCTGATCGCGGGCTCGATTTCGATTGTATCAGATGGTGTGAATAACTTATCGGATTGTGCGACTTGTATCGTGACGATGTTTGGGTATAAGATGGCAGCGAAGCCAGCCGACCGGGATCATCCGTTTGGACATGGGCGGATGGAATATCTGACTTCGCTTGTGATCGCGGCTGCGGTTGTGGCGGTTGGATTTGAGTTGCTGCGAAGCTCGGTGGAGAAGGTCATGCATCCGGAGCGTGTAACGTTTTCATTTCTTGCTCTTTTGGTGCTGGTGCTTTCCATGCTGGTGAAGATTGGGATGGGAGTTATGAACCGGAAGCTTGGTACGAAGCTTTCTTCGTCCATTATGCTTGCAACCTCAAAGGATAGCTTTAGCGATGTGTTTGCAACACTGGCAACCACAATCGCACTTGTGATGTCGGCATTTTCGGATCTGCCGATGGATGGAATCATGGGAATCGTGGTGTCAGTCATGATTATGCTTTCCGGCTTTGGTATTGTGAAAGATACGGTCGATCAGCTGCTTGGACAGCCGGCAGATGAGGAGTTAGTTGCAAAGATCCGGGAGCTTGTGATGGAGAATATGTTCTGTCATGGCATGCATGATTTGATCATACACAGCTATGGTCCGGGAAATCTGATTGGTAGTGTGCATGTGGAAGTGGACTGTCATGAAAATATCATGGAGATTCACGATGCGATTGATGAGTTAGAACGGAACATCTACGATGAATTGCAGGTACATATGACGATCCACATGGACCCGATTGATTACGATGATGAGAAGACGAATGTTTGCCGTGATATGATGGCGGGGATTTTAAAGGAAATCGATGAAGGTCTTACGATGCATGATTTTCGGATTGTGTCGGGACCAACGCATACCAATCTGATCTTTGATGTGCTTGTGCCATATGAATGTAAGAAGACAGAAGCACAGATTAAGTCTGAGATCCAGCAGAAGCTTGCGGAGAAACAGGATACATATTATACAGTAATTACGTTTGATAAAGGATATTGTTGACAAACGGAAAATCATCATATATAATTTTCCTATCATTGTGAATGATAGCAAAGGCGAGGAAGAGAACAAGTAGTGTTTGCGAGCAGCTGCCACAGAAAGCAGCCGGTTGATGAGAGGCGCGGTAAGTCGGAAACATGAATACATCTCGGAGCTGCTCCCTGAACGCTTGTCAAGTAGGGGCAGACGGATTGGCACACGTTACAGAGGCTGAAGTATTGATATCGATACTTGCAAAGGCGGTTATCGTGAGGTAAGCGTGAAATAAGGTGGTAACACGGAGTATACTTCGTCCTTATATTTTTATAAGGGCGTTTTTTAATGCCCAAAAAAGAAAATATATTTTGGAGGAAAGAAAGATGACATTGTACGAAGAACTTGTAGCAAGAGGTTTGATTGCACAGGTAACAAACGAAGAGGAGATCAGCCGTCTGATCAATGAAGGAAAGGCAACGTTCTATATTGGATTTGATCCGACAGCAGACAGCCTTCATGTAGGACATTTTATGGCTCTTTGTCTGATGAAACGCTTGCAGATGGCAGGCAATAAGCCAATCGCATTGATCGGTGGCGGAACAGCTATGATCGGTGATCCAAGCGGGCGTACCGATATGCGTCAGATGATGACCAAAGAGACGATTGCACATAATGTAGACTGCTTCAAAAAGCAGATGAGCCGTTTTATTGATTTCTCTGATGGAAAAGCTATGCTCGTTAATAACGCAGATTGGCTCTTAGACTTAAATTATGTAGAATTACTTCGTGAAGTAGGCCCATGCTTCTCAGTAAATAACATGCTTCGTGCAGAATGCTACAAACAGAGAATGGAAAAAGGTTTATCTTTCTTAGAGTTCAACTACATGATCATGCAGAGCTACGACTTCTATGAGTTATACCAGAAATACGGTTGTAACATGCAGTTTGGTGGTAATGACCAGTGGAGCAACATGCTCGGTGGAACAGAACTTATCCGCCGTAAATTAGGACCAGATGCCGATGCATACGCAATGACAATCACTCTTCTCTTAAACTCAGAAGGAAAGAAAATGGGTAAAACACAGTCTGGTGCTGTATGGTTAGACCCTAATAAGACATCTCCATTCGACTTCTACCAGTACTGGAGAAATGTAGCTGATGCTGATGTTATGAAATGTATCCGTATGCTCACATTCCTTCCATTAGAAGAAATCGATGCAATGGATAGCTGGGAAGGCAGCAAATTAAATGAAGCAAAAGAAATCCTTGCATTTGAACTTACAAAATTAGTTCACGGTGAAGAAGAAGCACAGAAAGCACAGGATGCCGCCAGAGCATTATTCAGCAACGGCGGAGACACAGCAAATATGCCAGCATGTGCAGTTACAGAAGAAGACTTAAGAGATGGCACAGTAGATATCCTTGCACTTCTTGTAAAATCCGGTTTAGCAGGAACACGTTCTGAAGCAAGACGTAATGTAACACAGGGAGGTGTAACATTAGATGGCGAAAAGGTAACGGACTTTAAGGCTGCTTATACACTTGATGACTTTAAAGGCGAAGGAAAAGTCTTAAAGAGAGGAAAGAAGAAATTCATCAAGATTGTAGCTGAATA
>OGGJ01002773.1_pt1 | contig 11758 bp, 14 predicted proteins | sample 1571071 | NCBI WGS metagenome assembly OGGJ01 (sample SAMEA2581954, study PRJEB24529) | metagenome | biome: Human gut stool | place: China | collected 2011
ATGGAATCCAGCTTAGAAACACCATAGCCGGACTGCCCATCGCAGTCACCCGGATGCCGGATCTTATAAAAGCAGCTATACCGGGGCCGGACTTCTTTCACCGTATGCCCATCGGCGTAGGTGTGTGTCCGTCCGCTGCTGGTCAGGCTCAAGCGGTTGCCGCAGTGACCGCAGTAAACCAGCCCGGTCAACAGGGCTTTGGAGCTGGTGCCCAGTGAAGTGCCGCCACGCTCACAGGTGCGTGCCTGCCGCAGTTCCTGTGCCTGTTCAAACAGCTCTGGTTCGATGATGCGGAGCTGCGGACACTCCGTCTCCACCGCGCCGTTGATGAGGTACCCCGTGTATCCTTTGTTCTTGATCATCCGAACGATGCTGGTGTTGGGGATATTTTTGTTGTTCCGTCCTACGACTCCCTGTTCATAAAGATAGTGGCTCAACTTCTGTGCGCCGTAGCCCTCGTAAACGTACTTGTGGAAAATCAGCCGGACGATCTCAGCTTCCGCTTCATCAATCACAAGGTCGCAGACTTCCTGATTCTTCTTGTTCACCCGACCAAGGCGGACACGCTTGTAGCCAAAAGCCACGGTGCCGCCCGTGTAGTGACCTTCCCCGGTGAGCTGTTCCAGCCTTGTCCGGGTACGGACAGAGGTTTTCAGACTTTCGCCGGATGCCTGCCAGTAGCGGATGTAGTTCATCAGCTTGTCCACATGGGTGTCAAATCGCTGCTGTCCTTCGTTCACGCTCCAGACCTCGATGCCCTGCTTCGTGAACCACTCCACGATAAAGGGCGTTTCATCATCACGGCGACCGAGACGGTCAAACATGAACACCAGCAGGATGTCAAACTTGCCCTCCATCGCGGCCTGTTGAATTTTCTGGAGTTCGTCACGCTCTTTGGCAGATTTTTTGAAGCCGGAAACGCCTTTTTCGGAAAATTCCTTGACGATCTCCCAGCCCTGACTTTCTGCAAAGTTGCGGCAGGCTTCTTTCTGCATGGGGATGTCGTCTTTCTCGACCTGTCCCTTTGTCGAAACACGGTATAAGGTATAGACACGTTTTTTCATTTCAATCTCTCTTTCTTTGAGTGAGAAAGGAAAAATCAAACGTGTTTCGTCCATATTTTGTTTTCAAGGTTCAGTTCGATTTTATCTTATCTCACGCATTCAAGGAACACAAGGATGTCAGGCAGCGGTGTGCCCTGCCGTGCGCAGGATGGTGGTTTGCAGCAGCTTCTGGATCGCATCCAGACAGTCCGTATCCGCAGACGCATAGGTGATCTTGACCTTGCAGCCTTTGACGGAAATAGTTTCCGATTTAGCGGTGGTATCGCAGATAGCGTTCATAGGCCTCCTTTCTCCATACCCATTCGTTCAAATCGAGCTGATACAGCAGCGCATAATTAAGCCGAATGAGTTCCGGGATGCTCAACCGCCCCATCGGGCGGATCAGCCGTCCCTTGCTGATGGTCTGGACAGATTCTGCCAAGATCATAGAGGGCTGCAAAAAAGCCCGATTACCGTCCACAAGAACGTGGGCTTGGTGATCGGGCTTCTTTGCAGTATTGGATGTAACAGGCGCAACAATGAGGTTGGGCGAATAGCAGTTTGCGGTGTTGTTCTGCACCACGACCACAGGGCGGATACCGCCCTGCTCGGAGCCAAGGTGCGGCTCCAGATTGGCGTAGTAAATATCACCGCGCAGAAACTTTCGGTTGACTGGGATCATGTTCATCACCGCTTGCAGGGCAAATTGTGGGTACGGCCAGCACCGTTGTAGATGGACAGGATCTGTTTCATGTGGCGGTCTGCCGCATTGCCAGTGTCGTTCTGTGCCAGCCGGATGATGGTCTTGGGATGCACCGTGCGCAGCCGACCAACCAGCCGCTCCCGGCTGTATTCGCCCTGATACAGAGCCAGAAAACGAGCCATGCCGTGCAGGATGCCAGACAGGAACGAATCCGAATCTCCATCCCACGCATCCACAAGGATACTCAGCATTTCCCGGTAAAGGGCAGCGCCGTAACTCTTGTAGATGTAGTAAGCCGAGCGGATGCAGTAGATTTTCCATGGAGCGCGAATCCCATCCAGTGCAAAGCGGACACCTGTGTCCTCCGTTACCGAAACAAAATCGCAGGCGTTTTCTTCGTGTGCCACCAGTTTGGCACGAAGCTGTTCACCAGCGGTCAGTTCGCTGGAAATGCCTGTCTGCACAGCAAACAGCAGAGCTTCATGCTCTTTGGAAAGGCCGTAGAAGACCTTGCAGCGAATCGGGAGGTCACGCCCACCGTTGCACGTTTTCCGTGCCTCAATGGTGTTCTGACCATCAAAGACGAAGTAGCGGCCATCCCGGTAGCTGACTTTCGGCTCATTGGCGATGTACTCCGAAAAGTTTGCTGCGATTCGTGCAACCTTGCCCATGCGGAGCAGCCGCTGATATTCGGCGCAGGGGTTCAGCAGAACGCTGTCAACGTACCGCACCTCGAAGTTGCACTCCGGCAGGCTGGAAAGGTTCAGGTTAGAAAGCATCATAGCGTTTTCTCCTTTATTTTCAGAAGATACTGTACGGCATCTTCGGTCAAGTCATAAATGATCTTGCGGCAGTCCGAATCTTCAAAAACATCCGGGTATTCTTTGAAAATGCTATTCCAGCGGCGAATGAAGTCCTCTTTTGCACCCTGTACCTCGCACATCATCAGGGAGCCGTTTGCAACGGCCCGTTCCTGATAGCGGTTGTCAATGGATGCTTTCAGAGAGGTTCTTTCTTCGGCAGTAAGCTGGCGTTGATGCCCTTGGATGCTTTTGCTGATTTCAGAAAGCGTTTGTTTTGAAGAAGTTGTTTCGGCTTTTCGGGGCTGACGTTCCTGCTTTGGCTTCCGCAATTCTGCAAGAGCAGCAGGAATTTCTGCTTTTGGCGTTTTTGCCAAGGCGGTGATTTCTGCATCCGTTGCCTTGATGTGCCCAATCAGAATATCCTCTCTTGCACCGGGGACCGCATCTTCCGCTGCGTCCACGCCTTTGGCATATTTTTCTGCTCGTTTTACAGTGGCTGGTCCCACACCGTTCTGGGCGGCAATGCGCTCACAGGTGGAGAGCCGCTTTGCCCTCAATGGATCATTTTGAACCATTGAGGTGAACCGTCCGTTCTCATCGTGTGCCCGCTCTTTGGAGCCGCCCCGTGCCATCTTTTCGGATTCATACAGCTTGCCCATCAGAAACTTCTTCCGTTCCGGGTCGAGATTTCTGCGTCCAAGCTGGTTCTGGCAGATCCATGAAAGAGCCGCGTAACGGTTATCCAGTTCGATCTCCTGTATCTGGAAAGAAATAAATGGATGCTTCCGCAGGATACGGTAGCGGGTATGTCCGTCCAGAATAAAGCCATTCCAGATGATAATGGGATTCAGCAGCCGCCCTTCGTGGAGAATGTTCTGCTCAAGCTGTTGTTCTTCTTCAAAATTCAGGGGCGGGATCTTGCCCTGAAACTCCGGGTCGATTTTAAGCGCATTCAGATTCATCATCGAAATGGCCTCGCTTCACATACTGCCCAGCGTTCTTGTCGGGCTGTACATAATAATCGAAACCATAGCGAATCTGGCAGTAGGTGCAGACATCCTTGATCTTCTGCTTAGGGTCTGCGCGCCGGACGCGAACGCCCTTTGCCCCCTGAAAGGAATCCAGACAAATCGGGCAGAGGGTAGTCAAGCTGGCTTCGTCTACGCAGTTGTTATAAAATCGACTCATATAGATTTCCTCCATATCGGTATTTTGATGGGAAATGTAAAACCACCAGCCGAGAGATCCTCAACTGGTGGTTTGAAAAATACTGTTTTTCTCCTATTTGTCCTCGACACCCCGGAGGTGGGAACTTTTCGGCGGCGGATTTGCACCGCTCCATTGGCATCTCAGCCACCCCGTCTGCTTTCTGACCGGGCCGCGAATTACGGAAGTATCATTGTCTGGAAGTACCGAAAAGCTGCTTCTTCAATTTTCAAGGTACACGGTACAGTTTCGGGTTTGTCGTCCCCTGTTAGGGGGGGCTGCCCTTGCTGTGACCATAGTGTACTTGAAAACTGAAGTTCTCGTTAGGAACCAGTAGTTCCGGTTTTGCCATTTTTACCGGAACCAATCGTTCCGGTTTACAACAGTAAAGCGTTTGATCAAGCAGATTCGCCCAGCATTTCCAGCATAACAAGAATCCGCCGCTGCATTTCTTTCAGTTCTTTGCGGAGCATTTGCAGCTGATCTTGCAGTTCCTGCTCCCGCTGGGACGCAGACACACCTAAGACGATGTAGTCCAGCGAGGAGCCAAATCGCTCCCGCAGCTCCACAAAGAGGTCGACAGACGGAACTTTCTCACCCTTCTCCAGATTTCTCATGTAGCGGTCACTGATGTTCAGGTCGATGGCAAGCTGTTCTTGTGTCACTTCACGGTCTTTTCGGAGGTTTTGGATTCGTTCACCCGTTGCAGCAGGATCATAATACATCACTCCCTCCGTTTCTTCCGCCGGGAGTGGGCGGAGCTTCATCTCCCATGCCGGATACGGCCAGCACATGATTTTTCACCAACATGAAAATATGGTCGGCATCAGCACTATGATTTTTGGTGCGCTTTTTGACGTTGGAAACTTCCAGCAATCGAGACAGTCGGAAGTACCATGTGGTCATCTTGAACCACGGAAGCAAATAGGTCGATTTCATTATCAATAATCCTCCAGTTATTTTACGGAATGTGAGCATTCGGACAAAAAGGATCGTGGTGGCCCACGACACCTTGCCCTTAAAAGCGCAAAAACGCCAGCCTCCCATTGAGGGAAGCTGGCGCAATATAACACATCGGCACGATTGTGGATGGTGGAACGGAACGATTGTGCTTGCTTCGGGGCGGTCTGGCTTACGGCAGCAGACAGGCTTTTTTTGATGCGTTACCCCAATAAAAAATCACAGTTACCTCCACAAACGGCAACTGTGATTGGATAGCGCGTGAAATCGCCCGGACGAGTTACCGTTTTTTTATAACTCGACCGGGAAACGCAAAAATCGGCACTATACTTCCTGCTCACAGGAAATACAAGGTTATACCGCGTCATTCACCAGAACGATACAATACTATTGAGGTGATGATGATGCCGAATGCGGATGCAATCGCTCTGGGGAAGCATATAAAGGCTGTCCGAAAAGCGATGAAAATGACACAAGAGCAACTGGCACTGAAAAGTAATGTTTCGGTGAAGTATATCGCCAATATTGAAAATGGAAAACAGAATCCTTCTTTTGACATTTTAAGTGCAATTCTCCATGTTCTGCCACTTTCCTTGGATTCGGTTATCAACCCGAACTTATCAGAAGCAGAGCGCGAATGTCGAGAGTTAGAATCGATTTATTTTGCTTGTCCGCCAGAAATGCGAAAAACGCTGTTGGATGCCACAAGGTCACTCGCAATCCATTTGACAGAACTTTCAGAACAGAACAAAAACACCTAAGCTGCCAGAGTGGACGTTACGCTTCTCTCTGGCGTTCTTTTGTCTGAATACGCAATATTCTAACAGGTCATTCAATAAAATCACGTGAAAAGCAAACGAATTACACAATAATTTTCTCGTAATCAGTCTCGTTGTGGATTTTGAACCTCTTTTTCAATGGCAAGATCATTTTCTAGCGTATCATATAGTTCTTGTGGGGTACGGCATAAGACTGCGTAGAAGTTGATAGGAGCACCCTCATTAAAAAGCCGCACATACCCCCATCGACATGGGAGAACCTCTAAATAGGATGCCGTTTGCAAAAAATCTTCAAACTCTCTCAGAACATCTTCGAAGGATTGCATCTTACCGCCTCCTAAAATCTTTTTTCTATATTTTAGAAAAGATTATTTCCGATTGCAAGGATGTCAATTTTTATCTATCCAGCTAACGATAAAAGCCATACTCAAGGTTTAAGTTACCCATTGAGTATGGCTTTTATCGTTATAAGGAATCTTTTTTCACTGAAATGTTCGGCATAAATTGGTAGCCGAGGTTGGAGATCGTTCGGATATAGACAGGTGCAGCTCTATCATCCTCGATTTTTTGCCGGATGCGTCCAATTGTATTGGTAACAGCAGTCAGGCAGCTTTCACTATCCTGATGCCACACGGCTTCAAATATCTGCTCTTTTGTAAACAATTGCCCCGGATGCCGTGCCATTAAACTTAAAACGCCATATTCGTAACGGCTCATGTACACTTGCTGACGAGTGTGATGAACTGCTGGCCGCTACCATCGGAATAGTTTGTGTGATAATCGTCCACCAGCGTCAGATTGCCCTCCGGGGTCAGTGCGCCGGATTCCTCATCCGTGATAGTGACGGTATCCTCCTCCACGACTTCCGGCAGAACGGGCTGCTCCACCGGGGTAGTATCGCCCTCATAGGCAAAAGCAGGAGCGGCCATGCCGATGCACAGCACCGCCGACAGCAACAGTGCGCCAAATCTCTTAAACTTCATCCGAATCATCCTCCTTGTCGAAAGTTGCGCCTACAGCAGCCAGTGCAGCCGGATTTGGAGTGGTATTAGCCGACTGCCGAAGCAGAGCAGCAAGCTGTTCCGGGGTGACTTTGGCGGTGCGCACCATTTCATTCACCTTGGCGGCTTCTGCTTCCTGAATCCGCCGCTCAAGGCTTTCGATGCGGTTGTTGATCTTAATGCGCCGCTCCTTTTCCTTTTCCAAAGAAGCGCGCAGCTTATCCAGTTTTTCACTCATAGTAAAACCCTCCATTTCATTTTGAAAGCCGTCCAAATCCAGCGAGATACTGCTGCCAGTAGGACGAGTGAATGTCAGCATATTTGATGGGGTCACCAGCACTGACCATTTTTCCGTTGCCGAGATATATTCCAACGTGGCTCATCCCCGGCGTATCATACGTTCCTTTGAAGAAAACCAAATCACCGGGTTTTGCTTCGGCTTCGGAAATATGCTGACTTTTTTGCCATAATCCGTTGGCGGTGGTGCGCCCAACATCATAACCGTTTTGGTTATAAACCCAGCAGACATAGCCGGAGCAGTCAAAGCCTGTTTCCGGGGTAGAGCCACCCCAGACGTAGGATGTGCCAACATATTTTTTGGCTTCCTCATAGATAGCGGCAAACTCCGTGTCAGTTAGAGCTTCCGCAGAAACCGTGTAGACGATGCCGGGTGCGCCGGAGCCATCCGAGCCACCGGGCGGCAGACCGCCGTTGAACAGGTAAGGCCGACCGCCCAGTGTGTCCTGAAAAATCTCGTACCGTTTCCACTGATCTTCGGTCAGCTCTTCCCTGATAACAACTTCCAGACCCTTGTTTTCCAGTTTGGTGTGGAAAATCTTGTACTCATACGGCACCTGTGTAGGAACCGGGATGCCTGCAGGACTAATGACCCATACGGTCTTGTACCGAATCTGCACTTCTACCCATGTGGTGAGCTTGTACTGCTTTTTGAAGATTTCCTTCAATTTGCCCTGCACCTCCGACCGGGTATAATCGTCATACAGAGTAGTCAGAAAGGAAGTGAGCTGCCACGGGTCATGCTCGATGGGATCAAGATGGTACTGGTACTCGTTGTAGCCCGGATGGTCTTGCGGAGTGCGCTTGATTTTTTTGTCCAGTTCCTTTTCCAGCTTCTTGTAGTCCTGTTCTGCACCGCGAATGTCCCTGTCCTCGGCAGAATAAATCGTCTGCCCGGATACTTGGGTACTGCCCGAAAAGAGGATGCCGCAGGAGGAAAAGCCAGACATCACCATCAGGATGAGCAAAACAAAAACGCCCACGATTACAAGAACGTGCGCGTTACTCTTTGCGGCGGTCATAAGGCTGTTTACTGCCGAACCGACCACAGATTTTCCCTTGTCCACTACTTGTTCTACACCAAACCGTGCGGCAGATGCACCGCCGGATACAGCTTTTTTGCTTCCAACGGTCTGTGCCGCTGTGCCACCAGACCGGGCTGCGGCATAGTAGCTCTGTCGAATGTCATGTTTCTGCCGCCATCGGGAGAGCCAATTGGAACCACCCTCACGGGTACCGATGCCGGAATCTCCTGCATTTTGTGATGCAGTTGGTTCCTGCGCAGAAGATTTTGCGGTTTTGGAGTTTTTCTTGCCCTCCACCTTGGCTTTCTTTTTCAGTTTCCGGGCATAGCGGCTCTTGGAAATATCGCGGACATTTCCAGCGGCCTTTTCACCCTCGCTCAACGCCTGCACACCGACATTATCTTCCTCATACTGGTCGATTTCCCGATGCACCGCAGTCCGGGCGGCATTGGCAGCGTACATCTCGCGCTTTTGCGCTTTGCTCAAACGGCTCAGTTCGTCCGGGGTCAGTTCTGCCTTGCCAAATCGCAAATGCTGGTTTTTTTCTGCGGCCTTGTCCGCATCGAGTTTCAGCTTCTTCTTTTTGGGCGTGGACTGCTCGACCCTCGCTTTCTTCGGGGGAGAGCGTGTCTTTTTGGCTGACGTTTCCTCTTTGAAGTTCAGCTTCGGATTGCTCATTCCTTTTTGCCCTCCGAAACCTCACCCAACTTCGTGGTCATGATGCGATACAGTTCCAAATCGGTGGGGAATCTGTCCACGAACGGGAGAATAACATTGCCGAAGAAAAGCAGTCCTTCACCTTCACCGGAGTGCGTCACATAGGAAAGCTGATGGGGCGAGATGTTGAGCTGCTTTGCGAGGATTTGACGGTCGCCAGCGGCCTGATTCAGCATGATGATCATGTCGCTGTTCTCGAAAATATTCTCGACCTCACGCGAAGAAAGCAGGTCTTTGACGTTCTGCGTTAATCCAGTCGGCACTCCGCCCCATTTTCTGAACCGCTTCCAAATCTCCACAGAATAGGCCGCAGTCTGCTCCTCTTTTAAGAGGAGGTGCATCTCGTCCATATAATATCGGGTGGACTTTCCGCTACTACGATTGGCAGTGACACGTCCCCAGACCTGATCCTGCACGATGAGCATACCGAGCTTCTTCATCTGCTTGCCCAGTTCTTTAATGTCATAACAGACGATTCTGTTGTTGACGTTCACGTTGGTGCGGTGGTTGAACAGATTCAGACTGCCCTTGACGTAGATTTCCAGAGCGGTAGCAACATGATGAGCTTCTTTCTCGTCCTGCTGGAGCAGGGCGTTGTACAAGTCCTCCAGAATCGGCATATTCTCCGGGCAGGGGTCAGCAAAATATTTCCGATAAATCAGATGCACACAGCGGTCAATGACCGTCTTTTCCACCGGGAGCAGACCTTCCTTGCCGCCGACAACCAGTTCGCACAGAGAAAGAATAAAGTCCGCTTTCAGGGACAGCGGATTATCTTCTTCCGAATAGTTGGCGTTAATGTCCATCGGGTTGATGAACTGGGTGCTGTTGGGGCTGATTTTAATGACCTGTCCTTTCAGTCGGTTTACCAGTGGGGAATATTCGCCTTCGGGGTCGTTGATGATAATATCATCATCCGTCACCAGAAAGGCATTTGCGATTTCACGCTTTGCCGAGAAACTTTTGCCGGAACCGGGAGTACCGAGGATAAGTCCATTCGGATTTTTCAGCTTCTTTCTGTCCACCATAATCAAATTGTTGGAGAGAGCATTCAAACCGTAGTACAGAGATTCTTTGCCGGACTGGTAAAGCTCCTGTGTGGTGAATGGAATGAAAATGGCCGTACTGCTGGTAGTAAGACCGCGCTGAATCTCAATCTGATTATCGGCCAGCGGCAGAGAGGACATAAGCCCCTGTTCCTGCTGGTAATCCAAGCGGCACAGATTGCAGTTGTGCTTCTGTGCGATGGAGCTTGCCTGAAAGACATTGTTTTCCAGTTCCTGTTCGGTACGCCCGGTGTTCAGCACGAGGAATGTCACCAAAAACATTCGCTCGTTCTGGCTCTGCAATTCTTTCAGCAGAGCCTTGGCATCCCGGCCATAGGTCGCCAAATCGGACGGAATGATGTCAATATCATACCCGGCACGGATTGCGCGCTTGATGCCCTGACCAGGAATCTGTTCAAACTGCTCCACGGGCAGGAATTGCGTATTTCTTTTTTCCGCCTCGGCTACAATGGCGCGAGCCAAGGGATGTTCCGACAGCTTTTCCAGAGAGGCGGCGATTTGGAGCAGATAATCCTCTGTGACACCGCTTTGACACGCCAAGTCAGTCACCACTGGCTTGCCCTGAGTGATGGTGCCGGTCTTATCCATGACAACTACATTTACACTGTGGGCAGTCTCCAGAGCTTCTGCGGATTTAATGAGGATACCGTTAGACGCGCCTTAGCCGGTGCCTACCATGATGGCAGTAGGAGTCGCCAGTCCCAAAGCGCAGGGGCAGGAGACCACCAGTACCGATACCGCGATGGTCATGGCGAACTCAAAGGTCGCGCCGCAGATCAGCCATACCACCATCGCAAGAAGGGCGATACCGATGACGATTGGCACAAAAATCCCAGCCACCTTGTCGGCCAGTTTGGCGATAGGAGCCTTGGAGCTGGTGGCTTCGTCCACCAGCTTGATGATCTGACTGAGGGCGGTCTCGTCGCCCACTTTGTCGGCCCGCATCCTGAAATAGCCGCTCTGGTTGATGGTGGCACCGATGACCTTATCTCCAGCCTGCTTGTCCACGGGAATGCTCTCGCCAGTAATGGCGCTCTCATCCACCGAGCCGCTGCCCTCAAGCAGCACGCCGTCCACAGGGACGCTCTCTCCGGCCTTGACGATCAGAATGTCGCCTTTCTCCACCTCTTCGGCGGGAATGACAGTTTCCACACCGTTCCGAACCACCGTGGCCTTCTTGGGGGCCAGGTTCATCAGCTTATTGATGGCGTCAGAGGTGCGGCCCTTGGCCCGCGCCTCAAAGAATTTGCCCAGAGTGATGAGGGTAAGGATGGTGCCTGCTCCCTCAAAATAGAGGTCATGGGTGAACTGGTTCACCATTGCCAAATCTCCATAACCAAAGCCCCAGGCAATCTTATAAAGGGCATATACTCCATAAGCCAGAGAGGCCCCGGAGCCCAGGGCGATCAGAGAGTCCATGTTGGGTGAGCCGTGAAACAGGGTCTTAAACCCCATGCGGTAATACTTGTTGTTGATGATGGCCACGGGCAGAGCCAGCAGAAACAAGGTCAGGGCGTAGATCATGGAGTTTTCCGTCCCCAGAAAGAAGCCCGGCAGCGGCCAGCCCAACATATGTCCCATTGAGATATAGAACAAAGGGATAGTGAATACAAAGGACCAGATTACTCGACGGCGCATCGCCTCATATTCCTTTTTTGCAGTGTCCACCGGGGAGACAGCCTGTGCAGCTGATTTTCCCTTGACCTGCTATATGGATGCGCCATAGCCCGCCTTTTCTACAGCGGCGATAATCTGCCCACTGTTTACATTTTTGTCGTCGTATGTCACCACCATACTGTTTTTTAACAGATTGACATTGCACTCTTGCACGCCGGTCAGGTTGGATACGCTTTTTTGTACCCTAGCCTGGCAGGCCGCACAAGTCATGCCTGTGACATTGTACTTTTCCTGCATATTGAAACCTTCTTCTCTGGAAAGTAGAATACAAATACGGGGTATAGGTCTCTCCGGTTTTCAGTATAGTCCCGCAAAGAGGTTTTGTATTTCCCGTTCAGAAGAATTTTTGTCCCAAATGGAAGAGTTTCTGAAAATCAATCTGTCATAAACGCTGCAAGAGCATCCCTTCTAACTTCATGTGATATTGTTCCAGCACATCTTTCAGCGTGATCTCTTGCATTCTTTGTTCCGCTGTTTTTT
>OGGJ01002785.1_pt1 | contig 11723 bp, 10 predicted proteins | sample 1571071 | NCBI WGS metagenome assembly OGGJ01 (sample SAMEA2581954, study PRJEB24529) | metagenome | biome: Human gut stool | place: China | collected 2011
ACATTCTTTCTGGCGGTTCCGGACATGGACGATATGTCGCTGCCATCAAAAAGGACAGTCCCGTCCCCCGGCGTTTCCATGCCGTTTAAGATCCGGAACAGGGTGGTTTTTCCAGCTCCGGACGGACCGATCACGGAGACGAACTCGCCCTGGGGGACGGTAAAGCTTACATGGTCCAGCGCGGAGGTCCCGTTTTTAAATTGTTTTCCGACGTTCTGAAGAACGATTTCCATGAAGATACCTGCCTTACAAATAATGAATCAGTAAAAATTGGAACCTGTTTAGTTCATAGCTTTCAGCATTTCCTGTGCAGCACGCTCGCCGTCATAGTTCGCGTCATCGCCCCACTCGTAGCCGACCTGACTGAAGACTTTGATGATGTCTTTGCCTTCATCAGTTCCTGCGATCTCGATGAAGGAATCGCCGAGAGCCTGACGGAAGTCAGCGTCCTGCATAAGGTCGGAAGTTTTGCTGTATGCGATCATATCGTTGTAGATTCCCTCTGTGACGCCGATGATGCCTGTCTGCTTTACCATATCATCAGTGCCGCCGAATTTCTCTTTCCAGTCCGGCGCATATTTTGTGCGGATATGGCCGTAGGAGACCATGAGGTCTGCCTGTCCGGAGGCGAGGCGGGCAAGGGATGTGGTGTAGGAATCGGACTGGACTGCATTCGCGAGGTCAGCGATGGTCTTTCCGTAGCGCTCGTTTAACCATAAGGACGGATAAATGTAGCCGGACGCGGAGGTCGGTCCCATGACTGCCCAGGTGGCGCTGTTTAAGTCATCCCAGGTAAGTTCCTCGCCGTTGTTGACTTTTGCTAAGAGCTCCTGACCTTTTTCACTCGGTCCCGCGAGAATGATGGAGCGGTAATATGTGCTCATTTTGTCTGTGTTTTCCTCGATGGTGCCGTCATTCCAGTCAGCAGGGTTCTCGGAATCCTTGTTGATGGCATAGCGCAGAGCGGTGAGCAGCACATCGCAATCGTCGGAGAACAGGACATAGTTGCCGCCGGAGATGAAGCCGATGTCGGCGCTGCCGGCGCTGAGGGCCTCGCCCACGGCGGTGTAGCTTGTGCCCACGGTCATGTCGATATCCTTCACGTCATAGCCCTTTTCCAGAAGCTTTGCCTGAAGCAGCTGTTCCAGAGGCTCTGTGGCGGTGGTGATCTGGTCCGCATCGGCGTAGGGGGAGAAGGCAATCTTCAGAGAGGGAATCTCCTTCACACCGGTCTCACCGGCGCTTTCCGTGTTGTTCTCCGCCGGGGTCTGCTTGCCGGCGCAGCCGGTGGCGAGCCCCAGGCACAGAGTCAGGGTCAGAATACTTGCAAGAAACTTTTTCATGGGATTTACCTCCAGATTTGATTTTCTGCTCAAAGCGCAAAAAAATATGTGCCTTGCAGCACATACCGAATTTGACTTCAAGCAGATGCTGACAGCTCCCCCGGCGTCACCGGGGGAAACAGGGGCGGTCGATCCTTACTGGGATCCTCTCAACCCGGAACACGGGTTCCCTCGCAATCTGGTTTCGTCATCAATCTGAGCGCGGCGCCAAGGCGCTCCCCTTTTCGCCGCATTCCGTAACCGTGGATTACCTTACCACACTCTTCCATAAAATACAAGCACAAATCCGCAAATAACCGACAAAAACGGGACACTGTGTTCCTATGACTGGTTTCGGGAGACGGTTTTGCAAATTTGCCGCAGCTCGTCGGGGAGGCAACGAACCCCGGCAGGCCATCATAAGCGTGGCGGCCTGCCGGGGATTCAAAGTCGGTCGTTATTCTGATGGGGAGGCAATTACTTGCCCTGACGCATTTCCTCGTCGATGTCAATGAGGTCCTGGAAATCCGGGCCCCAGAGACGGAAGTTTCCAGACTCGATCATTGCCTTATATTGGAAGGAGTCCCGGACCCGCTCCGGCAGGATGACGCCCGCACGGGCCTCATCACCGTCCTGGTGGGTGTCAGATCCGGCCAGACGGAAATAGTTGGGATGGCGGCGGCACAGCTCCACGCCCCGGTCGCTGTGATTTTCGTGGCGGGGGTTGCCGTTGATGATCTCCGTGCCGTCCACAGCGTCCTCAAACACGGTGGTGTTGCCGTCCCGGTAGGGGTGGGCGTGGATGATGAGGACCTCATTGTGGAATTTCTCGTAGAATTCCCGGGCACTGGTGCAGCACATATAGGGATTGGAACGGAGCCAGTCCTCGTCGATGCCGTACACTAGATAGTCATTGTCATTCTGGGGGAAGCGCAGCTCGGCGCCCAAAATCACATCGAAGCCCAGCTCGTCACCCCGCTTTTTGGAGGCCTTGTAGCCGGAGAGATAGTGGTCCATGGCCTTCTGCCAGTCATGCTCCGTGTCGATGCGGGAGAGGTACTCCGGATGCAGATGGTCTGTGACCACCAGACCGGAAAAGCCGTGCTTCACATAGCGCTCCACAACGTCGGCGGCAGGCAGATGGCCGCATTTGCTGGTTTCCGCAGTATGGGTATGAGGATCGTAAAGATAACCTTGCATGGTTGGATGTTCCTTTCTACCAGGGACGGCAGACCGTCCCGAATTTACGAAGAGATCACTTGGAGGGATCCAGCTTCCGGCAGGTGCCCCGCTGGATCAGCGTCGGCAGCAGGATCTGGTGGACATAGCCCTGAGTGCCGTTTTCAATTTTGTCCCGGAGCATATCCACCGCCTGCACCGCCATGTCCCGCTTGGGCTGGTCAACGGTGGTCAGGTCGATGCGGGAGAGGGCCGTGGCGCTGATGTTATCGAAGCCGATGAGGCTCAGATGCCCCGGAATATCAATGCCTATTTCATCCGCCGCCGTCAGCATACCCAGGGCATTGGAGTCCGTGGCGGCAAAGACTGCGGTGCAGTCCAGAGGCTTCCGGAACAGCTCCTTGGCCAGCTGATATCCGCCCTGAATGGAAGAGCGGGAATATTCGCTGTTGAAAAAGTGAGGCGTGAGGTTAAATTCATGACAGGCCTTCATATATCCGTCCGCTCGGAGCTGATGAGTCGTGGAACCGGGACGCTGACCGAAATAGAGAATGTCCTGGTGGCCCAGCTCATAGAGGTATTGGGTACCCAGATAGGTGCCCCGGCTGTTGTCAACGGCCACATAGCTCTGGGGCTGGCTCCGCAGGTTTTCACTGAGAAACACCGTGGGGACCTGATCCAGATAGGATTTGAGGTTATCGTAGGATTTAGAGCTCTGAGGGACGATGAGGATCCCGTCCACCTGCCGGCCCAGCAGCAGCTTGAACACGGTCTTTTCCTGCTTCAGGTCCGGACCGGAATCACAGAGCATGATATTATAACCGTGGGCACGGGCGCTGACTTCCGCGTGGTAGGCAAGCTCCGACATGAACTGGTTGTCCACAGAGGGGACCACAAGTCCGATGAGGTTGGTGCGCTTGGTCACCATGGACCTGGCCACAAAGTTGGTGGTGTAGCCCATCTCATCGCACAGCTTCAGGACCCGTTCCCGGGTCTCGCTGCCGATCTGGGAGCTGCCGGAAAGGGCACGGGATACGGTAGCATAGGAGACGCCTGCTGCTTTGGCGACATCCTTTAATGTTACATTTTTCATAAAGTTGACTCCCTTGCGAAGGTTGTGTTTGTGCAAACGTTTCCGACTTTTTAGGAAAATTGGCAGAAAAAACTGCCAAGGTACTTCAGACGAATCAAGGATAGCCGATTTTTGCTCTTCTGTCAATATCAACCTAAATTTTTAAGGCATTTTGGGCAATCCAGCAAAAAAAGTGTCTGAGCTTTGACATTTGGGATATTGACAAAAAGGGGCGAACTCCTATAAAATAAAAACAGAAATCGCAAACGTTTGCGATTCTCGGGGACGTCACACCTCCGAGGATCGCCGTGCTTTCCCGCAGTTGGGCCGCGACCCTGAATTTCAAAGGAGGAACTGCCATGACCGCCAATATCCAAACCATTTTCTTCGATGTAGGAAACACCCTGCGCATTGTCCTGCCGGACCAGGAGTTTATTGACCGGGCGGAAGCCGGTCTCATGGAACTGATCGGCACCACGGAGAGCCACGACGCCCTGTTTGCCAAGCTGGAGGAGCGCTGGAAGGCATACCGCAAGCAGTCCAAGACCACCCTGCTGGATGCTTCCGAGGGAGAACTGTGGACCCAGTACATGCTGCCGGAATATGATCCGAATATGATTTTTGCCAACGCCCCCAAGCTGACCCGCCTGTGGCGCGACCATGACGGCCGCCGGGTGGCCCGGCCGGACGCCGTAGCCACCATCAAGGAGCTGCACCGCCGGGGCTATACCCTTGGCATCATCGCCAACACCGTGACGGAGACGGAGATCCCCGATTGGATGGCCGCTGACGGCGTGGCCCAGTGCTTCAAGACCACGATCCTCTCCTCCAAGGTGCGCCTGCGCAAGCCGGACCCGGACATCTATCACCTGGCCTGCCGCTGCATCGGCACGCCGGAAGCCAACTGCGCCTATGTGGGCGATAACCCGGTGCGGGACGTGGAGGGCACTCAGGCTGCCGGCTTCGGTATGATGATCCGGATCGATGAGCCGGATACGCTGAACAAGGAAAAGGCCACCGGCAAGGAGTTTACCCCGGATCATGTCATCACCAGCCTTTCTGAATTGCTGGACATCTTCCCTGAGCGGGCTTAAAGGAGGACCTATGGAAAAACAGTATAAAGCCGTCTTTTTCGACTTGGGCGGCACTTTGCGCATTGCTTTCCTGGAGGAGGCCTATATGCGCCACGCCCGTCGGAAAATGGCGGAGATCGCAGGCACGGATATGCCTTATGAGGAATTCTATCAGATGATCGAGGAGCGCTACGAGCCGTACCGCAAGTGGGCTTTGGGCGAGTTCAAGGAATCCGGAGATGAAGAGCTGTGGTGCAAATGGCTGCTGCCGGACTATGACCCGGCCCGGATCCGTCAGGTGTGCCATGAGCTGAGCTTCCAGTACCGGCAGTGCAAGGGACGCCGTGAGGTGGTAGACGGCGGCGTGGAGGTCATCAAGGGCCTGCATGAGCGCGGCTACAAGCTGGGGATCATCTCCAACCTCATCGGTGAGAACGAGGTGCCCGACTGGCTGGAGGAGGACGGTCTGGATTCCTATTTCGATACGGTGATCCTCTCCTCCGTATGCCACATGCGCAAGCCCTGCTCTGAGATCTATGATCTGGCCTGTCAGCAGATCGGCGTGAAGCCGGAGGAGTGCGTGTCCGTTGCGGACAACATCAAGCGCGACATTGCCGGGGCCAAGAAGGCCGGTATCGGCTGCAATATTATTTTCCGGTCTCCGGAGAAGAAGCATCCCGTGGAATTTACGGAGGAAAACCGCCCGGACTATGTCATTGAAGATTTCCGGGAGATTCTGAACATTCTGCCCTGATGCGTTCCGGGCCAGCGGCCCGGTGAAAAGGAGGAAGCAAGCCATGAATACGGACATCCGTTATATTTTTCTGGATCTGGGCGGTACCTTCCGAGTCATTGACGAGGACCCGGCTTATCTGGCTGCCGCCCGGGCGAAGATCGCGGAGTTGTGCGGCGTGAAAACGGAAGATCCAACCCAGTGGTTCGAGGACGTGATCGACAAGCGGTACGATGTATACCGGGAATGGGCGCTGAAATATATGTGCGAGGCCCCGGAAGAGGTGCTGTGGCGGCGCTGGCTGGCCTATGACTGCGACCCGGAGCTGATCCGGCACAATGCCTCGGAGCTTTGCTACCAGTACCGGCAGACCAAGGGCCGCCGCACGGTGGTAGAGGGCGGCGCAGATACAGTGAAGGAGCTGTGCCGCCGGGGCTACACTCTGGGCATCATCTCGGATCTGGTGGGCAGACGGGAAGTGGACGAGTGGCTGGATCAGGATGGCCTGCGCCCCTATTTCCAGACAGTCCAGCAGTCCTCGGTCACCTATATCCGCAAGCCCGGCCCCGCGATTTACTATTACGCCATGGAGGAAGTGGGCGCCGAACCGGAAAACTGCTGCTATGTGGGCGACAATCTGAACCGGGACATCATCGGTGCCAAGGCCGTCGATTTCGGTATGACCGTCACGGTGCAGTACCAGAAGGATAAGCCCCTGAAGCTGACGGCGGAAAACCGCCCGGATGCCAAGGTCTATCGGTTCCCGGACCTGCTGGATATTTTCCCCAAGCGGGGGCAGGTGGCCGTGGAAAAGCTGATCCCGCCGGAGGATGGACAATAAGTTCGCCCCGGTCGGATAAAAAAATGCGCAGTGGCGCGGGAAAGAACCGTTTCACGCACCGCTCGACTCATAAGGAGGTACTTTTTATGTCTGAATTCAAGCGCGGCGGCGCGCAGCTGGCGCGGGCCGTGGAAAAAGCGTATCAGGCGGGGCAGGATGACTACCATCTGGAACCCATGGTCCTGGTGGAGAACGGTAAGCCTGTGGGCAAGATCGGAGACGGCGATGCCGCCGTGTTCTGCTGCCGCCGCGGTGAGCGGGAGATCGAGCTGACGGAGCTGTTCACCGATCCGGACTTCAACAAGGTGCAGCGGAACCAGCTGAAGGATCTGGATTTCGTCATCATGACCATGTATCATGATAAGTTCAAGGATCTGCCCATCGCCTTTGCGCCGTCTCATGTGGTGAAGCCTCTGGCTCAGGTCCTCAGCGAGGCGGGGAAGAATCAGTTCCACTGCGCGGAGAGCGAGAAGTATGCCCATGTGACCTTTTTCTTCAACGGCGGCGAGAACGCGCCCTTCCCCGGCGAGGATGACGTGTGCGTGCCGTCTCCCAAGGGCATTGACTTTGACCAGAAGCCGGAGCTGAGCCTGCCTGCCGTGGCGGATCAGGTCATGGGTGCGTTGGGGAAATACGATTTCGTGGTGACCAACTTCGCCAACGGCGACGTGATCGGCCACACCCTGAATACCGCCGCCAAGCTGGAAGCCTGCAAGCATGTCAGTCACTATCTGGATGTGGTGGTCCATGACGCGCTGGCCAAGGGCTATGTGGTGGCCGTCACCGCGGACCACGGCAACATTGAAAAGCTGTACACCGCCGCAGGCAAGCCCGACGGCGCCCACACCACCAATCTGGTGCCTTTCATTATGATGGACCCCGCCCACAGCGGCCCCATTGCCCTGCGGGACGGCTGTCTGGGTGACGTGGCACCTACGGTGCTGAATGTCATGGGCATCCCCCAGCCTGCGGAGATGACCGGCAGATCTCTGGCGGAGGGACACGATTTCGGCAAGGACCGGAAGATGCTGCTCATCATCTGCGATGGTTGGGGTCTCGGCTCCGGCGATGACGGCGACGCGATCCATCTGGCGGATACCCCCTACTGGGATTCCCTGCTGGCGGAGCAGTCCTGGAGCAAGCTCCACGCCTCCGGCGAGCATGTGGGCCTGGGAAGCGGAAAGGCCGGCAACTCCGAGGCAGGCCACTCCAATCTGGGCGCAGGCCGCTGCGTCATGCAGGATGACGTCCGTCTGGACGCCGCTGTGAAGGACGGCAGCTTCAAGAAGAACCCCATCTTTCTGCAGGCCATCGAACACGCCAAAAAGAACGGCACGGCGCTGCATCTGCTGGCGTATCTCACTTATAAATCCTCTCACGGCTGCATCGACTACCCGTTGGCCATCTGCGAAATGGCCCGGGATGCCGGACTGGATCAGGTATTCTTCCACATCATCTTTGACGGCCGCTCCACGGAACCCGGCTCCGCACCCAAGCTGCTGGCAGAGCTGGACGAAAAGCTGGATGCCATCGGCGTGGGCCGCATTGTGGATGGTGTGGGCCGCGGCGTGGCGCTAGACCGGGATAAGAACTACGATAAGGTAAAGCGGGCCTATGACGCCATGGTAGACGGCGCAGGTACCCGGTATGAGTAAGCCTCCGGTATAAACCGCCCCCCAAAAAAAGAAAATAAAGAGAATGTTAAAAATCCCGCAGAGAGCAAATACTCTCTGCGGGATTTTTGCACGGGAAAAGTGCGAAAAAGCAACAAATCACGGAACAGACATCGAAAACGGGAATATTTGCGTTGGCGGACTGCTGATCTGCGCCCCGACTGAAAGCCGCAAAAAGTGCCCGGACCGCCACAGCGGTCCGGGCCTTCTTGTCATACATCAAAACAGGGATCAGCGGGCGTCCTTCAGGATCGTGTAGACCTCATAAATGTCCTTCACGCTGTAAGTGGGCTTCACGTCCGCGGGAACGTTGGTGTCCTTCAGCTTGGTGAGGTAGGAGTCGATGTGGAAGGTGGCGCCGAAGCCCATGCGGATGGGGCCGATGACGTCCCGGGAGAGGGTATCGCCCACATAGGCACAGCTGGCGGGGTCAGACTGGACCTGATGGAGGGAGACCAGAAAAATGTTGGGGTCTGGCTTGCGATATCCGGTGACGGAAGAAAGCGTCACATCCTGGAAGTAGTCCCGGATGCCGTAGTCTTTCAGAACGTCAAACACCTGATAGAGACTGGCTGTGTTGCTGATGACGCCCAGCTTCATACCCAGCCCCTTCAGCCCTTCCAGCATTTCCTTCACGTGGGGGCGGAGAGTACGGTGATAGTGGGTGATCTCCCACATGTGGGCCAGCTCCTCGGCGTAGGGACGCACAGAATCTTCATTCAGGCCGAAATCCGTCAAAACGAAGCTGCCCCAGATCTCCTCCGGCTTCAGCTCCCGCTGCCGGGGGTCCCGGTAAGCGCCGTAACGTTCCCAGCCGGCATTGATGCTCTGAGCCGCAGTTTCAAAGTCCATGTTCAGATCGATGCCGTGAGCGCGCAGAATATCTAGCACGCCCTGAATGGAAGAATGGCGGCTTTCGTCATCGACCCAGATGTCCTCCAGAGTGCCGCCCATATCGAACAATACAGTATCTATCATAGTCTCACAGCCTTTTTTTTAAGTTGCATACATGGGAAAAACGGTATTCAGAGGGAGTTTCTGCGGCGAAGCAGCCACCAGGAGCTTCCAAAACCCATCAGCAGCGGCACAGGGACCATCATACCGAAGAGCTGGAGAAACAGGACCGACGCGCCGTGATCGCCCCGCAGCAGGAGCAGCATGGTCACCAGACTGGCGAGGGCCAGCAGCAAGAGCCAGCCGTATGCGGCCAGAACGGTCTGAGGGTGGCAGATCAGGTGGGTCAGCGCACAGATTGCTGTCCCGATCAGGGCGGGGAGCAGTGCACTGACCAGATTTTCTACCGCCCGGGGCGCAAGGGCAAGCCATGCGTGAATGGGATCGGTCAGCAGAAAGAAGGCCGCGCCGTAAACTGCCAGAAAGAGGATGGACAGGCAGAAGGAATTCAGCAGCAGCGTGCTTTTTACATGGCCGTTTTCCGTCAGCCGGAAGGCATCCCAAAAGGATTCCACCCGTCTGGCCTGTTCTTTTTCCCGTTCTGCCCGGCGCAGTTCTTTTTCAAAATCCTGGTTCATGTTATCTCCTATCTGGATGGTCCGGGAAGGCCCGGACGGCGGCGGACCGCCGCCCGGAAAGCATACCGCGGCGTGGAATTACTTCATCTTGGGGTTCTTGGACAGCCAGTAAGTCCACATATCCTGCACGTCGGGATAGATGTAATAGATGGCGCTGAGGTCGTTGGCCCGGGCGCCCAGTTCGCTGAGCTTTGCGGGGTTCTTCTTGTCCTCCACGTCGTCGCGGACGGGCCAGTTGCCTTCCTTCTTGAAGGGCTTCATACCTTCGCTCTGGCCGTCGGCACCGCCGGTGATGTAGCGGACGAACAGACGGGCGCCGGCGGGGCTGTTGGTGCCCTTGGCGATGAACAGGGACTCCAGATTCAGCAGGGCGGTGTAAGGCTCCAGATTCAGGCACCAGGCGATGTTGTAGCCGGATTCGTCACGGTTGCCGATCTTGCCGGCGGAGGCCAGGCACAGGGCGGGTTCGTCGGCGGTGGAGTTATGGACGGCCAGCACCAGCTCATCACCGTCACCGATGAAGGTCATCTCGGCCTGAGAGAAGCGCCACAGGTACTCCACGCCGGCGTTCTTCTCGGGAACTTCAAAGTTGAAATCGGAGGCATCGTAGGTGTATTCCAGATCCTTGCCGTAGGTGTCCTTATAGGACTGCGCCATCTCGTCGGCGTTGTTGATGAAGCTGGCAAACAGGGACAGGTACGCGGACTCCTGACCGATCTCCTTGGTGAACAGGTGGTACTTCTGGGTGCCGTCGTCCTTCTTCTCAATGATCTCCCACCAGTTGTGGATGGGCTGTCCATCGGGGAAGGCGGCGGTGTTGTAGAACCACATGGACTGGGAGGCGTACAGAGGATAGCCATATTTCAGGTTTTCCTCGTCGATGTGAGAGCAGATGTCCTTGGGGAAGTAAGGCTCCAGAATGTCCTGATTGTACCACTCGTGGAACACGTTGCCGTTGACATCCTTGGTCTGGAGCACGTCGGCGGTGATGTTGCCGGTGTCGTGCTCGATTTTGGCCTTGGAGAGCACCTCGTCGTTGTCCAGATCGAATACCACCAGATCAAGGCCGGGGTAGGTTTCCTCAAAGCTCTCCTCCACCTTCATCATCTTGGAGGAGGTGGCGTAGACGTTGATGGTGGTGTCCTCCGTCAGGGCTTCTTCATAAAGCTCGTCGTCGGTCTTTTCGCTCCAGTCGTCATAGTAGGGGCCGTAATAATTTTCACCGGTGTTAAGGTCATAGCCAAGGTGCAGGTCGCTGGCGGCAGCTTCGCTGCCGGACTGGGAATCGTCGGAGGGCTGGTCGGTGCTCTTGCCGCCGCAGGCGGCCAGACTCAGCACCATGGAAAGCGCGAGAAGCAGTGCAGAAAACTTCTTCATATTCATCGGGACTCCTTTCATATTTTGACCGCGCCGCAGACACGGCCGAGTGGGGGACCTATCAAAACACGGCTTATACCGCACGTTTGATCAACCGAGTGGTTTCCTTGTTGTAGATGTTGATCTTATCCTGATCGATAATGGCCCAGACCTTCTGATCCAGATCGTAGCGGATCTGGCCGATGTCCTTGGCCAGGAACTCGTCGGTGCCGGCCTTCAGGGTGGTGATGGTTTCAGAGCCGGCGGGCTGGTTGGCGTAAATGGTAACGGGAATGGCGCCCTCCACCGGCTGGGTGGAGATGGCAATCTGCTCGGGACGGATGGCCAGCACGCAGTCGAACTCGCCGCTCTTGGGGAATTCCTCACTGGTAAGGTGCTCGGCGGGGAAGGTGTGGCCGCCCAGATCGCTCTTAACCACCAGCTGGCCGTTGATAACCTCGGCCTTGCCGTCCAGCAGGTTGATGCGGGGATTGCCGATGAAGTCGGCCGCTTCCAGATCAATGGGGTTGTTGTACAGTTCCGTGGGGGTGGCCACCTGATTCAGCTCGCCGGCCTTGAACAGGGCGATCTTGGTGGACATGGTCAATGCCTCGGTCTGGTCGTGGGTCACATAGATGATGGTGGTGCCCAGTTCCTTATGGAGGCGCTGCAGCTCCGCACGCATATCAATGCGCAGCTTGGCGTCCAGGTTGGACAGCGGCTCGTCAAGCAGCAGCAGCTTGGGGCTGGAGGCTACGGCACGGGCGATGGCCACCCGCTGCTGCTGGCCGCCGGAGAGCTGGCTGGGCTTATTGCGCAGCTTGTCGCCAAGACCCACCATCTCCAGCGCGATCCGGGATCGCTCGTGCCGCTCCGGCTTGGGGATGCCGGCGTACATCAGCGGCACCTCCACGTTCTCCTGGAGCGTCAGCTTGGGCAGCA
>OGGJ01002801.1_pt1 | contig 11678 bp, 9 predicted proteins | sample 1571071 | NCBI WGS metagenome assembly OGGJ01 (sample SAMEA2581954, study PRJEB24529) | metagenome | biome: Human gut stool | place: China | collected 2011
GGTTTTGACCATGCCGATGAAGCGGCAGTGTATCAGCTTACGGACGAGCTTGCAGTGGTGCAGACGCTTGATTTCTTTCCGCCGATGGTGGAAGATCCTTATCTCTTTGGAAAAATTGCAGCCACCAACGCATTGAGCGATATTTATGCGATGGGAGGAGAAGTTAAAACAGCATTAAACATTGTGTGCTTTCCAGAGAGCATGGACGCCAACATTTTAGGACAGATTTTACTTGGTGGAAATGAGAAAGTGACGGAGGCAGGCGGCGTGTTGGCAGGTGGTCATTCCATCAATGATGTGGATGTGAAGTATGGACTGTCCGTGATGGGAACAGTTCATCCGGAACGTATTCTGGAAAACAATCACTGCAAGGTAGGAGTGGTCATCGTCATGACGGCATCCCGCATGAAAGCAGTGTCTGAAGAAGCCTTTGACCAGGCGGTGGAATCGATGACTACTTTGAATAAATATGCGGCAGAGATTTTTAAAAAGTACGGGATACATGCCTGCACGGACATTACCGGATTTGGATTGCTGGTACATCTGGGTGAAATGCTGGGCGAAAACTTTTCTGCAGAGGTGTGGGCATCACAGATCCCTTATATCAGGGCGTGCGAGGATTATGTGGAGGAATTTTACATCACAGCTGCAGGACAGCGCAACCGCAATCATATCGCTGCACAGGTGGTATTTGAAAATTGCAGTTTTGCGATGGAAGAGATTTTATTTGATCCGCAGACTTCCGGGGGACTTCTTGTGGCAATCCCGGAAAATGAGGCCAAAAAGGCGCTGAAGGAGATCGAAGCACTTGGACTGGACTGTGGAATAATAGGAAGAGTGACAGAGAAAAGGGAAAAGAAAATCTATGTCCTGAAATAAAGAAAATGCAGCAGTAGCTGCCGATTGAAAATAATTTGTAAATAAACAGATGGAGACATGAAACATGAATATTCAGATTGACGCAAAAGGAAAACAGTGCCCATTGCCGGTGATCGAGGCAAAAAATGCAATTTCCGGCATGACAGAGGCAGGAATCGTGGAAGTGACCGTGGACAATGAGATCGCAGTACAAAATCTCACCAAGATGGCAAACCACAAAGGGTTAAAAGCAAAGAGTGAGAAAAAATCCGATCAGGAATACACGGTATGGATGGAAGTGACGGAAGAGTTTGTGAAAAATAATATAAAGGATGGGAATGTTTCATCCACACCGGTCACTGAGGAAAATTGTATTCCGGACATCCGAAAGAAAAAAACAGTCGTTGTGCTCGGTGCAGACCACATGGGCGAGGGGGATGATAAGCTCGGAAAAATGCTGATGAAAGGATTTGTCTATGCGCTGACGCAGCTGGAGGAACTGCCACAGACGATTTTACTTTTTAATTCCGGTGCATATTTAAGCTGTAAAGGTTCCGACTCCGTCGAAGATTTAAAGAGCATGGAGGCGCAGGGCGTGGAGGTCATGACCTGTGGAACATGTCTGAACCATTACGGATTGACCGAAAAACTGGCGGTTGGTTCTGTGACCAATATGTACGTGATCGCGCAGACAATGATGGAAGCAGATCACATTGTAAAACCATAAAGGATAAGGAAAATGAAAAAAAATATCATTATCGTCCGCGGCGGCGGGGATATCGCCACGGGCACAATTTATAAACTGCACCAGAGCGGTTATCCGGTTCTGGTGACCGAAATTGCAAATCCGTCTGCAATCCGGCGTCAGGTTGCATTTTCGGAGGCGGTCTATGAGAAAAGTTACACTGTGGAAGGCGTTACATGTTATTTTGCAGAGAATTTGACACGGGCATATGAACTCCTGAAGCAGAGGAAAGTTGCGTTGATGATCGATCCGGACGGAGCGGTGATCCGGGAGGTGAAACCGGCGGCAGTGGTCGACGGAATCCTTGCAAAGAAAAATCTTGGGACTACCATGGATATGGCACCGTTTACGGTTGCATTAGGTCCCGGATTTACGGCGGGGGTGGACGTGCATGCGGTTGTTGAGACAATGCGCGGACATAAGCTTGGCAGAATTATTTATGAGGGAAATGCGATTCCGAATACCGGGATTCCGGGTGCTATCGCAGGTGTTGCGAAAGAGCGCGTGATTCATGCGGAGTGCGCAGGTATTTTATATGGAGAAAAAAAGATTTCCGATTACGTGCAAAAAGACGAAGTGATCGCCTTCATTTATCCGGATACGCAGGGGAAGGATGCTTCCGGGCAGGAGAAAAAAGACGGTGCATTTGCTGTGAGAGCTACCATTTCCGGGATTCTCCGTGGACTCATCCGGGACGGTTATCTGGTGACAAAAGGATTTAAAATTGCAGACATTGATCCGAGAGAATCCGAGTATGAAAACTGTTTTACAATCTCGGATAAGGCAAGATGCATTGCAGGGGGTGTGTTAGAAGCACTGCTTCATGCGGGAATCCTTCCAGAGTGATGGAAATAACGCAGGTATTCAGAGAAGCTGACAGATGGAAAGGCAGGAACGGTTGCAATGATATACTTTGACAATGCCGCAACTACTTTGCAGAAACCAGAGGAGGTTGCACAGGCGGTAAAAGAATCATTTTCTTATATAGGCAATGCAGGAAGAGGGGCGAATGAGGCTTCTCTTTTTACATCCAGATTGATTTTTCAGACACGGAAACAGATTGCAGAGCTGTTTCATATGAAAGATGGAGAACAGTCTCTTGGGGCAGAGCGTGTGGTGTTTACTATGAATGCGACCGAGAGTTTAAATATTGTGCTGAAAGGACTATTGCATCCGGGCGACCATGTGATCACCACTGAGATGGAGCACAACAGTGTTCTGCGTCCGCTTTATGAGCTTGAGGAGAAGGGCATCGGTGTCACAATAGTTTTCTGTGAGAAAAATGGAACAATTTCCTGTGAAAAAATAAAGCAGGCAATCGGTAAAAACACAAAAGCAATCGTGTGCACGCATGCTTCCAATGTGACAGGTGATGGAAATGATATCGCACAAATTGGAACTTTATGTGAAAAATATAATCTATATTTTATTTTAGATGCCTCTCAGACAGCAGGAACAATCGAGATTGACATGGAACAGAATCATATTTCTGCAATCTGTTTTACCGGGCATAAAGGACTGTTTGGTCCGCAGGGAACCGGTGGGATCGCACTGGCAGATGGAGTGTGTGTGAGACCGCTTTTATCCGGTGGAAGCGGCGTACATTCATTTGAGAGAAAACATCCCATGGAGCTGCCGGCTGCTCTGGAGGCAGGAACGCTGAACGGACATGGGATCGCAGGACTCCATGCTGCTCTGGACTGGATCAAAAAGACCGGGATCGCAGCTATCCATGAGAAAGAAATGGCGTTAGCTGAACAGTTTCAGCGAGGAATTGAAACAATTCCGGGCATTCACCTCTACGGAGGTGAAAAACGGGTGGCAGCGATCGTATCGTGTAATCTGGCGGATCTTGATTCCGCTTATGTCAGTGACTGCCTTGCAGAAGATTATGGGATTGCGACAAGGGCGGGGGTACACTGTGCACCTCTGATGCACACCCATTTTGGCACAGAAAAACAGGGCATGGTACGATTTAGTTTCTCCTGTTTTAATACGACAGAAGAGGTGGAGAAAGCAGTCAGGGCGATGCAGGATATTGCAGCGGAAAACCGTGGAAAAGTGACGGCATATGTCGGAGCCGGAGGAAAGACGTCAAGTATCCGAAAGCGTGCCGAGACATTGCGCGCAGAGGGAAAAAGAGTTTTGATCCTTACGACAACTAAAATGATGGTGCCACAGGAGCAGGAGATATTTGCAGCGTATGAGCAGACCGGGCAGGAGAGCGTAATATCAGCTACAGCGTCCGTCTGGCAGGAGCGCAGGGCAGCAGAAAAGCAACTGAAAGAGCGGGTACAGTCTGTCCTTGACACATACGGCTGCTGTGTCGCAGGGAGCCTGATCCCCGGCACGGAAAAGTTTGGAATGCTGCCGGAAAAGCTGATGGAGGATCTGCTATATCTGGCAGATGAGATTCTGATCGAGGCGGACGGTTCCGCACATATGCCGGTCAAAGCCCCGGCGGAGCATGAGCCGGTTCTGTTTCCCTACATGGATGAAGTTGTCATTGTCATGGGGGCACATGCGATTGGAAAACCACTGCGGGAAGTGTGCCACAGAGTCGACTATGCAAAAGAACTTTTAAAATGTGATGCCGACAAGATTGTGACAGCGGCGGATCTCAAGACACTTGCAGAGCAGGGATACGCGATTCCAATTCAGAAACAATATCCATGGATGAAAATTTCGAAAGTAACAGGAAAAGATATTAAGCTGTGTCTGACAGCTGAAAAGAAAGATAAAGCGAGGGACAAACAATGATTCGATTTAATAGTGACTACACAGAAGGATGTCATCCGGCAATTTTACAGAAACTTGCAGAGACAAACATGGAGCAGACAGCAGGCTATGGAGAAGATGAGTATTGTGAACAGGCGCGGGAACTGATCCGGAAGGCATGTGGGGATGCGCGTGTGGATGTGCATTTTCTTGTGGGCGGCACACAGACGAATGTCACTGTAATCTCGGCTGCTTTAAAGCATTATCAGGGAGTGATCACGGCAAAAACAGGACATATTAATATTCATGAGACAGGTGCTTTGGAGGCATGCGGTCATAAATGCCTGTGCATAGAGACACCGGACGGAAAGCTGACGGCAGAGCAGATCGCGGCGTACACAGATGCACATTTTGCAGACGAGAGTTTCGAACATATGGTACAGCCGAAAATGGTATACATTTCCAATCCGACAGAGATTGGAACGATTTATAAAAAGGCAGAACTGGAAGCAATTTATCAGGTGTGTAAAGAGCGTGGACTCTATCTTTTCATGGATGGGGCAAGACTTGGCTATGGACTGATGTGCAAAGAAAATGATCTGACACTCTCTGATATCACAGTCAACACAGACGTGTTCTATATCGGTGGAACAAAAGTGGGAGCACTTTTTGGAGAGGCAGTTGTGATCTGCAATGAGGAACTGAAAAAGGATTTCCGTTACAATATCAAGCAGCGTGGCGGTATGCTGGCAAAGGGCAGACTGCTTGGTATCCAGTTTCTGACCTTATTTGAGGAGAACCGGTATTTTGATATTTCCGCACATGCAGCGCGATTAGCGGAAAAGTTAAAGGACGAATTAATAAAAATCGGAGTAAAATTCTATATTGATTCTTCAACCAATCAGCAGTTTCCAATCCTGCCGGATGCTGTGCTTGCGGAACTGAAAAAGAAATACAGCTTTGCTTATCAGGAGCGTATGGATGAGACACACAGTGCAGTCCGTTTCTGTACCTGCTGAGCAACGAAAGAGGAAAATGTGGATATGCTGCTTGCAGATATTCAAAAATTGCTTGCAAGATAAGAAAATTGAAGCAGACGGGAGAAAGGCAATATGTCAGACAGAAAAAACATTTTACTCATTGCAACAGGCGGAACAATCGCATCCAAAAAATCAGACAACGGATTAAAACCACAGATCTCACCGGAAGAACTGATGCAATATATCCCACAGGTGAAAAATATCTGTGATTTTCATGCAGTCCATCTTTTAAATCTTGACAGCTCGAACATGGAGCCGAAACACTGGAAAATGATGGTGCATACCATCCGTGAAAACTATGAAAAATTCGATGGATTTGTCATCGCCCACGGTACGGACACAATGGCATACACAGCAGCGGCACTTTCCTATATGATACAGAATTCAAAAAAACCGATCGTGATCACCGGAGCGCAGAAACCGATCGACCTTGAGATCACCGATGCAAAATCAAATCTGCTCGACAGCTTTTTATATGCTTCTGATGATAAGTCCCAAGGCGTGCAGATCGTTTTTGATGGAAAAGTCATTGCAGGAACAAGGGCGAAGAAAGTCCGGTCGAAAAGCTACAATGCATTTTCCAGTATTGATTTTCCGTGCCTCGCCATGATCCAGGATGGCAATATCATGCGTTACATTCCACCGGTTCCGTATGAAGAGGAAGTACAGTTTTATGAGGAACTGGATGAAAATGTGTATCTGATCAAGATGATCCCGGGAATCAAGCTGAGAATTCTGCGCAGTGTCTTTGAAAATTACGACTGTATTATTGTAGAAAGCTTTGGGGTGGGTGGTATCCCGCAATCGATCGCCGATGATTTTTATAAGCTTTGTCAGGAGTTCCCGAACCGTCTTGTGGTAATGTCTACACAGGTCGCACACGAGGGCAGCGATATGACGATCTATGAAGTGGGACACGATATGAAAAAATATTGTCGTTTTTTGGAATCTTATGATATGACTCTGGAATCTGTCATCGCAAAGGTGATGTGGATGTTAGGCAACCGGGAGGCACTTAGCGGTGATCTGGAAGATATCTTTTATAAAAATGTAAATTATGATGTCATTTTCGGGAAAAACAGGAAGTGCTGACAGAAGTATCATCTCCCGGACAGCCCAGAGGGAAGAGAGAGGGGCGGCATGAATCTGCGTGCCCCCTGTAGGCTATACTATTGATTGGCTTTGAGAATTTTTACATCATCCAAAGATACACCAGAGAAAGCAGCAATTTCTTCCAGGGAAAAGTTGTTAGTTTTCAACATACGTTTGGCGATTTCAATTGCCGCATGTTTTTCACCCTCTGCAAAACCGTATTCATATTCAGCTTTCCGTAACTTCTTTTCTTCCAATTCTTTATCATACTCAAAAATACTCATACTGATAACCTCATTTCGGTTTCGGGCAAGAAATTCCGCCAGAATCCCTTCCCGGATGCATTCGTCCACAGCACGTTTTACAGCCTGATTTAAAGGCATGTCTGACGCATAGTGGCGCACTCTGGCAACATACTGTGCATATTCTTTTAACATACTGCAATGCTGCATCAACTCTGCATTGTGTCCTTCATTGACATTCAAAACAGTAACAATTAATTCGAGCTTTGGTTCACCTGACAGATGTTCAAATGCTGAGGAAAGCCGAAGCTCTGTACAGTCAGCAATTGCCGTCGAACCATTGTAAAACTCGATAAAATTTGGTGCAGGGATTTTCTGTAAGGTGGAAGAGTACAGAGATTTCTTATCCACAAGTTTCTGATATTCACTGCAAATATAAAACAGATCACGAAGAGGCATATTGGGATTGTATGTTGACTGATGCTCATACAGATATAAATTGGTATCCATAATAAATGCCAGATCGTTTTTCATCCCCATATAAATAGCATTCTCTAATGTGACGATTTCCAGATCATCTGGATTATTATAATCGCTCTGGTTTACTGCATTATAGAGGGACAGCAGGTTCTTCCGGTCAGAAAACAACATCCGAAAAACGGTGTCTTTATAATTCCGGTTTGCCGTCGGTGTTTTGACTGTAAAATTTCTTTTTGTCTTGTTACGGTTTCTTTTGCATTTTGCCATAAATTGTTTCCTCCTGAAATTGTAGGACAGCTTATTTATAAAACTGTTCGTGATTGCAGGAGAAAGTGATCATATATTTTACTAAGTTCCTTCGTCTCCTGCTTTTCAATTGCTAAATGGGTAACAAAAAGCATAGATACGAATGAAGCATACAGATTATTTGGGGCTAATCTGTCGCCGTTAGAATATAGATGACAAAAATGTCATGAAATTTGTAAAATATGCTTTAGATTATTGTAACACAAGGGTAGGAAATGAAGCAAGAAATTTTATAGCAAAATCCGTTCCACGTCATATCCATCATCCGTCAATTCTAAGATTGCAATGCCTTTTCCGTCGCCGCGGTCAGCCCCGGCGCTGCCCGGATTGATAAAAACTTTTCCGTAGCGGTCGTAGTGCGTGAATACATGGGTATGTCCGAAAATTATAAAATCCGCATCCGTGAGATCAAAAGGCAGGTCAGCTTTGTTATGGACAAGATAAAATAATTTTCCATTAATCGGCACGGAGACAAACTCATGCAGGTAGGACGCCCACTCTCCGTGGTCACAGTTCCCACGGACTGCATACATCGGAATGCCGCAGTTTAAGAATCTGTTATAGGTACGTTCATTGTCAAAATCTCCGGTGTGAATGAGATAATCACAATTTTTGATATGGTCAAATAATTCTTTACGGCATACACCGTGTGTATCGGAAACTAATGCAATTTTCATGAATCAGACCTCGCTTCGTTTGTTTGTAATTTTTTTATCTCATCTAAAGACAGCCCGGAAATAGCAGCAATTTTTTCAAGCGAAAATTCCTGAAATTTAAGCATACGTCTGGCAGTTTCAATAGAATTTAGAAAAGTACCACGTTCTATACCATACTTTTCCCCCTCAGAGAAACCAGCCTCATGTCCAGCTTCATATTCTGCTTTCCGTAATTTCTTCTCTTCCAATTCTTTATCATACTCAAAGATACTCATACTGATGACCTCATTTCGGTTGTGGGTAAGAAATTCGGCTAAAATCCCTTCCCTGATACACTCGTCTACGGCACGTTCCACGGCCTGATCTAAAGACATATCCGCTGCATAGTGCCGTACTTTGGCAACATACTGTGCATATTCGTTTAATGTATTGCAATGCTGCATTAACTCTGCATTGTGTCCCTCATTGACATTTAAAACCGTGACAATTAATTCAAGCTTTGGTTCACCTGACAAATGTTCAAATGCCGAGGAAAGCCGAAGCTCTGTACAGTCAGGAGCTGTCGTCGAACCATTATAAAACTCAATAAAATTTGGTGCAGGTATTTTCTCTGATTGACGGCATTGTAAAGAGAGAGCAGATTTTTCCGGTCAGAAAACAACATGCGAAAAATAGTGTCTTTGTAGTTTCTGTTTGTAACCGGCATATTGACTGCTGAGTTTCTGGATACTTTGTTATGGTTTCGTTTGTGTTTTGCCATAGGCTTCCTCCTGATTGGTAAGACAGCTCTTAAATAATACTGTCTTGGCAGGAGAATAAATATATTCTATATCTGATTTCTTTCGTCTCCTGCTTTTAAATTCGTTAATGGGTAATTAAAAGCATAGATACGAACGAACAACGCAGATCATTGGGGATAATCTGACGTTTCCAGAATATAGATGGCATAACGCCATAAAGATTTTGTAAAATATGCTTTGGAATATTATAACATAAACATGGGAAACAAAACAAGAATTTTTATGTATTACTTGCCACAGGGAATGACATTACTGAAGCTATCACGGGTGTTAAAGTGCAGACCGGAGGAATTGCTGGCATATGTGGATTGTTTGTGAAAAATTACCTATTGAAAATAATTATCACTCATAGTACAATGCAATTGTTATATGACTGACGGAAATAGTGGGGTTTACCACGTGAAGTATAACAAAAGAATGCCGACCGTCTGGGCGAAGAGTCCAGACGTGCGGTTCTTTTTAGTTTTAGGGTAAATTTTCCAAAAAATCCCATCAGCATGAGAAAGGAACCACTCATTGTATTTTTTCGAATACTTACCGGAAAAAGCGTACGTGACTCTTGACAAAAAATGAAAGTTAGGATAGCCTAACCGTGGTTAGAAAAGGCTAACCACGCATCGATCAAAAATCAGAATGAGCATCATAACAAAAATGTGATGAACCATGCAAGGCCACACGGTGGCAGAAGGAGAGAAAAATGCAGACAGAATGGAGAAGCTTCCAGGGCGGAGCCTGGGAAACAGAAGTAAACGTAAGAGATTTTATTCAGAAGAATTATCATCCATACGATGGAGATGATTCCTTCTTAGAGGGACCAACACAGGATACCACCGATCTCTGGGATCAGGTATTAGAACTTTCCAGACAGGAGAGAGAAGCCGGCGGAGTGCTGGATATGGACACAAAGATCATTTCCACGATCACTTCCCATGGTCCGGGTTATTTAGATAAAGAGAAAGAGAAGATTGTCGGTTTCCAGACGGACAAGCCTTTCAAACGTGCTCTCCAGCCTTACGGCGGTATCCGTATGGCAGTTAAGGCATGCGAGGACAATGGATACAAAGTCGATCCTGAGGTGGTAGAGTACTTTACAACACACAGAAAAACACATAATGCCGGAGTATTTGACGCTTACACACCGGAAATGAGAGCGTGCAGAAGCGCACATATCATCACTGGACTTCCGGATGCATACGGACGAGGACGTATTATTGGTGACTACAGAAGACCGGCACTTTACGGTGTAGACCGTCTGATCGAGGACAAAAAAGAGCAGCTGAACAACACACGTACCATCATGTACTCAGATGTGATCCGTGAGAGAGAAGAATTATCCGAGCAGATCCGTGCACTGGAAATGTTAAAGAAACTGGCAGAAATTTACGGCTGTGATATTTCGAAACCTGCAAATAATGTATTAGAGGCAACACAGGCTGTCTATTTTGCATATCTTGCAGCAGTAAAAGAGCAGAACGGTGCGGCAATGTCCTTAGGACGTACCTCCACTTTCTTAGATATTTATGCAGAGCGTGATCTCGCAGAGGGAACATTTACTGAAAAAGAGATCCAGGAGATCATCGACCAGTTCGTAATGAAACTTCGTCTTGTAAAATTTGCGCGTACACCGGAATACAACACGATTTTTGCCGGCGATCCAACCTGGGTGACAGAGTCCATCGGTGGAATCGGTGTGGATGGAAGACATATGGTTACAAAAATGTCATACCGTTACTTAAACACCTTGAACAACATCGGGGCAGCACCGGAACCAAACATGACCGTACTCTGGTCTGTAAAACTGCCGGAAAACTTCAAAAAATTCTGTGCCGAGACATCCATCAAACACTCTGCAATCCAGTATGAGAATGATGATATTATGCGTGTTGTCCATGGTGATGATTATGGAATTGCATGCTGTGTATCTTCTATGAGAATCGGTAAGGAAATGCAGTTCTTTGGCGCGCGGGCAAACCTTGCAAAATGCCTGCTTTACGCGATCAATGGCGGTGTCGATGAGATGACAGGAAAACAGGTCGGACCGAAATACCGTCCGATCACATCCGAATACTTAGATTACGATGAAGTATGGGATAAATACAAAGATATGATGAAATGGTTAGCAGGAGTGTATGTGAACGCATTAAATATCATTCACTACATGCATGATAAATACTGCTACGAAAAATTAGAGATGGCATTACATGACAAAAATGTGAGAAGATGGTTTGCGACCGGTATTGCAGGATTTTCTGTAGTAGCAGACTCCCTTTCTGCAATCAAATATGCAAAAGTAAAACCAATCCGTGATGAGAATGGCGTGACCGTTGACTTTGAGATTGAGGGTGATTTCCCGAAATATGGAAATGACGACGATCGTGTCGATGAGATCGCAAAACAGGTGCTCCACACCTTTATCGGATATGTAAAAGGAAACCATACTTACCGTGGCGGTATCCAGACAACATCGATTTTGACCATTACATCCAATGTTTCCTATGGAAAAAATACAGGAGCAACACCGGATGGAAGAAAGAAAGGTGTAGCATTTGCTCCGGGTGCAAACCCGATGCATGGACGTGATACCCATGGTGCGGTTGCATCCCTGGCATCTGTCGCTAAACTTCCATTTATGGATTCACAGGATGGAATTTCCAACACATTTACCATTGTACCGGATGCACTGGGCAAAGATGAGGCGGCACAGGAGAACAATCTTGTTGCAATGTTAGATGGCTACGTTA
>OGGJ01002808.1_pt1 | contig 11656 bp, 6 predicted proteins | sample 1571071 | NCBI WGS metagenome assembly OGGJ01 (sample SAMEA2581954, study PRJEB24529) | metagenome | biome: Human gut stool | place: China | collected 2011
CACTACAGCCCTCCATCTGGATATCAATCAGCTCTCTTGTTATCTGTCTGATTTCGTCAAGACTTCTGATTCTCTCCTCGGCAGTCTGTGATACTTCTTTTCTTACCATTTCGGAATTTTCCCTGTAATAGAGCTTTCCTTCAAAGAATGTGTAAGTATAATTTCTCACATCCGGATCAGCGGGAATGACTTCCTCTGCCTGCTCCTCATTGTCTGCCAGTCTTTCAAAATCTGTCATCTGTGCTTTGATGTTACTGATTGCCTTATTAAGTGCTTCATACAGATTGAAGTTCTCATCATCATTCACACAGACGGTATATCTGCTGTCCTGTCCGAACATTCTTGTATCATACTGCATTGTGCCGAGCATCATTTCCGGGTGTTCTGCAAAGTAGGAATTGACTGCTATGCCATCGTCTGTGACACCAAGATGTACCCAGTCCGGCTCTATATCAATCTTTCGTTCCCTTTTCTGTAAAAACAGGATATCCGCCGTCACTTCTGTTCCTGCATTGTCCTTAAATGCTGTATTCGGAAGTCGGATTGCTCCCACAAGCTCTGCTCTCTCTGCAAGATATTTTCGGATAGTCGGATTGCTCTTATCCAGTGTTCCCTTTGTGGTAATCACCGCAACCATACCGCCCGGTCTTACCTGATCGAGTGCCTTTGCAAGAAAATAATCGTGAATACGGAAGTTATACTTATTGTACTTTGGATCAAATATCTTATAATCTCCAAACGGCACATTTCCTACAACAACATCAAAGAAGTTATCCGGATATGTGGTGTTTTCAAATCCCGTAATGCTGATATTGGCATTCTGGTAAAGCTGTTTTGCAATCCTTCCTGATATGCTGTCCAGCTCCACTCCATACAGCTTACTTTGCTGCATTGGTGCTGGCATACTTCCGAAGAAATTGCCGATACCCATAGAAGGCTCCAAGACATTGCCGCCTTTAAAGCCAAACTGCACAAGTGCTGAGTTAATACACATTGCAATCTCAGGTGAAGTATAAAAGGCATTATTTACGGTTGCTCTTGCGGCACTGTATTCCTCATCGGAAAGAAGCTCCTTCAGCTCTGCATATTCTTTGCTCCACGCTGCATTATTCTCATCAAATGCCTGCGACAAGCCACCCCAGCCGACAAACTTTGATAAAACTGTCTGTTCCTCTGGTGTTGCAAGCCTGTTTTCTGCTTCAATCTGCTTTAGTGTACGGATTGCGTCAATGTTCCACTGGTATCTGGTCTTTGCACCGCCCTTTTCTGTTTCCCACAGGTTATAGTGGAAATTGAGTTTAGGCTGTTTTTGTGGTTTTTCAGGGGCAGCCTCCTGTGGTTCGGTATCCTTCCGTGAAATATCCACTAATACTTCCTTATCATCAGATATTATATGACAGTCTGCGTCAATCTTGGTATTCCAGCCATTTGCAATCGCACGTTCCCTGTTCTCAAGACGGTTTTGTCTTATACTATCCTCAATATCAAAGAACCTGCGGTAAACAGGGTTCATTGTTTCCCTGTCAATCTTATTTTTTATGGTCTGATAGATTGCCTTCTGATCCTCTCCACAGTAAAATGGCTGTTTTACCATATAGGATAAGATTTCATAGACATCACGCCACGATACGGTATCCTCTGCCCTCTCTCCATTTCTGTTTTTATAGCTTACTTTCACATCTACACTGCTTAAAGTGTATTCGGTAAGCCCATACTGATTATTGCAGTATGCCTTTCGCTCACCCTCTACATTTCCCATAGCTATATCACTGATAAGCTCCAGCTTATTCGGCATAAATGCAAAATCCGACTGCACCACGTCCATAAGGAAAGCACGGAATGGTGTGTAACAGCTACATTCCGACACGAGTATCTCAATGGCATCTCTCAAATCTTCATCCATTTCTGCCACACGCTTGGCATAATCAATCGGCTTGATATACTTTAACTCAGCCGCCTCCCTGTTTACGGCATAACTGTCCGGCTCATCTGGAATTGCATAATCATCAATCTCTGATTTCTCCTCCTGCTTATCAACTTCACGGTATTCTGCGTCAATGACTTCATCATCTTCACGAAGTCCGTCCATAGCAAGCTCATCAATACGAGGTCTTTCCGGCTGGTATTCCCCGGTAAGGATAAGCACACCGATTTCCTTTTCAACATTCTTCCACGAAACATATCCTTCTACTTCTCCATCTTCATCTTTCCATTGGATACGAAGTCCCGAACCGTGAAATGTGTCATACCCGTGCAAGCCCAGACCGTCAAGCGGCCAGCTTGCACCGCCCTGACCATATTCTGCCTTTATACGCTTTGCTCTGGTTCCTGCGTCTATCTCTGTCTGATAAATTTCACACACCCTGCCTTTTCCACCGACAAAGCCAGTTCCTCTCATAAGTATCTCTTTTACATACTCACTTGGTACACTCTCCGCCTTTTTTGGATTAAGATAATTATATTTTCCGGCAAGGGCAGCCTTTTTTTCCTCCTCGAACTGACGCATAAATTCATTGTGTCTGGTTTCCTCCGGCTGCTTTACACCAAAACTAGCCTGCCCGTTTTGGTCGAAAAAAAAGGAAGCCTGTGTATATTCGGCTTCCTTACTGACACCCAATGAGTTAATCTCATCAAGCTCTCTATTTAATTCTTCCTGTATTTCTAATGAAACTTCATCACGATCTGGTGGAGCACTACTTCCTCTGCCTGCATCTTCGCCTGCTCTCTTATCTTCCACATCTCCATTGTAGATGACGGGTTCTGTAGCTTGTGCTTCATTAGATACTGTCCCTCCAACTGGTCGTAAAGCTGGTTTGCTTCCTTCTCTACTTCCGACATCTTCTCGTACATCTTCCCGAACCTCATCAGTGTCTTGTACCTTGCCGGTTCGTTCTCCAGAAGATACTTCATTGCCATTCTTCCGTATCTGCCCAGCTTCGTTAAGTTCTCTGTCTCGTCCGGCATTGTCAGCTCCGGATACAGCAGTCCATCCACTTCCTTGTAATTCATTGCTTCTAACATATGATATTCTCCTTTCGCTCTCAATCGTTTTTAAATTCTTGCTAAATTCTCTAAGAACACTACAGGAGACATCGCATACAAGGGAACCAAGACGGTAAACTATCTCCTCATCTTTGATGTTTACAATCTGACTGAAATCCTGTTCTTGCACAGATAAGTCAAATCCACATCTCGTCCCTACAGCATACATAACACTGGAATATACTAACTGCTCCATATCGCTATCCTGCTGTAAGCCCTTGCGTTTTTCGTTGAATTCCTTTATCACACTACCTGATAGCTGCATAAGTTCGGACATTCTATCCCCGAACTCCTCTTTTATTATATTCCAAACATTTGTTCCTGTAAACTGTTTTAGTGTATTTTTTAGTGATTCCCTGTCATCGCTGTCATACTGCTCCATCTGTCCTTCCGATACCAGAAAGTCTGCATAATTTTTCAGATTTTCCCCTTCCAAATCCCAAGTCAGCTTTACATTCTTTCCGCCCGTATCACTGATGTCGAAAATATATCTCATACGGTGATTAAGTGCCCTTGAGGGAAAGATTGCACAGCCCTTTGCTCCACGCTTTACATATCTTCCCACTTTCTTCCAAGTGTCATAATCTGCCATAAGGGTACTTTTCTCCGGTGATCTCTGAGCTGTTACCATAACGATATTATCAAATTCATAGCGATATAACTGACCTGCAACCTTTAGTACATCTTTCCAGTTCTTTTCAGAACGGGTGATATTGCTGATTTCAGAATCATATATCGCTTTGACCTTCATATCAACGCCCATACTCTACACCTCCAATATTGCTTCTCTAATGTCTTTTCCGTCAATCTCATTGCCAATGCTCACCCAGCCTTCGCACCTCTCCCTTGCAAAAAGCTCTATTCTGGGAAGATTTCCACATAACTCAACAATACACTCACGGATTTCATCCGGCTTTTTGCTGTGTGCCATTATTCTTGCGTCACATATCTGTGAAATGGAACGGGACACCCTTGACGGGTGCCCCTTTGTTCCAAGCAGACAGATTTCTGAATTAGACCGAGTCCAGTATCCCAATCCCATAAACCAGCTATCTGCTTTTCTATTCTTTTTTACCCAGTTGAAACCGCACGTTTTATAGGTAAAACCCCAAGCCCTCATTACTTCAAGCCCCTCTCTTAACAGGGGAAATGTCACCCACAAAAACAAGATACAATTTTCTGCTGCGATGTCTGCCACCGGAAGTACTTTGATATCCTCCAAGTCCATACAGGAATAATGACAGTCCGCTGACTTCTTTAAGCTGCCACGCTTTGAATAGGTCTTAAACTGCCAGGGCGGATCGGCATATATGATATTATATTTCATTCCTGCGACCTCCCTATTCCAGTAATTCTGCAAACATTTCCTTAAAGAGCTTTGACTCCTCCCTGTCAAGCTCAATCACAAATTCTGCATCTATCGCCTGTCTCTCACACTTGTCCTTTCCTTTTACAATCTTACGCATAATCCTTAAAAGCACATAACACTGCTTTGACTTTGCTATGCTCTGCTTAAAGGTAAGTCCGTCACTGTCAGATGACTGCTGTGTCTCATAGACAATCCCATTCAGCTTTCTTCTGATTGCCTCCACCTTCTCATAAGGAATACGGACAGAGGCTTTTACCTCTCCCGGTCTTTCCCATTCCTTATGAAGCTCCTTTAATAAAAATTCCATATTCTTAATTACTGCTGTCTGCTCATTTTTCATCGTATCTTTCCTCCATTTTCCTTTAATGAAGAAGGGAGCTGTTCTTCGCTGTATGGCGAAAAATCAACTCCCTTCATATCCTCCGCATCAAGGACTATCTGTTCTGAATAATACATATCCATTGCCTTGTTTATGGCATCGTCAAGTGACTCTGCCTTTACTGTCTCTACCCTTGAGAGAACTTCTTTTATCTCAATATCAAATTCTTTATCCATATACCCTCCTGCATAGATTTTTATCTGCTCTTTTCCTGCAATCTTTCTTTTTCCTTTTCAAAGCCCGCATCGTACTTTCCGTCATCAAGTCGGTCTAAAAAGGTATCCTCCTCCAGCGTCTTATATTCCGCATAGATATGGCTTAAAATTGCGTTTTGGATTTTATCCGGAATATCATCGTCCTTTGACAAAGCCTCAAGAAAATAATACTTTCTCTTGAGCATTGCCCTGTAATCATAAAGATTTTCCATTCTCTCCGGCGTTCCATACTCCGCTTTGTATGCCTTAAAGTTGGTCTGTGAAAGCGTGGAACCAAGATAAATCCCGTGTTCCCACGATACCCCTATCGTTGTATTATCCTTTGTCGACTTCTCACCCTTCGGGTATCTGTCATACTCTGTTGCACCAAGAGCAATCGTAAGAGAGCCGCTTTTGATATCCATTACCACAAGATTTCGTGGGGATAATGCTTCAAGCACCATATAATCGTGGTCATTGAAATTATGAAAGGTCTGTCCCCTCTCAAATGTCCTGTCTCTTTTTTCATAATGCAGGATAAAATCATCAATCCAGCCTTTATCCGTCATTCCGATTTCTTTCATTTTTGCAATACACTCCGGTGAACTTGCCGCCTTATCAAAATAAAACTCCTGAAAATCGCTGTAATATCCTTGCAGGAAGCGTCCAAGTTCCACATCATCACTACAGAACTTCGCAAAAACTGTAATATTCGCTGTCCTGTAATGCTCCGCAAAACCTTCCCCCTCTGCAAGTGTTCTTCCAAGAAGCAGCATATGCTCTGCAAGCTCTGACATATCCTCAATGGAAACAAATTTCTTATAATCTTCCAGAGTCATAAGCATATTTTTTTCTGTTCCCTTATAATTTTCCGTTACAAGAATCATATCTTTTAAATCCATTCTTACCTCCTGTCCCAGAGAGGACTTATGCCCTCTCTGTTGTTTTATGGTCTGCCAATTACTACAATCTTTCCGACACTTGCCACATCACGGTAAACAACACCGGAATTTTCATTTAAAGCTTCCACTACCTTACCGTCTCCCACATAAACCGCTACGTGGCTGATGTTTTTATATCTTCCGTTGCTTGTAAAGCTGTAGAAAATCAAATCACCCGGCTGCATCTGGTCATAGGATACGGTCTTTCCTGCTTCATCAAGTCCCTGTGCTTCTGCCGCTGCTGTGGTTGCTCCTCCGTGGCTTATATCCACTCCTGCGTCTTTCCACGAATAGTATGCAAGTGAACTGCAATCATAATAATTGCCGCTGTCCCTCAACTCCTGACTGTAAGGATAACCGACTCTGTGCAGTGCATATGAGCAGACTGTTTTTAATCTGCTGTCTGTGATTTTACTTAAAACAGCATTTATCTCCTCCTCTGTCATTGAACTTACTCCGGGACTTCCACCGCCTCCGCCGCTTCCGCTTCCTGCGTAACCTAGCTGTCCCATAAATTCAGGACTCATAATCTGCTCAAGCATTTCTACCTGATCCGAATTAAAACCATAAACGGAAATCATATCCCTGTATGATTTGAGCGTGACATTTACATACAGCACCGACTTTGTAACTGTTGTCACATTGCCGTCTGCATCTGTTTCCTCCACATCTTTCGTTCCGTTGCTTGTAGTGTAGGAACACATATCATTCACTACCGTCTGCAACCAGCCCTTTGATTTATCATTCATAACAGTTGCCGTATCTCCGATACCATACTTGACCATATAGACCGCCATTATGTCATAGTAGTTACTTGGATTTTCGTCCATTCCCTCATAATCGACATACACCAGCTCTCCGAGGTCATATCCGGTATGCTCATTCACTTGGGTATTCACATCACGGTTAAATTCCTGCACATAGGCACTTGTTACCGTCTGTACCGTATCCCCTGACTCCAGTGGCGGAAGAAATAATGCAAATGGTGAATTATAAAGAATGGCTATCGCAGCAATCACCGGAACTGCAACAACTGCCACCAAAAGAACGAGCAGTAAAAGCACAAGTCCGATAACTGGAGCTGCCGCCTTTACCCATAAAACAGCTTTTCTTACAATCAGGTCTTTTACCAGTTTTGCAACGCTGTCCGTCTGGTTTTCCTGTGCCTTCATCTTATCCAGAAAGAATTTAATTTTCCTGCTCCTGTTTGCCATTTTCGCATCCTTTGCCGTAGTTTTGGTAGTCACTTTTGCCGTAGTCTTGGCAGTTTCCTTCGCAGTCTCTTTGACTGCTGTCTTAGCTGTATTACTGGCAGCTTTCTTTACTGTCTTTTTCGCCAGCTTCTTTCCTGCTTCTACCTTCTTGATACGCTTCTTGGCTTCGGCTACCGCTTTCTTTCTGAAAAGTGACGCTCCCCTTGAAGCAGTTCCCGTAACCGGGCGGCTTACTTCATAGGCAAGGTAAGCTGCCTGTGATACTTCCTGCCCGCCTTCCACCTGTTCCGTAACAGCTCCAGCCGCAAGTGCTCCCGGTCTTCCTGCTATATGAAGATTGGTATTCTTCGTCTTGATAGAAGTCTTGGACTCCCTTATATTCCGCTTGAATTTAGAAAGTCCCTTCTCCTTTTTCTCTGCCTGATGAACAGTACTCTTTCGATAAATCTTCTTTTTATCCGTATTATCGTTTACCTTTGTACTGGCAATCCTCGGATCACGCTGTACGGTGTAAATGTTACTGCCATTAATCTCGGCTTTTTTCGGTTCGTGGGAATGAATCTCTGCTTTCTCCTTCGTGTGAATGACCATAGGCTTGTCATCCACTTTCTTTATCTTCAATGCCTTCACCTCCTTTCAAAAAAATAAGCCATTAAGGTATTTCTACCTCAATGGCTATGTAACATAGTTATTATTGTATTTTTTCTTTTATCCGATTATAATTATAATTATTTGTAAATTGATCGTTTTGTGATATTTTATCTAATAATAATGTACAATCATTAACATCAAAATATCTTTTTAATGTTGAAATATTTTCCAACAAATCGTCTGCCTCTGTAAAACTTCCAGCATTAGCTATATTGTTAATTAATTCTTCTGTCAATTCCTTTCTATATCCAAAATAATCAGCTTGTATATACATTCTTTCAATCATATTCTTATCAAAAATTGACTGTCCATATACACAAGCAGATATTCTACTTATTTCACTAAAATGACTTTTGATATCCTCTACCCCATATAAATGTTCTGCAAACAATTTAATTTGTTCAATCTCTGCCCTTTTCGGATCTGTCGATACCAAACTGTAAATATCTCTATCCGAATCTAAAAAAACATTCCTTAAAACATGTTTCGATTCATCATATAAAATACTTTTAATATAATCATTCAATGTTGCCATAAATTCCGGTAATCTTTCTAGAAAATAAATAAAATTTACCAACCTGCTATTTTCTTTAAAAGATATTACTGCCTTATAAACTTCATCTTCATTTTCGAATGTTACATTTTTATATACTTTTATATTTTCAGGTTGTATCTTTTCAAATAATTCTGTATGATTTTTTAAATAATTTGAAAAATAACCCACATCACTTTTACATAATGTGTATAATGAAGTAACATATGCTTGCCTATATTCAAAATCATCTATTGCGAATGACATTTTCCATAAAAATCTAAATAATATTTCCCTTGGTTTAGCAGTCATTTTACATATATACTTTGTACATAAATAATCCTCTAATCCCACAGTTCCATTTGTATCATAAAAATTTTTAATATCCTTTTCTATTTTTTCATTAATATTAATCGCAATTACTGGATCTCTCAAAAATACAATTTCAAAAGCTTTTCTTATCATATCAGCCGCAGTCTCTCTACTTATACTTTTCATTTCATAATCATCAATAGTATTATCGGCTTTTAAAGATACAATGGGATGCGCTGCATAATTTCGATTTATTTTTAAATTCTGCAATTCATCATATTCTTCATTGGAAACCAAATGTATTCTTTTTATTCCTTGTAATAATGTGTCCTCCCATTGTGGAGATTTTGGCGCATGATTTTTTTTAGTACTAATTTCAGCAATCAAATCCTTTGCCTGTGGAATATCATAATAATTGGACAAAACATTTATTTTACTTAGCAAATTATATATCATCGTTGTATACAATGTAACTATGGTTGCCCTATAATTACCATTTGAATAACACGAAATAACTTCCTCTAATAATTTTTGTGTTTCTTTATCTTTAACTTTTTCCAATTCTTCCTCAACAACAAATTTGCTCATTTTTAATTTCCCCTCCTTAATATCAAACAAAAATCATTTATATATTTACCAATTTATGTCAGCAGATGGATATCATCTGCTGACTATTATACCATATAGAACTTAATTTATTAATTACCTCAATCTATATTTCACAACTTTTCTGTATTTTCTGCTCCGCAATCTTTTCGTGAATATTGGTGTTATACAGTCTGTAAAGGTCAGTGTCCTTGCTAATCTGGTTATCAAACGGAATTACCACAGAGCCACACTTGATAAGTCCCATTCCCGACGCAGTATTAGTTACGAAACGAAGCTGTGCCTCTGATACACCGATAACCTCTGCCATCTTGGAACTGTCTGTATTCGCCTGCTTTAAGAGTGCAACAAACTCTGAATTTGCAAGCATTGTAGTGGCTGTGTAATTCTGTAAAAGGTCCACGACATTCTGCGTAATACCAGTACAAAGACCACCCTGCTTTCTTACTTTCTTCCAGAGCTGCTGTAAATATTTCGCAGAATACTCCGAATTAAGCAGGACGTGAAACTCATCAATATAGAGCCAAGTTGCCTTTCCCTTCTGTCCGTTTTCTACAATTCTGTTCTGAATGGACTCCATCATAACAAGCATTGTGATAGGACTGAGTTCTGTACCCAAATCCCTGATACCATATACTGTAAATCGGTTATCTACATCAACATTTGTCTGATGATTAAAGATATTCAGCGAACCATTTACGAAAAGCTCCAAAGAAAGTGCAATGTCCTTTGCTTCTTCTTCTGGCTGTTCCATAAGAATATCGTAGAAATCGCTCATTACCGGGACATACTTTTCCCTGCTCCTTGCGATGTCGATATACAGCTTTCTCACACAGCGGTCAATGATTGACTTCTGTCTGGAGTTTAAGCTGTCCCCGATACACTGCTCACAAAGACCAAGCATAAACTCACCTTTTTCCCTTACCATTCCCTTTGAATCATTCGGATCAAGGCTCCACACATCCATTTCCAGCGGATTTACATAGTTGTCCGTGTAAGTGGACATATTTACCACAGTTCCGCCATAAGTCTGTGCAATATCAAAATATTCGTTCATCGGATCAATGACAATAATCTCATCATCTCCCGATAAAAATACGCTACCCATTTCCATTTTACAAAAGAACGATTTACCGGAACCCGGTACTCCAAATACAAATCCATTTCCGTTTATGAGCTTCTTTCTGTTACCGATATTTACATTCTTGCTAATCTGGTTGATACCATAATAGTTTCCTGTGCTGTCATTAAGCTCCTGCACATTGAATGGCATAAGCACCGCAAGTGACTGGGTAAGGAGGGTACGCATTGTTTCCACCTGTCTTACGCCAATCGGAAGTGCCGTATTGAGTGCTTCCCTCTGCTTTAAGTAGTGGGTATCAATCGTGCAACTATTTCGCTTTCCAATTGTTTCCACTGTTTCGCAGACACTCTCAAGCTCCTTCTTGCTCTCTGCCATAAGAATAATGGTGACTCCCACAAAGAAAAGACACTGGTCATTCTCACGGACATCGTCCATAATCGCCTCAATCTCTTTTTTCTCCGTTCTCTTTGCATAAGAGATTTCTGTAGAGAAGTCATTATTCTTGTTACGGACTCTCTGCTGCTTGATGATATCCGACTCAATGCCAAGATATTTCTTCTGCAACACCTTTGTAGTCAAATCCTTTGGCACAGGCACTACATCAATACTGGTAATGGAGTGGACAGGAAGGGAAGTAATCTCATTGATAAACCTGTCCGATAAACTGCTGGGATACTTTTTGATAAAAAGTGCCTTGCAGTATTTACTCTCGTCCTCAAAATGGTCTGGGAAATATTTCACCATACCATTACATAAATCATTCTTAAAATCTGCTCCGACCTTCTTTGCCTTTTTGATATCAAAATCAAAACTGCCCTCATCGCCAAGATGATAATAGTCATAGAGCACTTTCAGTCTCTCATTGCCATTAAGTGGTACAATCTCCGCACCAAGCTCAATGAAAGCCTTGTGTATCGTTGCCTCAAGGGTTGCAAACTGTGCCTTTGCCTCCTCGAAGTTCTTTCTCTCAATCGTGATTGTCAGGTATCTCTCCTGCTCAATCCCCTGTCTGCCCTCAATAATCTTCTCCTCAATGATGTCATTGTAGATTCTTCTATAATTGTTGAAGCCATCGTTTTTCTCAGCAATCAGAACCTTGTCACGGAGTTCATCCATGTTTTTGTTCTTATTGTTGATCGTAATCTTATAATTACAGTCCAGCGAATTTAAGAACTTGCAGTATCTCTCAAATATGCCGATCTGCTCATCCTCCGTTGCTGTTGTGTAATTGATGTCCTGAAAGCGGTAGCATTTGGAATACTTATTTTTGCTTACTACAAAAATGCCGTTTTCAGCCACCGCCATAATCTCTATGGTTTCCTGAATGGATTT
>OGGJ01002816.1_pt1 | contig 11640 bp, 10 predicted proteins | sample 1571071 | NCBI WGS metagenome assembly OGGJ01 (sample SAMEA2581954, study PRJEB24529) | metagenome | biome: Human gut stool | place: China | collected 2011
GCGGCGACACCTCATCCGCCCCCTTCGGGGGCACCTTCCCCTCAAGGGGAAGGCTAACGGAGGCGTGTCATTCAACACCGCGAACCCCTCAAGGGGAAGGCTAACAGGGGTCATATGCGCTCGTAGGCACGGCGGGGGGTGCCGTCGGCGACATGGATGGTGCCGGTGTACGCGAAGCCGGCGCGTTCCAGGCAGCGGCGCATGGGGTGGTTATCCTCGTGGGTGTCCGCCCGCAGGTGCGGGCACCGTGCCCACGCCCAGGCCACGGCTTCGGCCAGCACGCCGGTATGGGTACCGTCGCTGCCCAGGCGGTGGAGGGTGCCATAGGGTGTCGCGTCGTCCAGCCACGCGCCGTCGATGGCCTGATAGGTGGGGTCGTCGCCGATGATGAAGGCAAACACGGCGTACACGCCGCCCGCGTCCTCCATGACGAACAGCCGGCCGGCGGCCACGTCCGACCGGAGCAGGGCCTCGGAGGGGTGGCCGTTGACCCACTGGACGGTGTTGCCGCTGCGGCGCATGAACTGCCGGGCGCTGTCGTAGATGTCCAGCGCCCGGGGGATGTCGAGACTTGTCGCAGGTCGGATCATATCAGTTTTTCAGGCTTTGCAGCGGGGCGGGGATACGGCCGCCGCGGGCGATGAAGTCGGCGCTGGAGGCCTCGTGGACGGGCATCAGGGGCGCGCTGCCCAGCAGGCCGCCCATCTCCACGGTGTCGCCCACGTCCGCGCCCTCCACGGGGATGATGCGGACGGCGGTGGTCTTGCTGTTGACCATGCCCACGGCGGCCTCGTCGGCGATGATGGCGGAGATCGTCTCCGCCGTGGTACTGCCGGGCACGGCGATCATGTCCAGACCCACAGAGCACACACAGGTCATGGCCTCCAGCTTGTCGATGGTCAGGGTGCCGTCCAGGGCCGCGGCGATCATGCCCTCGTCCTCGGAGACGGGGATAAAGGCGCCGGACAGACCGCCCACATGGCCGCTGGCCATGACGCCGCCCTTCTTCACGGCGTCGTTCAGCAGGGCCAGGGCGGCGGTGGTGCCGTGGGTGCCGCAGACGGACAGGCCCATCTCCTCCAGGATGCGGGCCACACTGTCGCCCACCGCCGGGGTGGGGGCCAGGGACAGGTCCACGATGCCGAAGGGAACGCCCAGACGGGCGCTGGCCTCGGACGCCACCATCTGCCCCATGCGGGTGATCTGGAAGGCGGTCTTTTTGATGGTCTCGGCCACCACATCAAAGGGCTGGCCCTTGCAGCCCTGCAGGGCGTGGTACACCACGCCGGGGCCGGACACGCCCACGTTGATGACGGTGTCGGCCTCACCCACGCCGTGGAAGGCACCGGCCATGAAGGGGTTGTCCTCCACGGCGTTGCAGAACACCACCAGCTTGGCGCAGCCCAGGCCGTCGCGGTCGCGGGTCAGGTGGGCCGTCTCCTTGATGACGCGGCCCATCTGGGCCACGGCGTCCATGTTGATGCCGGCCTTGGTGCTGCCCACGTTGACGCTGGAGCAGACCAGCTCTGTGCGGGCCAGCGCCTCGGGAATGGAGGCGATGAGCCGCCGGTCGCCGGAGGTAAAGCCCTTCTGCACCAGGGCGGAGTAGCCGCCGATGAAGTTGACGCCGCAGGTCTTGGCGGCGCGGTCCAGCGTCAGGGCCAGGGGGACGAAGTCCTCGCTTTTGCAGGCCGCGCCGGCGATGGCGATGGGCGTGACGGAGATGCGCTTGTTGACGATGGGGATGCCGAACTCGCTCTCGATATCGCAGCCGGTTTGGACCAGCTTTTCGGCGCGGGAGCAGATCTTGTCGTAGATCTTGTCGCAGCAGCGGCCCATGTCCTCGTCGGCGCAGTCCAACAGGGAGATGCCCATGGTGATGGTGCGGATGTCCAGGTGCTGCTTGTCCACCATGGCGATGGTGTCGAAGATATTTTGCAGACTCAGCATATTCCCCACCTCTTACAGCTTGTGCATGGCGTCGAAGATGTCCTCCCGCTGGATGCGGATGGACAGGCCGCGGCCCTCGCCGTAGGCCTTCAGATCGGCGCGCAGGGCGTCGAAGGGCGCCTGACACTCGGTCAGGTCCACCACCATCATCATGGTGAAGTAGCCCTCCATGATGGTCTGGCTGATGTCCAGAACGTTGATGCGGCTGGCCGCCAGGGTGTTGCACACACCGGCGATGATGCCCACCTGGTCCTTACCCACAACGGTAACGATCGCTTTCATAACTATATACTCCTTTCGGATGGTTTTTTGTTTTGGCGCGGGAGGCGCGGTTTGCCGAAAACCGATGGATCCCGTGTCCTGCCGATGGCAGGCCGACGACGGCGTATCGGGTATACGGCGAGGAGGCTTGACGAGGACAGGGCGCGGGAGGCGCGGTTTTCTATTCCAGTTCGTCTAATGTCAGCGAATAGCTGGGCAGGAAATGCTCGCGGAAATAGTCCAGCTCCGGCAGGGCCATGGCGTCCATGGCGGCAGCGGTCTGGGCGGCGGCCTGACGGAACTCGGTGTTGCCGGCCTTCAGCTCCTCGATGCACTTGATGTGGGCGGAGAGCTTATCCGCCGCCCTGACCAGCTGCTCGATCTCCGGGTCGGCGGGACGGAGGGCGTCCTCGTAGGCGGGACGCAGGTCCTCCGGCAGCATGGAGAGGAGCTTGTCCTCCGCCACCTGCTCCACGGCCTTGTAGGCCTCGCGGATGCCGGGGTTGTAATACTTGATGGGGGTGGGCATATCGCCGGTGAGTATCTCGCCGGCGTCGTGGTACAGCGCCGCCACGGCCACGGCGCCGACGTCCACCTGGCCGCCGAAGCGCTCATTCCGCAGCACCGCCAGCGCGTGGGCCAGCACCGCTGTCTGGTGGCTGTGCTCCTGGATATTCTCCGTGTAGCTGTTCCGCATGAGCGACCAGCGCTGGATGAAGCGCATACGGTTGATATAGGCGAAAAAGTGGTTCATATTATGTCAACTCTCCTATCAGTACATCACCATCTATACCGACTATTTTTGTATTGATAATTCTATTATGTAAATCTTCGGCGCGGACGCACACCTCACAGTAGTTGGGGGCGTGGCCGGTGTAGAGGCCGTCCTTCTCCTGCTCATAGAGCACCGGGTAGGTCTGCCCCACGCAGCCCTCCAGATAGGCGCGGTGCATGGTCCGGGCCACGGCCACGGCGCGGCGGGTCCGTTCCTCCTTTACCGCGGCGCTGAACTGCACCAGCTCCGCCGCCTTGGTGCCGGGACGGACGGAATAGGGAAAGACGTGCATATCCGCGAAGGCGCACTTTTCGATAAAGGCCATGGTCTGCTCGAATTCCCGGTTCGTCTCGTCGGGGAAGCCGCAGATCAGGTCGGTGGTGACGGCGGGCCGGTGGAAATACTGCCGCAGCAGTGTGACGGACTCGTAAAACCGTGCCGTGTCGTACTTCCGGTTCATGCGGCGCAGCGTCTCGTCACAGCCGGACTGCAGGGACAGGTGGAAGTGGGGGCACAGGTTGGGCAGCTTCGACGCCCGGCGGCAGAAGTCCTCGGTGATGGTACGGGGCTCCAGGCTCCCCAGCCGCAGACGCATATCCCCCGCGGCGGCGGATACCGCCTCCAGCAGGTCGATGAGGCTTTGGCCGTTTTTCAGATCGTGGCCCCAGGAGGATATCTCGATACCGGTGAGCACCAGCTCACGGTATCCCTCGCGCCGCAGCTGCTCCGTCTGGGCTACGGCCGTCGCCAGCGGCAGGGAGCGCACCGGACCGCGGGCGTAGGGGATGATGCAGTAGGTGCAGAAATTCACACAGCCGTCCTCTACCTTCAGCATGGCCCGGGTGCGCTCGGCCATGCCGCCGGCGGGCAGCACCTCGAATTCCCGGCGGCGCAGGGCGTCGTCCAACAGTCTCACCGGCTCCTTCTCGTGGGCTGCCTGCTCGAACAGGTCCAGAAATGCCATGCGGTCACCGGTGCCGGCCAGCAGGTCTACGTCCAGTGCCGCCACCACCTCCGGGTGGGTCTGCACATAACAGCCGCAGGCGGCCACCACCGCGTTGGGGTTCAGCTTATGACACCGGCGGATCATCTGCCGGGATTTCTTGTCACTGATGGCGGTGACGGAGCAGGTGTTGACGATATAGCCGTCGGCCTCTGTCTCGGCGGGCACCAGCGTATGACCGCGGCGCAGCAGCTCCTGCTCCATGGCCTGTGTCTCGTATTGGTTCACCTTGCAGCCCAAGGTATAGATGGCAACACGCATCTTGCACTTTCCCCTATTCTATCGTATAATAAGGTTTCACGGGTGAAGGTGTTTTTCACTCCCGCTTTTTGATCGGTTTATTATACTGTATTTTACCGTGTCTTTCAAGACCCGTTCGTGAAACAGGAGGCTCTCTATGGTCTATTTTGATAACGCCGCCACCACGCCGGTGCCCAAAGCCGTGGCCGACGCCATGTACGAGGTGCTGACGGCGCACTTTGGCAATCCCTCCTCCCAATACCCCATAGGGGTGGAGATGAAAAAAGCCGTGGAGGGCTGGCGGGCCGTCATCGCCGGGGCGCTGGGCTGCCCCGCGGAGCGCCTGTACTTCACCTCCTGCGGCACGGAGAGCGACAACTGGGCCATACAGGCCGCCCTGTGGCAGAACCGGCACAGGGGCAGACACATCATCACCACCGCCGTGGAGCACAGCGCCGTTCTGGAGCCCTGCAAGCTGCTGGCCCAGCAGGGGTATGAGGTCACCTATCTGAAGCCAGGACGGGACGGCAATGTCACCGCCGAACAGGTGGCGGATGCCCTGCGGGAGGACACCGCCCTGGTGTCTGTGATGCTGGTGAACAACGAGACGGGCTGCGTATTTCCCGCGGCGGACATCGCTGCCCTGCTGCGGGAGAAGGGCTCCCCTGCCCTGCTGCACTGCGACGCGGTGCAGGGCTTTTTGAAGGTCCCCTGCGACCCGGAGGGCTGGGGCGTAGACCTGATGAGCCTGTCCGGTCACAAGGTCGGCGGGCCCAAGGGCGTGGGCGCGCTGTACATCGGTCCCCGGGTGCGGAACCCCCGCCCCCTGCTGCCCGGCGGCGGACAGGAGCGCGGCGCGCGCTCCGGCACCGAGGCCACGGCCCAGATCGCCGGCTTTGCCAAGGCGGTGGAGCTGCGGCTGGCCGATTATGACGCCAAGCTGGCCCACATGGCCGGGCTGAAGGCCTATTGCCGGGAGAAGCTGCTGGCCATGGGCGGCGTGGTCCCCGTGGGCGAGGGTACGGCCCCCCACATTCTGGCGGTGTCGCTGGTAGGGTATCCCAGCGCCAACATCGTAACGGACCTGGGTGCGCAAGGCATCTGCATCTCCGCCGGCTCCGCCTGCCACCAGGGCAAGGCCAGCCATGTGGTCTCCGCTCTGGGGCTGGACAAAAAGACTGCCGCCGGCGTGATCCGCATCTCCTTCTCCCCCGACAATACGGAAGCGGACGTGGACGCGCTTTGCCACGCACTGAAGTCCCACCGGGACAGCCGCTTCCCCATGCTGTGATATACGCCCGCGGCGCGGGCACAACGATATTTTGAGGTGGACTATGTTCAAAGCTCTTAAGCGCGACAGGGCCTTTTACGGGTATCTGCTCCGGTTGACCGGCCCTATCGCCCTGCAAAACCTGATCACTTTCTCTCTGGGCCTGATCGACACACTGATGGTCAGCCAGCTGGGCAACAATGAGATGGCGGCGGTAACGGCGGCCAACGTGCCGGTGTTCCTGCTGATCTCCATCGTGTTCGGCGTCCAGTCCGGCGTAGGCATCCTGATCAGCCAGTACTGGGGCAAAAAGGACCTGCCCAGCATCAGCCGTGCCATCGGCGTGGCGGCGGGGCTGGGCGTGGCTCTGGCGCTGGTCATCGCGCTGGCGCTGTTCCTGTGGCCGGTGCAGATCATGGACCTGATGAGCAACAAGCATCATCTGTCCCTGCTGGGCGCGCCGTACCTGCGGGTCATCGGCTTCTCCTATGTGTTCAATATGCTCTCGTCTATCTACGTCAGCGCGCAGCGCAGCGTGGAGAACGCCAGCTTCGGCATGAAGCTGTTTGGTATGTCCACGGTGCTGAATACCGGCATGAACTACCTGCTGATCTTCGGCAAGTGCGGCTTTCCCATGCTGGGCGTGGAGGGCGCGGCCATCGCCACGCTGCTCTCCCGCGTGGCGGAGTTCGCCGTGTGCCTGTTCTGTGCCCTGCGGAGCAGGGTCATCCCCCTGGACCTGAAGGCGCTCCTCCGTCCGGGCTGGGAGATGCTGCGCCGGTTCGTGAAATACGCCTCGCCGGTGATGGCCAACGAGCTGTTCTGGGGGCTGGGCAACAGCCTGCTCACCGTCATTCTGGGACACATGACCATCTCGGTAGAGTTTCTGGCGGCCAACGCCGTCATGGGCAACCTGAACCGCCTGTTCCTGGTGGTGTGCTTTGGTCTGGGCGCCGCTACCGCCGTGATGATCGGCAAGGCCATCGGTGAGGGACAGAGCCACGATGAGCTGATGGACCTGTCCAGGACGCTGTCCTGGGTGACGATACTGGTGGGCGCTGCACTGGCCGTTATCGCCCTGGCGCTGGTGCCGCTGCTGTTCCAGCCGGTGATCTTCCCGCTGTTCAAGCTGTACGACCTCAGTGCCCATCTTGCCACCACCCTTGCGGTGACGGGCTTCGCCTGCATCCCCTTCCACGCCTACTCCATCTCCGCCGTCACCGGTATCCTGCGGGCAGGCGGCGATGTGTTCTGGTCCACGGCACTGGATCTGGGTCCCCAGTGGCTGGTGGCGCTGCCGCTGACGGCCCTGCTGGCGCTGGTGCTGGACGCGGATCCCTGGTTCGTGTCGCTGGCCATACAGGCGGAGAGCTTTATCAAGTGTCCCATCTGCCTGTGGCGCATCCGGTCCCGCAAGTGGATACACGACGTGACACTGCCGGAGGGTGAGCGATGAGCAGTCTGTTCGTCTGCCCCTTGTGCGGCGGTGCGCTGACGCGGGGAGAGCGCAGCTATCTCTGCCCCGCCGGCCACTGCTTCGACATCGCCAGGGAGGGCTATACCTATCTGCTGCCGGTGAACCGGAAGCACTCCAAAACCCCCGGCGACGACAAGGCTATGGCCGCAGCGCGGCACGCCTTTCTAGAAAAGGGCTACTACGCCCTGCTATGCGAAGAATTATGTCAACTCGCTGTGGAGTTGACCGGCGATGCCCCGGCGGTGCTGGACAACGGCTGCGGCGAGGGCTACTACACCGCGGGCATCTATCGTGCCCTGTGTGATGCCGGGAAGACGCCGGTGATGGCCGGGATCGATATCTCCAAGCCCATACTGCGTCTGGCGGCTAAGCGGGAGAAACATGTGCAGTTCGCTGTGGCCTCCTCCTACCGCCTGCCGGCGGCAGACGGGTCCGTAGACCTGCTCATCAACTGCTTCTCGCCGCTGGCCATCGAGGAATTCCGCCGTGTGCTGCGGCCCGGCGGGCACTTTATCTATGTGGTGCCCGGAGAAATGCACCTGTGGGAGATGAAGCAGGTGCTCTATGACCACCCCTATGTCAATGAGGTGAAGGAGACGCCCTATGAGGGCTTCCGGTATGTGAGCATCCAGCACGTAACGGACGTTATCCATCTGGAGGACCCGGCGGACATACAGGCGCTGTTCGGCATGACGCCCTACTGCTGGAAAACGCCGAAGGCCGGCGTTGAAAAATTATGTAAACTCACGCGGCTGGACTGCCGCATCGCCTTTGACATACACGTTTTCGAAAAGGAGGGATAACTATGGATCGAATTTCCCCGCCCCGCCGCCAGCCGCGGCGGCGTCTGCTGCCGGTGCTGCTGCTGGTCGCGGCGGTGCTGGTGGTTGGCGGACTGCTGACGGCGGTCGTTCTGTCCCTGCGGGGCGGCAGCGCCCGGCAGGAGCCGGAGGCCGATCCCCACGCGGGGCAAGTATATATCAACGACGGATTTAACATGGTGTGGATGACGCCCCATGAGGGTATCCCCGCCAGCGGCCTGGCGCAGGAGGACTTCCGCCGGGACACCAACGACGACGGCAGCGACGGCGTCCGCGTCCGCTATCTGGGCGCGGAATACGCCACCCGCTGGGGCGTGGACGTGTCTAACCACCAGGGCACCATCGACTGGGCGGCGCTGAAGCGGCAGGGCATCGACTTTGCCTATCTGCGCCTGGGTCTGCGGGGCTACGGCGAGAAGGGCTCCCTGTACCCGGACCGGTCCTTCGACAGCTATTACAGCGGGGCCAGGGCCGCCGGCATCGAAGTGGGCGTGTATTTCTTCTCCCAGGCCGCCACCGTGCAGGAGGCCGCCCAGGAGGCCCTGTACGCCCTGCATCTGCTGGATGGCCGCGACCTGGACCTGCCGGTGTACTACGACTGGGAGCCGGTACAGCAGGAGGACTCCCGCACACTGCACAACAACGAATTCCTGCTGACCTCCCAGGCCCGGACTTTCTGCGCCTTGATCGAACAGGGCGGCTATGAGGCCGGGGTGTACATGAACCGCCAGCAGGGCTACTACCGCTATGATCTGCCCTCTATGAGGAACATCGCCCTGTGGATCGCTGATCCCGGCGACTATCCAGACTTCTACTACCGCTTCGATGTGTGGCAGTATGACCACGGCGCACGGCTGGACGGCGTCAACGAGATCGTGGACCTGAACGTGGAGTTCGTGCCGGTCATGTAAGCAAGAGCGCTCCCCCGGCGGGGGAGCGCTCTTTTATTCGAACAGCTTTCCGCAGGCCCAGTTGGTAAAGGGTGCGGCGGCAAACATATTCCAGAAAAACGCCATGGGGAAGTTCTTGATAAGCGTCCCCGCCCAGATGGCGGGCAGCTGCCACACCGGTGCACCGCCTAAGATCATGCTGAAAATAATGGTGGCCGCCAGACTCATGGTGTGGCACATAACATTTTTATTATGTTAACCTATTCTCTGTGTCCACGACCTTACCGTACCAGAATTTCCGCACCGGGTCATACAGCACTGCTTACAATCGCCGCAGCCAGACATTACATCTCCCCCACATAAACCAAAAGACCGGCTCACGCCGGTCTTTTGGTTTACATAATTTAGTTTTTCTTCCCGTGCTGCGCCTTCATGCGCCGCTCGTGGTTCAGGATGGTCTTGCGGATGCGGAGGTTCTTGGGGGTGACCTCCAGCAGCTCGTCATCCGCCAGGAATTCCAGGCACTGCTCCAGGCTCATCTTCCGGGGCGGCACCAGACGCAGGGCGTCATCGCTGCCGGCGGCACGGGTGTTGGTCAGCTGTTTCTTCTTGCAGACGTTGACCACGATGTCCTCCTGCTTGGGACTGATACCCACCACCATGCCCTCGTACACGCCCACGTTGGGGCCGATGAACAGCACGCCGCGCTCCTGCGCGTTGAACAGACCGTAGGTGATGGACTCACCGGTCTCGCTGGCCACCAGAGAGCCGGTATTGCGGCGGGTCAGCTCACCCTTATAGGGGGCGTAGCTGTCAAACACGCTGGCCATAATGCCCTCGCCCCGGGTATCCGTCAGGAACTCATTGCGGTAGCCGAACAGACCGCGGCTGGGCACCAGAAACTCCACCTTCATGCGGCTGCCGATGGGGGTCATTTCCTGCATATCCGCCTTGCGGGCGCCCAGCTTCTCGATGACCGCGCCCACACTCTCGGCGGGCACGTCCACCACCAGACGCTCGATAGGCTCGCACTTCTTGCCATCGATGGTCTGGTACAGTACACGAGGGGGCGACACCTGGAACTCGTAGCCCTCGCGGCGCATGGTCTCGATGAGGATGGACAGGCTCATCTCGCCGCGGCCCGCCACGTTGAAGGCGTCCATAACGCCCTCGATCTCGCTGACGCGGAGGGACACGTCCTTCAGCGTCTCGCGGAACAGGCGGTCACGCAGCTGGCGGCTGGTGACGAACTTGCCCTCCCGCCCGGCGAAGGGACTGTCGTTGACGGAGAAGGTCATCTCCACCGTGGGGGCGCTGATCTTCACAAAGGGCAGCGGCTCCACACAGTCGGGCGCGCAGATGGTATCGCCGATGGTGATATCGCCGATGCCGCTGAGGGCGATGATATTGCCCGCCGTCGCTTCGGTGATGGGCACCTTGCCCAGACCGGCGAACTCGTACATACTGACAGCCTTGGCCTTCTTGGCCGGGGCGTCGGGGTCGTGGTAGTTGCACACCGCGATCTCCTGATTCTGCTTCAGCACGCCGCGCTCGATACGGCCGATGGCGATGCGGCCGACAAACTCGTTGTAGTCGATGGACGACACGAGCATCTGGAACGGCGCGTCGACATTCTGCTCCGGCGCGGGGATGTACTCCAGAATCGTCTCGAACAGCGGGCGCAGATCCGTGCCGGGGGTGTCCAGATCCAGCGTCGCCGTACCCTTGCGGGCGGAAACGTAGAGAATCGGGTTTTCGATGGTGCTCTCGTCGGCTTCCAGGTCAATCAGCAGGTCGAGGATTTCGCCCACCACCTCTTCGCAGCGCGCGTCGGGGCGGTCAATCTTGTTGATGACAATCAGCACCTTCAGCTTCAGCTCCAGTGCCTTTTTCAGCACGAAGCGGGTTTGGGGCATCGGGCCTTCAAAGCTGTCCACCAGCAGCAGCACGCCGTCCACCATTTTCAGCACGCGTTCCACTTCGCCGCCGAAGTCCGCGTGACCGGGGGTGTCGACGATGTTGATTTTCGTCTTGCCGTAATGCACGGCGGTGTTCTTGGCCAGGATCGTGATGCCGCGCTCGCGCTCGATGGCGCCGGAGTCCATTACGCGGTCAACCGTCTGCTGATTCTCATGGTAAACGCCGCCCTGCTTGAGCATCTGGTCAACCAGCGTCGTCTTGCCGTGGTCAACGTGGGCGATAATTGCAATGTTACGAATATCTTCACGAACCATAACGTGTTCTCTCCTTCTATATAATCGAGAGGCACCAGAGGCGCTGCCTCTGGACTCCGAAAGGGGCGCTGCCCCTTGACCCCGCCAAAGGGTCTTCGACCCTCTGGACTCCCTTTTTCGCGATTGAGTTGAGCGCAACTGCATACTGTATGCGCGTGTTAAGCGCTGCGCAATTACTTGCGATTGGCGGTTTCCGCCAGTTCCAGCCCTGCGTTGTTCTCGCAGGCAAGGCGGATGCTCCACTCGTTCTCAAACAGCAGCACATCGCGGTCGCGGCTGTCCTTTGCGCGCCCGGACGTGGATGTCAGCTTCAGCTGGTCGATGGGCTTGGGCGTGCTCACCACCCACCGCACGAAGCGGAAGGGCATGGACTCCATCACAATGTCCACCTGATACTCGGTTTTCAGGCGGTGCTCCAGCACTTCAAACTGCAGCACGCCAACGACGCCGACCATGAATTCCTCGCGCCCCGTCTCCGTGCGGATGAAGGTCTGAATGGCGCCCTCTTCCGCCAGCTGGGTGATGCCCTTCTGGAACTGCTTGCGCTTCATGGAATCCGCCGGACGCACGCGGGAGAAGAATTCCGGCGCAAAGACCGGGATGTTCTCGTAGTGCAGCTTCGGGCCGCCGGAGAGCGTATCGCCAAGCTGATAGATGCCGGGGTCGAACAGACCGATGATGTCGCCCGCCCATGCTTCCTCCACGGCTTCGCGTTCGTC
>OGGJ01002819.1_pt1 | contig 11635 bp, 10 predicted proteins | sample 1571071 | NCBI WGS metagenome assembly OGGJ01 (sample SAMEA2581954, study PRJEB24529) | metagenome | biome: Human gut stool | place: China | collected 2011
GTCTTTGCCGAGCTCAACGGGGAAGAGGACAAGGTCAAGTTCTGCAAGGTCAACGTCGACGAGCAGCCGAACCTCGCTTCAATGTTCGGTATCGACTCTATCCCGACGCTCGCCGTCGTGCAGGACCGCCACACGCTGACCGGCATGGTCGGTGTGCACGATAAGGCCGACATCAAGGCGATGCTGGAGAAGTGCAAGGCATGAGAATTCGATACAACGAAGACGCGGAGGTCGTCGCCCGCCTGCGCGCCGCGCTCTTAAAGCGCGATTTACAGTGCCCCTGCCGCTTGCAGAAGATCGAGGACAACGTCTGCATGTGCAAGGAGTTCCGCGACCAGATCGCTGACCCCGAATTCGAGGGCTACTGCCACTGCCGTTTGTACTACAAGGAAAAGTAAAAATTGGTTATAGACCTATGGTATTTTACCACACGTCTGAAAAAAGCACCGCCCAAAACGGTGCTTTTTCATTCCATCAAGCGCTGCATATCCTGCGGGATAGGCGCTGTAAAGTGTAATTCCAGTCCGGTGACCGGCTGGGTGAACCACAGCTCGTACGAGTGCAGCGCGGGGCGGGCGATGAGGGTTTTGTCCTCCGTGCCGTAGAGCCAGTCGCCCGCGAGGGGATGACCGAGGTATGCCATGTGGACGCGAAGCTGATGCGTGCGACCCGTCTGCGGGCGCAGGCGCAGGAGCGTGAAGCGGTCGTTTACTTGCAGAGTCTCGTACTCTGTGAGGCTCGGAAGTCCGTCCGCGCGCACGCAGCGGCGGATGATGGAGCCCTCCGCGCGGCCGATCGGCGCGTCGATGACGCCGCACGGCGGTTCAACTCTGCCGACGGCGACAGCGCGGTACTCGCGCCGCAGATCGCTTGAATGCAGCGCGCGGCGCAGGCGGTCGTGCACATAGCCATTTTTCGCGGCGATGAGGAGGCCAGACGTCCCTCTGTCAAGCCTGCTCACAAAATGCGGCACGCTGCCCTCGCCGAGGTAGTTCGTCAGCATCGCTGCAAGGCTCGGCGCGGAGGCGTCACCCGACTTCGGGTGCATGGCGACGCCCGCAGGCTTGTTGAGCACGAGCAGGTCGTCGTCCTCGTAGACGATGTCAGGCTTTGTCGCATTTGCGCAGTACAAGTCCTCGCGCGGCGTACGCTCGCTGAGGGCAACGCTGACAACGTCGCCCGCGTGGACGATGGCGTTGACGTGGACGCTCTGTCCGTTCAATAAAATGGCGTTTTCGCGCCATTTGAGGCTTTTGAGCAGCGTGTAGGAAAGCTGAAGACTGCCGCGCAGGATGCCTTTGACCATGCGGCCGTCCTCCTCCGGCGTCACGGTGTATGTGAGAATGCGCATGGGAGCCCTCCTTTCCCGAAGTAAACGGCGCGTAAAATTCACACATAGTATACCATCTTCGCACGAAAAATGATATACTGAATCACACTTCGGCGCTGCCGAAAAACAAGCAACAGGAGGGCAATGGCATGGACAAGAGAACCATCTGCCTTTTGAACGATTCCTTTCCGCCCGAGATCGACGGCGTGGCGAACGCCGTCGTGAACTACGCGAAAAACATCACGAAAAGCGGCGAAAACGCCATTGTCGTCACGCCGACAATGCCCGGCGCAGACGACAGCGCGTTCCCATTCCCCGTGCTGCGCTACCCGAGCATCGACACGCGCAAGAAGCTCGGCTACGTGGCGGGCTATCCGTTTTCACCCGAGACCGCGCGCATGCTGACGGAGCAGAAGGTCGAACTGATGCACACGCATTGTCCTATCACGTCGTGCCTGCTGGCGCGCTCGCTGCGCGCCGTGGTCGACGCGCCGCTCGTGCTGACGTATCACACGAAGTACGATGTCGACATCGCCAAGGCTGTGCGCGGCAAGCTCTTGCAGGAGAGCGCCATTCGCGCGCTGGTGCAGAACATCGCAAGCTGCGATGAGGTCTGGGTCGTGAGCCGCGGGGCGGGGGAAAATCTGCGCTCGCTCGGCTACGAGGGCGACTACATCGTGATGGAAAACGGCGTGGACGTGCCGCGCGGGCGGGTGTCTGACGAGGCCATCGCCGCGGCGACGGGCAGATATGACCTGCCGCAGAACGTGCCGGTCTTTCTCTTCGTCGGGCGGCTGATGTGGTACAAGGGTATCCGCATCATTTTAGATGCGCTGAAAACGCTGCGCGAGAAAAATGTCGACTTCCGCATGGTGTTTGTCGGCGAGGGCGCAGACGGCGCGGAGATCCGCAGCTATGCGGAAGAGCGGAAGCTCTCCGACCGCTGCTTTTTCACAGGTGCGATCTCTGACCGCGAGATCATCCGCGCGTGGTATGGCAGATCCGACCTGTTTCTCTTCCCGTCGACGTTCGACACGAACGGCCTTGTCGTGCGCGAGGCCGCAGCCAGCGGTACGGCGACTGTGATGATCCGAAATTCCTGCGCATCCGAGGGCGTGGGCGACGGGCGAAACGGCTTTTGCATCGAGGAAAACGCCGCGGCGATGGCGGCAAAGCTCGAAGAGCTCTGCCGCGCGCCGAAGGTGATGCAAGTGGTCGGCGAAAACGCCCAGCGCGAGCTGTACGTTTCATGGGAGACGGCGGTGCAGCGCGCCATGGCACGCTACGAGGTCGTCATCGACAATTACCGCAGCGGAAAATATCCGAAGCGCGAGCGCTTCGGCGACGAGTTTTTCAAAACGCAGGGTGGGCTGATGGAGGCCTTTGCCAGCGTGGGCGAGCTGAGCGAGGAGATCGCCGCGGGGCTGCGCATTGAGCGCGACGAGACGTTGCAGACCATTGTCCGTTCGCGGCAGGAGCTTCGCGGGCGGTTCGGCGAGACAAAGCAGGAGCTCGCCGAGCGCTACGAGACGATTTTGCAAAAAGTGGACCGCTATTTATGAGAAAAAGACGAGCGAAAATTCGCTCGTCTTTTCTTTTTAATCTTCGTGTTTTGGCTTTTCCGCGGCGAACCACATGTTCCACTGGAAGGAGTATGCCCTACGCGACGCCTCGTCCGCGCAAATTAGACGCACGCGCGACGGCTGTGCGTGCTCATAGCCGTAGTCCATGATGGCGCGCAGGACGCGGTAGGCGGCCTTCAGGTCGCTGTCTGTGCAGGAGAGGGTCAGCGTGTCGCCGTCCGTGAGCGGCAGAAGTTCGGCCGCATGGTCGGAAGAGGGGAGGGCGGAGATGTCCCCGCAGATGATCTCAACGGTCATGGCAGCCTCCTCAGCGGTTCAGATACGCGCGGCACTTTGCCTCCGCGTCGTGCGCAAGCTGTTCTTCGTCGACTGTGACAAGATGACCGTGGTCGACCGTCACACGGCCCTGAACGACTGTGTAGTCAACGGGTCCGCGCACGCCGACAGTGCCGAGCACGCTTTTGGGGTCAAAGCACGAGCCGACGAGCTCGAGCCTGCGCGAGTCGATCATGAAGAGGTCGCAGCACTTGCCGACCTCGAGCGAGCCGATGTCGTCGCTGCGGCCAAGGATGGCCGCGCTGCCGCATGTTGCCATCTTGAGCACGTCGTAACCGCTGGGGGCAGCTTTGCTGCTGTTCAAACGGTGCAGCAGGAACGCGACGCGCAGTTCCTCCATCAGCGATGAGCCGTCGTTCGAGGCTGAACCGTCAACCGCGAGGCCGACCGGCACGCCGAGCTTCAGCATCTCGGGCACGCGGGCGACGCCGGAGGCGAGCTTCATGTTCGAGATCGGGCAGTGCGCCACGCCGGTGTGCGTCTTTGCCAGCACACGCAGCTCCTCGTCGTTGAAGTGGATGCCGTGAGCGAACCAGATGTCGCTGCCCGTCCAGCCGAGGCGCTCCATGTACTCGAGCGGGCGGACGCCCTCGCGCGCGAGCATGAAGTGTTCTTCGTCCTTCGTCTCGCACAGGTGAGTGTGCAGGCGCACACCGTACTCTCGTGCGAGCACGGCGCTCTCGCGCAGAAGGTCGGCAGACACGGAGAACGGCGAGCACGGGGCGAGCGCAACGCGGTGCATCGCGCCGAACGACTTGTCGTGGTATTTCTCGATGACACGGGCAGAATCGGCCATGATCTCGTCGACCGTCTGCACGACGCTGTCGGGCGGCAGGCCGCCGTCCTTGACAGAGAGGTCCATACTGCCGCGCGAGGCGTACATGCGCGCGCCGATCTCGGCCGACGCGGCAAACTGCGCGCCAATGAGGTCGCCCGCGCCCGCAGGGAAGACATAGTGATGGTCGAAGCAGGTCGTACAGCCGTGCTTCATCAGCTCGCCAAGGCCCGTGAGCGTCGAGAGGCGGATGACGTCCTCGTCGAGGTTTTTCCAGATCTCATAGAGCGTTTTGAGCCAGTCGAAGAGCTCCATGTTCTGTACTTCCGGCAGGTTGCGGGAAAAGACCTGATAGAGATGATGGTGCGTGTTGACAAGGCCGGGGTAGCAGAGCATGTGGCTCGCGTCAATCACCTTTTCCGCCTCCTGCGGCAGATTTTTACCGATCGCGCGGATGAATCCATCCTTAGCATACAGATCGACGTTTTCATAAACCGTGTCCGCGTCATCACACGACACCAGCGAACGAATGTTTTGAATGAGCAGAGTAGACATAGCAATACCTCTTAGACCCGCGCCAAACGCAGGCAGATTTAGTGAAAAATAGCAAGAAGCGCATTTTGTTGCCTCCAGCGGCAAAACAGCTCAAAAGCCTCGCAGAGTTTCACGCCGCGCACGGCGTGAAATAAATTGGAATCCGTCGCGGAGGACGACATGCGCGCTCTATTTTGCGCCGCGCACGGCGCAAATGAATTGAAATCCGTCGCGGAGGACGACATGCGCGTCCGCAGCGACACTTTGCAGCGATTGGAGCGGTGAGCGACAAGCGCTGAAACTTGTCTAAAACAAAAGCACCCATCGGGTGCTTTTGTTTTAAGATTTATCTCTCTTCGCGGAAGTAGCTCAATCCCAGCGATGCGGGCGGCTGATCCTCGCGCTTCTTGCGCAGCGACACGATGATCAGAACGACCAGCGTGACGACGTAGGGGAGCATCTTGTAGAGCTCCTTGATGGCAAGGTTGGTGCCGGTGGGGATGAAGATATAGAGGATGTAGAACCCGCCGAACAGGATGGAGGCCAGCACGCTGACGTTCGGACGCCAGATCGTGAAGATGACGAGCGCGATGGCGAGCCAGCCGCGGTCGCCGAAGGCGTTGTTGGACCAGACGCCGCAGGCGTAGTCCATGACGTAATACAGGCCGCCGAGACCCGCGATCATGCTGCCGATGCAGGTGGCGAGGTATTTGTACTTCGTCACGTTGATGCCGGCTGCGTCCGCCGTCGCCGCGCTCTCGCCCACGGCGCGCAGGTGAAGACCCGTGCGGGTGTGCTTGAGGAAGTACGACGCGAACAGCGCGATGACGATGGCGAGGTAGGCAAGGAAGCCGTAGGACAGGAAAACCTGACCGAACCAGCCGCCAACATTCAGGGATTTGCTGAAATAGGCGCTCGTCGCGCTCAGCGCGATGGAGGGGACTTCACTGTCGGTCAGCTTGATGAGCGAGCCGCCGAAGAAGTTGCCGATGCCGACGCCGAACGTCGTGAGTGCAAGACCCGTGACGTTCTGGTTGGCGCGCAGCGTAACGGTCAGCAGGCAGTAGAGAAGGCCCATCAGAAGCGAGCCCAAAAGCGAGCAGAGCATCGGGATACCGATGGCGAGGAACGCGTTCATGTCGGCAGCCGGGGTGGACTGCTCGTAGAAGAACGCGCCGATGACGCCGCAGATACCGCCGACGTACATCACGCCCGGAATGCCGAGGTTCAGGTTGCCGGACTTTTCCGTCAGGATCTCACCGGTGCTGCCGTAGAGCAGGGGAATGCCCTGCATGACCGCACGGGGAAGAAAAGCAGTTAGATCAAATGTCATTGCTTCACGCCTCCTTCTTGCTCTTGCGCAGGCTGACCTTGTAGCTGATGAAAAACTCGCTGCCGATGATGAAGAAGAGGATGATGCCCGTCAGGATATCGGCGAAGGAGTGGTTCAGGCCGAACACGCTGGAGATCTCGCTCGCGCCGCGGCTCAGAACCACGATAAGAAGGCTCGTGAAGATCATCATGATGGGGTTGAACTTGGCCATCCAGGAGACCATGACCGCGGTGAAGCCGCGTCCGCCGACGATGGTGGTGGTCAGAGTGTGGTCCGTACCGGCGGTGAGCAGCAGGCCGATGAGGCCGCAGATCGCGCCGGAGAGGATCATCGTGCGCACGATGACGCGCTCGACCTTGATGCCCGCATAGCTCGCGGTGCGCTGGCTCTCACCGACAACGGCGATCTCATAGCCGTGCTTGCTGTAATTGAGATAGATGTACATAACGCCCGTGAGGATCGCCACAAGCAGGATCGGGAGGAGATAGCGCTGCCCGCCGAGAACGGGGAGCCAGCCGGCCTCGGTATTCTGGTTGATGATACCGATCTTGCCCGAGCCCTTGGGCACTTCCCACACGATGATGAAGAACGCGGCGAGCTGTGTCGCGATGTAGTTCATCATGAGCGTGAAGAGCGTTTCGTTCGTGTTCCACTTGGCCTTGAAGATACCGGGGAGGAAGCCCCACAGCGCGCCTGCCGCGACGGAGGCGACGATCATAATGACGATGAGAAGACCGTTGGGGATCTTGCCGCCAAGGCAGATCATGCAGGCCGCGGTGGCAAGGCAGCCGATGAGCACCTGACCCTCGGCACCGATGTTCCAGAAGCGCATCTTGAACGCGGGCGTGACCGCGAGCGAGATGCCGAGCAGGATCGCGAGGTTATGGAACGTGACCCAGCTCTTGCGCGACGTACCGAACGCGCCGTAGAGGATCGTGGAGTAGACCTTGATGGGATTTTCGCCCGTCAGCAGCGTTGTGACGATCGCGCAGACGATCAAAGCGAGCACGATCGCGCCGCCGCGGATCAAAACGGCCTTGTACCAGGGGAGCGTATCGCGCTTGGCGATGTGGAAGAGCGACTGTTTCTTATTCATCCTTGTTGCCTCCCCTCACGAGCGTCATCAGTGCGCCGACCTCGCGCTTGTCGGTCTTTCTGGCGTCGACCACGCCGGAGACCTGACCGCCGCAGAGAACGACGATGCGGTCGCACAGCTCAAGCAGCACGTCGAGGTCTTCGCCGACATAGACGACGGCGACGCCGTGCATCTTCTGCTCTGTCAGCAGGTTGTAAATGGTATAGGAGGTGTTGATGTCCAGGCCGCGCACGGCGTAAGCGGTCATCAGCACGGCGGGGGACTGGGCGATCTCGCGTCCGACAAGCACCTTCTGCACGTTGCCGCCGGACATGCGGCGGACGGGGAAGGCGGTGCTGGGAGTGACCACCTCAAGCTCCTGCCAGATGCGCTGCGCCAGCGCCTCGGGATCCTTGCGATCAAGGAAGATGCTCTTGCCCTTGCGCCAGGAGCGGAGCATCATGTTGCCGGTCATGCCCATGGAGCCCACCAGACCCATGCCCAGACGATCCTCGGGGACAAAGCTCATGGCCACGCCGCTCTTGCGGATGTCCATGGGATCCATGCCCACCAGATTTTTCTCCTCGTTGGTCTCCGGGGAGATATAGGTCACGGTGCCGGAGCTGACGGGATACAGGCCCGCGATGGACTCCAGCAGTTCACGCTGGCCGGAACCGGCGATACCCGCTACGCCCAGCACCTCGCCGGCGTTAACAGTAAAGCTCACGTTGTCCAAACGCTTGACGCCCAGCTCGTCGAACACGGTCAGCCCCTCGATCTTCAGCCGGGGCTCCACATTCACGGGGGTGGGGCGGTTGATATTCAACGACACGCTGTGACCCACCATCATGTCGGTCAGGGACTGCTGGTCGGCGTCCTTGGTCAGCACGTCGCCTATGTATTCGCCCTTGCGGAGCACGGCCACCCGGTCGGATACGTCCAGCACCTCGTGGAGCTTGTGGGTGATGATGATGAGGGACTTGCCGTCGGCCTTCATGTTGCGCATGACGGCGAACAGCTTGTCCGTCTCCTGCGGGGTCAGCACGGCGGTGGGCTCGTCCAGAATCAGAATATCGGCACCGCGGTACAGCACCTTGACGATCTCCACGGTCTGCTTCTGGGAAACAGACATATCATAGATCTTCATGTCCGGGTCGATATCAAAGCCGTACTTATCACAGATGTCCTTGACCTTTTGACGTGCATTGTTCAGGTCAAGCTTGCCCTCCAGGCCGAGGATGATATTCTCGGTGGCGGTGAACAGGTCGACCAGCTTGAAGTGCTGGTGGATCATGCCGATACCCAGATCGAAGGCATCCTTGGGAGATGCGATGGTCACAGGCTTGTCGTGGACGTAGATCTGCCCCTCGTCGGGGAAATAGATGCCGGAGAGCATATTCATCAGCGTGGTCTTGCCGCTGCCGTTCTCGCCCAGCAGGGACAGGATCTCGCCTTCGTACAGTTCAAGGTTTACATCTTTGTTTGCGATGACCTTGCTGCCGAACCGCTTGGTGATGTTCTCCATTCTGATCGCGCATTTCTTTTCCAAGGCTGTCATCCTTTCTTTCGGCGCAGATGGCTGCAACACCTCGAATACGCCGGGGATAAATTCCATACGACTTATTCTACCATACATGTTGAGCGTTGTAAATCAAAATCAGCAAAAAATTTGTCAGGTATATACAAAGAATGTGAGGTTACACAAGAAAGAGTCATTCTCTTTGTGTAAATCGTCAAAGCCGCGTGCAGGAGGGGAAAAGCAAGAGGTGGACTGCCTGCGCAGTCCACCTCGTTGTGGCGCAATATGCTGTTGGAAAACCTGGCGATTAGCCGCCGAAGTTGGTATCCAGCAGGTTGATGCCGTCGATCTGCAGATCGAAGTAAGGAGCAGAACGGAACTCGGACTCGGAGAAGTAACCGTCGTGCACGACCTCGGTGTCGGGAGTGTAAGCGTCATCAGTGTCGACGTCAGCCATGTAGGAGGTCAGAGCCTCGCCCTTCACGGTGAAGGTGGAGCAATCGAACACATGGATCTCGCCCTTCTCCAGCTTCTCGGTAGCAGCGGCAATGGCCTCGGCAGTGCCTTCGGCGGCCACGGTGGTGTTCAGGTCGGTCAGGACCACGGAGTTGGTGGCCAGAGTGCCGGTCCAGTCAGCGGGGATCTCGGTGCCGTCCATGACAGCCTTGATGCACATCTCATAGTAGGGAGCCCAGTTGATGCGGGAGGAGATGATGTAGGTGTTGGGGCAGGCAGCCTGAGTGGAGCCGTTGTAGGAAACGTTGGGAACACCGGCGTTCTCGCAGGCGGTAGGAGCACCCAGAGAGTCGGCGTGCTGGCTGATCAGCTTGCAGCCGCCCTGGATCAGCTTCTCGGCGCCTTCCTTCTCCAGAGTCTCATCGTACCAGCTGCCGGTGAAGGTCACATCCATGGTGACGGTGGGGCAGACGGACTTGGCACCCAGATAGAAGGAGGTGTAACCGGAAACCACTTCGGCGTAGGTGAAGGCACCCACATAGCCCATCTTGGCCTCGTCAGCCTTGATGTCGCCAGCCTCGATCATCGCGTTCAGCTTCAGACCGGCAGCGATACCGGCCAGATAGCGGCCCTCATAGATGGAGGCGAAGGCGTTGTGGTAGTTGGCCAGACCCTCGGTGTGAGCGCGGGTACCGGTGCTGTGGCAGAACTGCACCTCGGGGTTCGCCTTGGCGACCTCGATCATGTAAGGCTCATGACCGAAGCTGTCGGCAAAGATGATGTTGCAGCCGGCATCCACCAGATCAGCGGCGACCTCGGCGCACTGCTCGGTCTCGCCCACGTTGGTCTTGATGAAGTAATCCTCATTCTCGACCAGACCCAGGTTGGCGCAGGCTTCCTTGGCGGCATCGATGAAGTTCTTGTCATAGGTGGAGTTTTCATCATGCAGGGTGATGAAGCCGACCTTGACCTTGGCAGCGGTAGCATCACCGTCGCCGTTGCCCTGAGTGTCGTCCTTCTTCTCACCGCAGGCCACCAGGCTCAGAGCCATGACCAGGGCGAGGAGCATTGCAAGGAACTTTTTCATTCTTGTTTTCCTCCTTAAAATATGTGACGCACGCTTAAAAGTAAGGCAAATTTGGCGCGCGCCTGAACAACGGGCGTCCGGCCCGGTATTCACGCGACTCATAAGAACGTGGGTATTATACAGGATTTCACCGCCGATTTCAACAGAAAATGTGAATTACGGCAAAATTTCTTTGTGACGCACAAAAAATCTTTGTAAATCTTGTGCAGTATGCGGCATTTGATAGAAATTTCCCGTTCCGAAATACCCGTTCCATATGGCAGGGATAAGCACGTTACTGATGAATACGGGTGCCGGTCTTGCCCTCGATACCGTCCTTGGCCTTTTCGAGCAGGGTGATGAGGGCGGTACGGCCGGCCTTGGACTCGGCGAACTTCACCGCGGCCTGGACCTTGGGCAGCATGGAGCCCTTGGCAAACTGGTTCTCCTCCATGTACTTGTAGGCTTCGGCGGGGGTCAGATCGTCCAGACCCTTCTGATCGGGCTTGTTGTAGTTGATGGCCACCTTTTCCACGGCAGTCAGGATGATGAGCATATCGGCGTCCAGCAGCTCGGCCAGCAGCTCGCTGCCGAAGTCCTTGTCGATGACGGCGGGGGTGCCGCTGAGCTTGTTGCCCTCGCGGACAACGGGAATGCCGCCGCCGCCCACGGCGATGACCACATGACCGGCGTCCACCAGCGCCTTGATGCTGGCCTTCTCCACGATGTCAAAGGGCTTGGGAGAGGGAACCACCTGGCGGTAGCCGCGGCCGGCGTCCTCGACCATGGTGTAGCCCTTTTCGGCGGCGATGCGGTCGGCGGTCTCCTTATCGTAGAACGCGCCGACGGGCTTGGTCGGATGCTGGAAAGCGGGGTCAGCCTCGTCGACGAGCACCTGCGTCACGACGGTCGCGACGTCCTTGTTCATGCCGCGGGAGGCGAGCTCGTTGCCGATGGCGTTCTGCAGGTGGTAGCCGATGTAGCCCTGGCTCATCGCGCCGCACTCGGGGAAGGGCATGTCGGACTTGATGGCCTTGGCCTCGGCGGCGGTGGCCATGCCGAGGTTGATCATGCCGACCTGCGGGCCGTTGCCGTGGGCGATGATGACCTCGTTGCCCTGCGCGATCAGGTCGACGATGGGCTTTGCGGTCTCGGTGACGAGGGCGAGCTGCTCGTAGGGGGTGTTGCCCAGCGCGTTACCGCCGAGGGCGATGACGATTCTTTTGCTCATGATGACTATCTCTCCTTTGATTTTTTGAAAACTCTCTTCTCTCAAAAGCGGCTGACAAAAGCGGCTGACCCGCCTTTTTACATATGAAATGAGCCTTAGAACATCTTGCGCTCTTCGCCGGACTTATCCATCTCCATCAGCGCGCGGACGGGGTCTTTGACCTGCGCGAGGAACATCATTGCGGCGATGATATACGGCTTGTAGGAAGCCTGCTTGTACAGAGGCACGAGATAGCGGTCGAACACGGAGTTGTCGACTTCGCCTTCGGGGCAGCTGAGGCCGGAGATGTCGGCGGGCAGGCAGTGCAGGTACAGAGCCTTGCCGTCCTTCGTCAGCTTCATCATCTCTTCGGAGCAGGTCCAGTCCTTGTGCTCGGCGTTCTGCGCCAGCAGTTCCT
>OGGJ01002829.1_pt1 | contig 11602 bp, 11 predicted proteins | sample 1571071 | NCBI WGS metagenome assembly OGGJ01 (sample SAMEA2581954, study PRJEB24529) | metagenome | biome: Human gut stool | place: China | collected 2011
TACGGCTCACGCAGGCCGATGTCCCGGCTGACGGTGAGCATACCGTCCTTGCCGACCGCGCCGCCGACATCGAGCTTTCCGTCCGGGCGCGTGGGCAGGTCGAACGTGGGGTTTGCCACCATGCCGCGGACGTTGCCGTCGCAGTCCGACACCGCGACGATCGTGCCGAGACCGCCGCCGCCGTTGATGCGCAGCGTGACCGTGCCGTTTTCCTCCTTGAGCAGGTCGCCGAGCATGGACGCGGCGCACAGGCTGCGGCCGAGGGCTGCGATGGCCGTCGGGCTGCAGTGATGAATGGCGTTGGCACGCTGCACCGCATCCCGTGCGGTGACGACCGAAATTTTTGCAAAGCCGTCTTTCGAGACGGCGCGGATGATCTCATCCATAATGTTCACCTCGAAAAATTATCCAACAGGGTTTGTGCTTTCCATGGTTTCGCTGCCGTATTCCAGACTGCGCATCGCCGTGAGGAACACGCGTCCGGCATCCGCCTGCGGACCGTCGCGCCGGACGGTCACATCGAGAAAACCCGCCTCCGTGAGCAGCCGCGTGAGCAGCTCGGGCGTATGCGCATACTCAATGTGCTCCTCAGACGCACGCGACCAGAGCTCGCCCGCGCGCGTGAACAGATCCATGCCGTAGTGCATGGTCTGCGCCGCCGCGTCAAACTCCGCCCGCCAGAGGCACAGGACATCATCCGTCTCGTCGACGAACGTGCCGCCATCGAGCGCGCGGAACGACGCCGGGTCGCGGATGTCCAGGATCAGCATCCCGCCCGGACGCACGAACAGGTGCAGCCGGTGCAGCACCTCCGGCAGCTCCTCCGGCGGCAGGTAGTCGATGCCGTCAAGCGAGCAGTAGGCCGCGTCGACCGTGCCGTAGAGATCAAGCTCGGACGCCTCCTGACACAGCAGCAGCGGCGCGACGGCGTCCGGCGGCAGCTCCGCATTGTGTGCCTGCGCCTGCATGAGCATATCGGGCGAGCCGTCGGTCGCGATCATCTCATAGCCGCGCGCGGCCATGAGGCGCGTGAGTGTGCCCGTGCCGCAGCAAAAATCCAGCAGGGTATGGCTCTCGCCGCGCCCCTGCTGGAAACACTGCTCATAGAAGTCCGCGAACGCGGCATAATCCACGTCGCGGGTCAGCGCATCGTACCACGCGGCAAGGGCGCCATAGGCGCTCACGCCTGCTCCTCCGAAGCTTTCTCCGCCAGCTCCCTGAGCCGGGCAAACACGATCTCATAACCGCCGTTGCCATACTGCAGGCTGCGGTTGACGCGGCTGATCGTCGCGCTCGAGGCGCCGGTCTTTTCGAGGATGTCGTTGTAGATCAGGCCGGAGTCGAGATACTGCGCCACCTGATAGCGCTGCTCCATGGCCTGCAGCTCCGTGACCGTGCACAGGTCATCAAAAAACTGCTTGCATTCCTCGACCGTTTTCAGCGTCAGGATGGCACGGTACATGTCATCGCAGCGCGGCTTTTTATGCTGTTTGTTCATATGCGCTCCTTGTTTCTCATCTGTTGTATTGCAGGTAGGATCATTTTTTCACGGATACTATTTTACTCTAATTGTTTAAGAAAGTAAAGAGGAAAACTGTCCGGAAATTTCATGCGTCGGTTTGCGGGGGTTTTTCTTGCTTTTAGGCCATAAATACGGTATGATATTTCCATGGCAAAGCATTGCCGCACCGCATATTCCCACCGCTTGCACAGGAGGTTTTGTCTATGGTCATTGCCGGGATCCCCTTCACCATGCCGGCCATCTGGATCGGCCTGATCGTGATCTTTCTGGTCATTGAGGGGCTGACCGCCGGTCTCGTCACGATCTGGTTTGCCGTGGGTGCGCTCGCCGCGCTCATTGCCGCCATGTTCCACGCGCCGCTGTGGCTGCAGCTCGTGTGGTTTTTCGTCATCTCGATCGCGGCCTTTGCCGTGACGCGGCCTCTGGTGAAAAAATACGTCAACGGCCGCACACAGCCGACCAACGCCGATATGCTCATCGGGCAGGAATGTCTCGTCACCGAGGACATCGACAATCTGACCGGCCGCGGCGCCGTGACCGTCGGCGGAAAGGTCTGGACCGCGCGCGCAGAGCACGATGCTCCCATCGCCGCCGGAACGACCGCCACCGTGCTGCGCATCGAAGGCGTCAAGCTCATCGTCACACCCGTCTGCGTGCGTGCAGACGCAAATGAATAAGGAGGAACTCCCCATGCAATACGTTCTCTACGGAATCATCGTGATCGCGCTCGTCATCCTCGTGCGCAACATCCGCATCGTGCCGCAGGCGCAGGCCTACGTCATCACCCGCCTCGGCGCCTACAAGACCACATGGGGCGTCGGCCTGCACCTGAAGGTCCCGTTCATTGAGTCGGTCGCCAAGCGTCTGTCGCTCAAGGAGCAGGTCGCGGACTTCCCGCCGCAGCCCGTCATCACGAAGGACAACGTCACCATGCAGATCGACACCGTCGTCTACTACCAGATCACCGACCCGAAGCTCTACACCTACGGTATCGAGCAGCCGATCCTCGCGATCGAGAACCTCTCGGCAACGACGCTGCGTAACCTCATCGGCGATCTCGAGCTCGACCAGTGCCTGACCAGCCGCGACATTGTCAACACCAAGATGCGCCAGATCCTCGACGAAGCCACCGACCCGTGGGGCATCAAGGTCAACCGCGTGGAGCTCAAGAACATCCTGCCGCCGCGTGAGATCCAGAACGCGATGGAAAAGCAGATGAAGGCCGAGCGCGAACGCCGCGAGTCCATCTTGCAGGCCGAGGGCCAGAAGCAGTCCCAGATCCTCGTGGCCGAGGGCGAAAAGCAGTCCACCATCCTGCGCGCGGACGCCGAAAAGCAGGCGGCCATCCTCAAGGCCGAGGCCGAGCGTCAGGCCGCCATCCTCAAGGCCGAGGGTGAAGCGCAGGCCATCCTGAACGTGCAGCAGGCACTTGCCGACTCCATCAAGATGCTCAATGAGGCCAACCCCAACGAGCAGGTCATCAAGATCAAGGCGCTCGAATCGTTCGAAAAGGCCGCCGACGGTCAGGCGACGAAGATCATCGTCCCGAGCGAGATTCAGAGCCTCGCCGGCCTCGCCGCGAGCTTTAAGGGCCTGCTTGAAGACGACAAGAAATAAGCACGAAAAAGGAAGAGGTTCCCGACGGGAACCTCTTCTCTGTTTGTCAAAAAAGCCTCGCAGAGTTTCGCGCCCGCAGGCGCGAAAGAGGTTTGATCTGTTTTCTGCCGCGACATGTGCGTGGCAGAAAACACTTTGCGCGGAGCGAGCGTCTTGCTTGTCCGCTTTCAGCGGACAATTCAAGGCGCAGAGCGCAGCGAATCCTTCTCGAAAAAGTGGCGAAGCCGCTTTTTCGACAGGCGAAAGAAGAGGTTCCCATCGGGAACCTCTTCCTTTTTTGATGTAAGGTGTTGCGAACTCAGCCCTCGGAATCCGTGCGGTTTCTCCAGGAGATCTCCTGCTCGAGCTCGTAGCGCAGCTTCTTGTTCTCCTCGACAAGCTCGTCGTAGTGCTCGCCCTGCACGTAATACTTGACGAACGTGAACGTTGCCTCGTCAAGCTCCTCTTCCGTGTAGGACGGGAGAAGCGAGCCGTTCTTGCGCTGAAGGCCGGAGATATTCACGACCACCAGGCGGCGGTGCTGCTCGGAGAGCTGGAAGAGCTGGAGCTTTGCGGGAATTTCAAGCCCTAAGTCATAGGTGCTGTTCACGCGCTCCATGATGTTGCGGTACTCGGGCTTGGCCGAGACGATGACGCCGTGCTGCATAAACAGTTTCTTGAGGTAGTCCACAGAAACGTCCTCGCGGGTGATCGTGCCCTTGCCGAGACCTGTGAGCATCGTGTTAGACAGATTCAGGCTGACGTAAACTTCTTCGCCGGTCTTGGGATAGCTCATAATTTGCCTCCATTAAAGTCTGCGCCGCAAGCGCGGCTGGGATTGATATGATATTTTTATGGTAGCATGGCGGAGCGGAAAATACAAGCGGCAGGTTGTATGAACTGTCGCTTACAAATTTGTCGGAATCGCCGCCGCGGCGGGATTTTCCTTGACAAGAGCGCGCGCCGCTGATACACTTTTCTTGTCTATTACGGGTGCGCACCTACCGGCAGTCAGGCGGAAGTCTGGCTGCCGTTTTGCATCCGGCATTTGAATAGGAGGGAATATTTATGGATTACTTCTGGCCGCTCATTCTCGTTGTGGCGTCGAACAGCGTGTATCACATCTGCGCCAAATCGCTGCCCGAGAGCGTTGATCCGCTCGCGTCGCTCACGGTCACGTATCTGATCGGCTCAATCTTTTCGGGCATCCTGTATTTTGTGACGAACCGCGGCGGGGCGAACCTTCTGCACGAATACAGCCAGATGAACTGGGCACCGTACCTGCTCGGTCTCGCGGTCGTCGGTTTGGAAGCCGGCAGCATGCACGCCTACAAGGCGGGCTGGCCGGTCAGCGCGTTTCAGGTGTCGTCTGCGGCGGCCATCGCGACGATTTTGGTGTTCATTGGGTATCTTGTCTACCACGAGGCCATCACGGTCAACAAGCTCGTGGGCCTTGCGCTGTGCCTTGTCGGGCTGTTTTTCCTCAACAAATGAGTTGTGCCGCGGCTTTTGCCGTGGTATGATGGGGAAAACTTGTTTTAAAGAAGGAATTTTGATCTATGAAAGCTGCACGCGACTATCCGATCCTGACCGTCACCGCCAAGGGCACGCGCTGGCTCGAGAGCGGCCACCCCTGGGTGTACGACTCCGACGTCGCCCGCGAGCCGGACGAGAGCGAGTGTGAAAACGGTGCGCTCGTCGACGTGGTGTCGGAAAAGGGCAAATATCTCGGCACGGGCTTTTTGAGCAGACTCAGTAAGCTCCGCGTGCGCATCGTCTCGCGCAACGCGAACGACCGCTTTGATGAAAATTTCTGGCGGCGGCGCGTACGCTACGCCTGGGACTACCGCAAGGCGGTCATGGACGGGCAGACCGGCTGCTGCCGCCTGATCTTCGGCGAGGCAGACGCCTTCCCCGGCCTGACGGTCGACCGGTTTGAAAATCTTCTCGTCACGCAGACGCTCTCGCTCGGCATGGAAAAGATCAAGGACATGCTCTTCCCCCTCATTGTCGAGGTGCTGGAGCAGGACGGCGAGACGATCGACGGCCTTTTTGAGCGCAACGATGTCGTGCTTCGCGAAAAGGAGGGCTTGACGCAGAACAAGGGTTGGTTTCCCCTCCCCGGCAAAAAAACGCCCGAGAGCCCCATCACTGAAATTTGCGAGAACGACGTTTTCTACCGTGTGGATGTCGAAAACGGGCAGAAGACGGGCTTTTTCCTCGACCAGAAGTTCAATCGCCTCGCCGTCGCGCACCTCGCGCACGGCAAGCGCGTGCTCGACTGCTTCACGCACACGGGCTCGTTCGCGCTCAACGCCGCCAAAGGCGGCGCAGAGCACGTGACGGCGGTGGACGTGTCCGAGAGCGCCATCGAAATGGCGCGCGCGAACGCGGCGCGCAACGGCCTTGAGGACAAAATGGACTTTCTCGCCGCCGACGTCTTCGACCTGCTCCCGCAGCTCGAGGCCGCGCACGAAAAGCCTTATGACTTCATCATCCTCGACCCTCCGGCGTTCACGAAATCACGCCGTACGGCGAACAACGCCGAAAAGGGGTACAAGGAGATCAACCTGCGCGCGATGCGCCTGCTGCCGCGCGGCGGCTACCTTGCGACCGCGTCGTGCAGCCACTTCATGCCCGCCGAACGCTTTGAGCGGATGCTGCGCTCCGCCGCCGCGGACGCGGGCGTCGAGCTGCGGCAGATCGAAGCGCGCACGCAGAGCTGTGACCACCCCATCCTCTGGAACGTGCCGGAGACGGATTACCTCAAGTTCTACTTATTCCAAGTGGTATAAATTGATATAAAAAATCCCCGCTGTAAAGCGCGGGTGGTCGTAAGACAGTTTCAGTCCCGGCAGTAATGTCTGCTGGGCTTGTTCTTGCATATATTAAAGCCAGATGATAGAATTAAACAAATCAATAAGTCGGAATAATAAGGTGGGTAAGGTCTAACATGCCAACAATTCAGTTAAAGGCGATGACGCGAGAACTATGTCACGAACTGTACAAGCATTGGACGAATGATGCGTCTATCTATATGGATATGCACCTGTTTCAGCCCTATGTATATGACGAAGCTGCGGTAAATCGATATTTTGATATGAAGGGGCAGGATGCTTCACGCAGACTGTTTGCGATCATGCTTGGAGATAAGGTGATCGGGGAATTGCAATTGAAGCAGATCGACCATGATAAAAAAGAATGTTCCCTGAGTATCCATATGCAAAACGACGCAGTGAAGGGAAGGGGATACGGAACGCAGGCAGAACGTTTGGCGGTAAAAACCGCCTTTGACGAGTTGGGAATGGCTGCGGTAAACGCAGATACCATCAGGAAAAATACCCGGAGTCAGCATGTGCTGGAAAAGGTAGGCTTTCGCTTTGTTGGAGAAGATGAAACATTCAAATACTACCGTATCGAGCAGTAAACTCCAATTTGCCGAACTGATAAAGGGCGCACTTCTATACACCTTTCGGTGTGCCGTGCGAGCATCCCTTGCCTCTCCCTTTGGGAGAGGTGGCCGAGCGCAGCGAGGACGGAGAGGGTAAACAATGACCATACCAAAAGACAACACCCAATTAGAAAATGCCCGACGGCTTCGCAGGGAGATGACACCCCATGAGCGTAAGCTCTGGTACCTTTTTCTCCACAAATATCCAGTAAAAATTTATAAACAGCGGATTATCGGCAGATTCATCGTGGACTTTTACTGTGCTTCGGCCAGACTGGTCATTGAATTGGATGGCTCTCAGCATTATGAACCTCAGGGGCTTGCTTATGATGCGGAACGTTCTCAATTCCTGATGTCTCTTGGGTTGGAGATTCTGCGATTCTCCAACCGGGATATCGACAGGGATTTTCGTGGTGTGTGCACACAAATTGATCTTATCATTCGAAAAAGGCTGCAAGACCCTCTCAGTCACCTACGGTGACAGCTCTCCCAAAGGGAGAGCCAAGGGGCTGCACCCCATTACATAGTATGTTGATATGAGAAATGGAGCGTATCTGTATCGATACGCTCCATTGACTGTTTTATGAACACCCATCTAAAACAGCGGGGATTTTTTTGGTTGTTTATTTGTTTTCGTCAGTGTTTTCCGCGGAAGTATCCGGCGTTTCGGGCTCAGTCGAGGGCTTGTCTTCAGTCTGAGCATCTTCGCCCTTGTCCTCCGGCGGCATTTCGATCTTTTCGCTCGTCATCGAAATGTGCTTGGCGGGCGCTTCGATCACGCTCGGCTGCGAGGGGCGGAAGCCGTCCTCGCTCTTGCGCGTGGAAGCGTAGGCCTCTTCGACGGTCGAGGGATCGCGGCCTTCGAGGATAGCGACCATTTCACCGCCCGTGATGGTCTCCTTTTCAAGAAGGTAGGCAACGACCTTGTCCATATCCTCGCGGTTGTCGCGGATGACCTGTACGGCGTCCTTATAGCACTCGTCGAGGATACGCTTGACCTCGCGGTCCATGATGGCGGCGGTATCCTGCGCGCAGTCGAGGCCGTAGCCGCCGTCAAGGTACTGATTGCGCACCGACCCGAGCGCGACCATGCCGACCGCGTCGCTCATACCGTACATGGCGACCATGTTGCGCGCGATGCTCGTCGCCTCCTGAATATCCTGCGAGGCGCCGTTGGTCATCGTGTTCATCACGACCTCTTCGGCCGCGCGGCCGCCCATCGAGACGGCAATCTTCGCCATCAGCTCATCGCGCGTGCGCAGGTTCGTCTTGTCCTCTTCAGGCATCAGGAGCGTGTAGCCAAGGCTTCCCTCGGTGTGCGGGACGATCGTGATCTTCTGCACGGGCTCGGCGTTTTTCTGCTTGTAGGCGACCATCGCGTGGCCGACCTCGTGATAGGCGACGAGCTTCTTTTCAAACTCGGTGAGGACGCCGCCTTTCTTCTCGCTGCCCGCGATGACGAACTCGAACGCCGCGAGCATGTCCTCCTGCGTAACGAGCTTGCGTCCCTTGCGCACGGCGCGGAGCGCCGCCTCGTTGGCGAGGTTTGCAAGGTCCGCGCCCACGCAGCCCGCGGTCGCGAGCGCGACCTTCTTGAGATCCACGTCCTCGGCGAGCTTGATGCCGCGCGTGTGGACCTGCAGCGTTGCTAAGCGGCCGGCGAGGTTCGGGCGGTCGACGGTGATGCGGCGGTCGAAGCGGCCGGGGCGCAGCAGCGCCTTGTCCAGTACCTCGGGGCGGTTGGTGGCGCCCAGCACGATGACGCCCTTGCTGGGGTCAAAGCCGTCCAGCTCGGCCAGCAGCTGGTTCAGCGTCTGCTCGCGCTCGTCATTGCCGCCGAAGCGGCTGCCGTCCCGGGATTTGCCGATGGTGTCGATCTCATCGATAAAGATGATGCAGGGAGCGACCTTGGCGGCCTCCTTAAACAGGTCGCGGACGCGGCTGGCGCCCACGCCAACGAACATCTCCACAAAGTCGGAGCCGGAGATGGAGAAGAAGGGGACGCCGGCCTCGCCGGCCACGGCCTTGGCCAGCAGGGTCTTGCCGGTGCCGGGGGAACCCACCAGCAGCGCGCCCTTAGGCAGCTTGGCACCGATGGCGGTGTATTTGCCGGGATTGTGCAGGAAGTCGATGATCTCCTCCAAAGACTCCTTGGCCTCGTCCTGACCGGCCACATCCTTGAAGGTGACGCCGGTGGACTTCTCCATGTAGACCTTGGCGTTGGCCTTGCCCACACTGCCGATGCCGCCGAAGCCGCCGCCTCCGGATTTGCTCATCAGACGCATGACCAGCATGAACGCGCCCACGATGAAGATGGTGGGCAGGATATACTGGATCATGATCATCAGGAAGGGGCTCATCTCGGCCTCATAGAAGCCGGTATAGGCCACATTGTGCGCCTCCAGCAGGGGGAGCAGATCGGCGTTGGAGAGGTACACGGTGTACAGCGTCAGGCCGGAGTCCTTGGACTGGGTGTAGGTTTTTGTCTCCGTCTTGCTGCCGGAGGTGACCTCCTCGGTGAAGACGTAGCCGTCCACGGGGGTGACATAGATGGTGCTGTCCTTGAACAGGACCTCCTTCACCTGATCCTTTTCGATCATGGAGATCATGTCGCTGTATTTGATCTCGTGGCTGGTACTCTTATTGGCGGCGTTGTTGTTGTAGGCGTTGAAATACTGGAACGCCACCGTCAGCACCAGTGCCCACGCGATCAGCGTGAGAACGCCGCGGAAACCGCCGTTTTTGCCGTTCTTGCCGCCGCGGTTGCTATTGTTGCTGCTGTTGTTATTGGACATATATTTATCCTCCGTTTGACTTGTGAGGGGAATATAATTTTTAATCAGTATACCACACCTGCCCAAAAGTCTCAAGGCAAAGGCAGAGGGTTTTCCTGTAAAATTTCTATGAATGTGCCTTTATATTGACGAAAGGATGTGGTATACTGGTGACAATTATATGGATCGCGAGGTATGCCCCATGAGAGAGATAAAGGACACCGAGAACAGACGGCCTCTGCCCGACGCCGAGGCGGACGGCATCATCGAGGGCCGCAACGCGGTCATCGAGGCCCTGCGGACGGAGACGGCCATCGACAAGATCTACATCGCCAAGGGCGAGACGGATAAGACGCTGGGGCACATCGCCTCCAAGGCCCGCGCCGCGGGCATCGTGGTGGTGGATGCCGACCGGCGGAAGCTGGACGCCATGAGCCGCACCCATGCCCACCAGGGGGTCATCGCTCTGGCGGCCGTGCGGGAGTACGCCACGGTGGAGCAGATCCTGCAGTCCGCCGCCGACAGGGGCGAGGCGCCGCTGCTGGTGGTGTGCGACGAGATATCCGATCCCCACAACCTGGGGGCCATCCTCCGCACCGCCGAGTGCGCCGGGGCCCATGGGGTCATCATTCCCAAGCGGCGCAGCGCGGGACTGACGGCCATCGTGGCAAAGACCTCCGCCGGCGCTGTGAGCTATATCCCGGTGGCGCGGGTGCCCAACATTCCGGCGCTGCTGAAGGACCTGAAAAAGCAGGGCGTGTGGGTGTTCGGTACGGCGGCGGACGGGAATACCACGCTGTACAATGCCGATCTGAAAGGACCGGCGGCCATTGTCATCGGCTCCGAGGGCACGGGCATGACGCGCCTTGCCGCGGAAAACTGCGATTTTCTGGTGAGCATTCCCATGAAAGGAAAGATATCCTCGCTGAACGCCAGCGCGGCGGCGGCCATACTGCTGTACGAGGCTGTGCGGCAGCGCGGATAACGGAAAGCGACGCGGAACAGGACGAAAACAGGAAAGAACAGCATGAGAAGGCGACGGGACGAGGAACTATACGGCGCGTTCGACGAGCAGGAGGACGAGCTTTCACTGGAGGCCATCCTTGCCGAGTACGGCAAGGGTGGGCGTCAGCCTGTCCTGGAGGAGCCGTCGGAGGGGCCTCCGTCCCAGCCGGAGCCCGTTCCTGAACCGGAGCCTATTCCGGAGCCGGAACCGGTCCAGAAAGAGGAGCGGGTCCCGGGACCGGAATATGAATCCCCCGCGCCGGATCGGGTGGCGTTGAAGGATATCATGTCCCAGACGGTGGACGCGGTGCTGGAGGACGAGGATGACGGCGTCATCGCCCAGCCGGTGTCCCTGCGGGAGCGTCTTGCGGCGGTGCTGGAGAGGTTCCACCGTCCGACGGCGGAGCAGAGGCGCCGTCCGGCTTTTCAGGACACCGAGCAGCTGTTCGACGAGCCGGAGGAGGAACCGGAGCCGGAGGAACCACCGGAGCCGGAGCCCCTGCCGGAGGATGTGCTGCGGGATGCCAAGCGCCGCTGCAACCGGCTGCGCGGCGGACTGATATGGGGGATGCTCCCGGCGCTTGCACTGGTGGCCGCGGCGGTGCTGCAGGAGCTGGAAAAGCTGCCGTCGGCATGGCTGGACGAGTCGCTGCTGCGGTGCGCCGCCCTGGGGGCGGGGCTGTTGCTGACAGCGCTGGCTTGTATGCCGGTGTGGAAGCAGGCTGCGTCGCTGCTGCGTGAGGGAAGGGCGGGCTGTGAGCTGTGCGCCGCTGTCGCCGTGCTGACGCAGCTGATCTGCTGTGTGTGCGGCGTGGTCACGGGCAGTACCAGGGCCACGCCCTATGCCGCCGCCGGCGCGCTGCTGATCCTGGCCTGCCAGTGGGGTTTGTACCTGGAGGCGTCGGCACTGCGGAACGCCTACCATCTGCTGGTGCTCAACGGCACCGTGCCCTATATGGCGTCGGTGACGGCGGCGGGCGTATGCAGGCAGCAGGGGACGGCAGAGGGCTTTTACCGTCTGTGCAGCAAGCCCGATCCGGCGCGGAGATGGCAGAATTACGCCCTGCCGCTGGTGCTGGCCACGGCGGCGGTGCTGTCCGGCGTGGTGTGCTTTTCCGGCGGGAATATGAGCGATTTCCCCTGGGTGCTGACGGCGCTGACCACCGCCGGCGCGGGGCTGGGGATTCCCCTCAGCGGGACTCTGCCCATGTACTATCTGTCCCGGCGGCTGAGCCGCAGCGGCTGCGCCGCCGC
>OGGJ01002830.1_pt1 | contig 11601 bp, 7 predicted proteins | sample 1571071 | NCBI WGS metagenome assembly OGGJ01 (sample SAMEA2581954, study PRJEB24529) | metagenome | biome: Human gut stool | place: China | collected 2011
TCCTTTATCTTATTCTATGAAAGTGGGAAAAGATACGTTGATCTTACCGGATTCTAGTAAGGCGTGGAATAATTTTTTCAATGAACTGGATTCGTTGCGTGCAGGGAAAGATACGGCTATCACGATCGTCCAGTTGGGGGATTCGCATATCCAAGCCGGACATTTAAGCGGTCGTGTCATGCGCCTTTTCCAACAGGCGTTCGGGAATGCCGGACGAGGCTGGATCGCTCCTTTTAAGTTGAGCAGGACCAACGAGCCGGATGATTACTTTATCAAATCCGTCGCTAAGGATTGGATTGCCGGACGTTGTATTCAGCATGTCCGGAAAACCCCGATAGGGATCGGTGGGATCGGGATTAAGTCTGTTTCCCCCTCGATTAATTTTGATGTCGTGATAACTCCGAATAATGGTGCCGGATACGAGTTTAATGAGGCGATCTTATATAGAGGGGAGAAGTCGATGCCCATGCTTCCTGCTGGCGCTTTGAAAGACTCGGTCCAAACATTCCGTGCGGATACCGTATGTGTTCCTGGTGTATTAGCCGACACTTTCCGGATCTCCTGCTTGACCGATACTCTACAATTGCAGAGTACGAGACGGAAAGAGGGCACGAATACATTGCGACCGGCCTCATCCTTTACGAATTTATATTATGGCCTGACACTGAAGAATGGAGGCAAGGGTATCTTATACCATTCCATCGGAGTGAATGGGGCGATGTATGTGAATTATACGGACGAGGCTTATATACGTCAGTTGGCTTTATTAAAACCGTCCTTATTAATCATCTCTATGGGGACCAACGAGACATTCGGCAGACGTTTTAATACCGATGAGTTTTCCGGTCAGATAGAGGCTTTCTTGGCGATCGTCAAGAAGGAGCTGCCGAATACGGCGATCTTACTGACGACTCCTCCGGAATGTTATAGGAGAGTCCGGTCGGGAAAACAGCGAACGTATGTGCGTAATGATAATACCGAGCGGGCTGCCCGTGCTATCCGGAATGTAGCGAAGAAAGAAGAGGTCGCTTGCTGGGATTTATTCACTACGACGGGAGGGAAAAACTCGTGCCGCAAATGGCATAGTTCTCGTTTGATGGGACGGGATCGGATTCACTTTACGAAAGAAGGGTATCAAGAACAAGGAACGCTTTTGTTTAGGGCGTTCATGGAATAATATAATAACCGATAAGAATCTTATATGGAATATAATATACTTAGAGATTGGCTTAGTAATCATCAATTCACGTGGGAGAAACTGGGAGATATCCTGACGTATCATCATAATGCCCCGATCTTGTTTAGTAGCGGGTTGTTCTTCTTCTTGTTTATCGGTTTCCTGATGATTTATATGTCGCTAAGGAAACATACGTTGGCTCGTATTATTTATTTACGGCTACTTCCGATTTCTTGATAGCGCAATGTATCTCGCATACGACATCGGTATTAAAACGTAAATTATTCGTTACGCTTAGTCTCTGCATAAACCTAGGTATGCTGGGGTATTTCAAGTATTTCAATTTCCTAGGCGAACTGTTTACTATGGCCGCCGGGGGAGAATGGCTTAAGATGAACATCTTCCTTCCGGTAGGAATCTCTTTCTTTACCTTCCAGAGTATAAGCTATGTGATAGATGTTTATCGGGGACGAATCCAACCTCTCGGCCGTTGGATCGATTATGTTTTCTATGTATCGTTCTTTCCTCAACTGGTTGCCGGGCCAATCGTTCGTGCCCGGGATTTTATCCCTCAAATGTATAAGAATCCTACGGTGATGCGATCTGAGTTTGGTGAGGGATTGTTCCTTATCTTATGTGGTCTTTTCAAGAAAACGGTTATCTCGGATTATATCAGTATGAATTTCGTGGATCGTATTTTTGACGCTCCGTTGCTTTATACGGGTGTGGAGAATTTATTGGGTGTCTATGGGTATGCGCTACAGATTTATTGTGACTTCTCGGGTTATTCGGATATGGCGATCGGTATCGCTCTGTTGTTGGGATTCCGCTTTAATATAAACTTCGACTCTCCCTATCAATCGGCTACGATTACCGAGTTTTGGCGTCGTTGGCATATCTCCCTTTCCTCTTGGTTAAAAGATTATCTGTATATATCCTTAGGGGGGAACCGGAAGGGGAAGATTCGTACCTATATGAATCTGATGATAACGATGCTGCTAGGCGGGTTATGGCATGGGGCTTCCATTAGTTTCATCTTATGGGGAGCCTTACATGGTATAGCTTTGGCTGCGCATAAGTTCATCATGGGGCATTTCAGTAGCTTTAAGGCCTTAGGATGCGAGATGAAGCCTTGGCGACGGGTATTAGGTGTCCTGATTACTTTCCATGTGGTTTGTTTCGGATGGATCTTGTTCCGAGCTACCTCGATGAAGGCCGTGGGAGAGATGCTTCGCCAGATCTTCACGAATTTTCATCCGGAGGTGTTCATGCAATTCGTCTTAGGATATAAAGGGGTGTTTGCGCTGATGGTGATCGGTTATGTGCTGCATTTTATGCCTAAACGCTCTGAGGATGCCTTGAGAGGAGTCGTGACCCGTTCCCCATTATTGATACAGGCCGCTATATTGGCGATAGCGATTTTCATTGTTGTTCAGTTTAAGAGTGCGGGAGTGCAGCCGTTTATTTATTTCCAATTCTAAGGGGACAAATACATATATCGGCATAGCCTCACGCCAGTATAGGCACAACCCTACACCACTAGTGCCGTAAGGCTACGCCGATACTGATTTCATAGGCAAAGTATCTTAGGTTCATTACTGAAGTATCTTAGGTTCACTGGCGAAGTATCTTAGGATCGTCGGCCGATGCACCTAAGATATTTTTTTGACATCTTAGAGTGTTCCTATCATTTCCGGAAAAACATGTACATGAGTTTCTAGAAACACTCTGAGGGTTGTGAGCCGGCGGGAAGTTTGATGATGATATTCTTCAAATCCGCCCCGGATACATTTTGGAATACGCTTAGCCCAAACTCCGGTATTACTGCAAGTACATGGTCGAATATATCCGCTTGAATTCCTTCATATTCGACCCATACCTTATTGGATGAGAAGCAATAAAGTTCGATGGGAATACCTGTATCAGTCGGTTGTAGATGCCTTACCATGCAGACTAATTCCTTACTTACTTCCGGGAGGCTTCTTAGGTAACGTACGAGATAAGCACGGAAGACACCCAGATTTGTTTGTCTACGTCCGTTCACCCAAATGGAACTATCGATATGATGTTCTTCATTATATTCATCTAATTCCTGTTCTTTTCCATCGATGTAATCCGTGATAAGAGAGATCTTACGAAATTTCTCTAGCATTTCCGGGGTACAAAAATGTACGCTGTTCATATCGATATTGATAGAGCGCTTGATACGGCGGCCCGGGGATTCGCTCATACCTCTCCAGTTTTGGAAAGCGTCGCTTACTAAGGCGTAAGGAGGGATGGTCGTAATGGTATTGTCAAAGTTTCTTACTTTCACGGCGTTCAATGTCACCTCGATAACCGTGCCGTCCGCACCATATTTACTCATCGTGATCCAGTCTCCGGCCCGGAGCATATCATTGGCGGATAATTGGATGCCGGCAACGAAACCTAAGATCGTATCCTTAAAGACCAACATCAAGATAGCGGCAGACGCACCCAATCCGGCCAGTAAAGAAACCGGGGATTTATTGATAAGAATACTGATAATCAATATCACCCCAATAAAGAAAACCGTAACCTGCAAGATCTGTATGAAGCCTTTTAACGGCTTGTTCTTAAAGGAATCTTTTTTATTATAGATCTCGTGGATCAGATTTAAGGAAGCGTTTATAAACCTTAAAGAAACCGCTATGATATAAATCTGACAAAGTTTTTGGAGTACTATTAAAATCTTCGGTGTCTCTTCGGCTGAGAAGGCGAATGGTAACAATATATAAATCAATATGGCCGGGATCATATGCATCATCTTATTGATGATCTTACGATCCACGATTAAATCATCCAGTTGATTTTTCGTCTTCCTCGCTAATCGTTTGAACATACCTAGGAAAATATACCGGCAACTATAATCGATCCCAACGGTGACGGCTATAATAAGTAATAAGATCACTATATTGTCTAGGTAACTGGAATTTTCGCTTATCAACCCCATTTGAACTAATAAATTATATACCCATTCTTGTATCTTGCTCATAAATACGATTTTAAACTTTAAGTAGACAATCCGGAGACGAAGATAGGAAAAATAATCCGAACACGTACTTTAGTCTGAATATTGATATACTTTCAATTCAAATTTAGGAATCATAGCGAAGAAATGGTCGAATATATCCGACTGGATCCGTTCATATTCTTTCCATATTTTATTCCGGGAGAAGAAATAAATCTGGACGGGAACACCATATTCCGTGGATTGAAGTTGGCTGATAATTAAATCCAAATCTTGATTTACGACAGGAAGACTTGTCAGATAACGCTCTACATATACACGGAATACTTGGGAGTTTGTAGGTACTACATCCTTATCCGGTTGGTAATCCGCTAATAAAGGAATTTCCTTGCGGAAGGTATCTAGCATCTCCGGCGTACAGAACTTGATCGTATTCAAATCGAGATAAATGGACTTCATAACCCTGCGTCCTCCAGACTCAACCATCCCGCGCCAGTTTTGGAAAGAACTATTCACTAGATTATAAGGCGGGATTGTCGAGATCGTATTATCGAAGTTCTGAACTTTCACGGTGTTTAGGGTTATTTCTTGAACAATACCGTTCGCATTGGCAGAAGGCATCGTGATCCAGTCGCCGGGGCGCAACATATCATTCGCCGAAAGCTGTATACCTGCCACGAAACCTAATATGCTATCTTTAAAGACCAACATAAGAATAGCTGCCGATGCACCTAATCCGGCGAAAAGGGTAGCCGGGGATTTATTGACGAGAATCGCTATAATGACAATGCCGCCAACGAAGAAAACAAGCACTTGTAATACTTGTATAAAACCTTTCATCGGCCTGTTTTTCATTTTCTCCTGTTGGTTAAACAAATCCAGCATCATTAAGAGAAGACCGTTGAGCGCTAACAGCAGGGAAAATATGATATAGATCGCGCAAATCTTCTGGGAAATGAATAATAATTCCTTTCCTCGGATAAAAGCCATCGGGAGCAAAACATATACTAAAATGCCGGGAATCGTATGTACGAGATAATGTACGACCTTACGTTTAATTAATAACGTATCCCATTTATAATGCGTATGCTTAACGATACTACGTACCCCTCCGACAAAAATAGCTTGGCATAAATAATCTAATCCGATAGCGACCGCCACTAGTAAGATGGCGATGATCGCTTCGTCAAATGTGTTCGCTATTTTCTCGTCTACACCCCATCCGGTGAGGACTTTGTTCATCCAACTACCTAAATTTATCATAATAATCGTTTTTTGATATAACACTACTCTTAAAAATAGGTTCAATCCTACGTTAAATTTGCCCTTTTGTTAAGATTGCTTGTAAATGTAAGCGTATTAATCCAATTGAAAAATGTATCTTTGTGAAATAATATAAACTTAAATGGATTCCATGAGATCTCTGTTGTCAACCTCAGATTTTCTACAGGTACGAGAGCATAAATTAAGTAATGATTTGACGGTATGGTTGAATGAGGACCATAGCCAACCTAAGATATTCGGAGCCGTAGTTGTAAAAGCCGGAGCTAAAGATTCCCCTAACACAGGTATCGCGCATTATTTCGAGCATATGATGTTTAAAGGAACGGATAAGATCGGGACGATCGACTATGAGTCCGAGAAAGTCTTGCTGGACATTATCGCCGAGAAATATGACGCTTTGGCGGATACCGAGGATCCCAAGATGCGTGCCCATTTGCAGCAAATCATTAACGACCTGAGCGTACGTGCCGCTGAGTATGTAATACCGAATGAGTTCGACCGGTTGATCTCTCGTTTCGGTGGTACGAAGTTGAATGCCGGGACTTCTTACGACTATACATTATATTTCAATACATTCTCTCCGCAATATATCTCCCAATGGGCCGAGATCAATAGTGAGCGTTTGGTAAATCCCGTATTTCGTCTTTTCCAGAGTGAGCTGGAGACGGTCTATGAGGAAAAGAACATGTATGGAGATACGATGGCTAGTGTCGCCATCGAGAAATTGACAGAGCGTTATTTCTATCCGCATCCGTATGCTTATCCGATTATCGGAAGTGCGGAGAACTTGAAGAATCCCCGTCTTTCGGAGATGCGCCGGTTCTTCGAGAAATACTATGTCGCTTCCAATATGGGATTGATCTTAAGCGGGGATTTCGATACGGAGGAGGTCTTGCCAATCTTGGAATCTACTTTTTCACGGATACGAAAAGGGAAGCCGCCTCACCGGGATATTGTTACATTACCGCCATTCAAGGGACGGGAGAAGGTGAGCGTACGTATTCCTATGCCTTTCGTGAAAATTATGGCATTGGGATTCCGGGGAGTTCCCGCGAATCATCCGGATCAAGTTGCGCTCAATATCGCCGTATCTTTATTGAATAACTCCAATGGTACGGGATTTTTGGATAAGCTGACGGTAGATCATAAGGTGATGGGTGCGATGGCGGTTAACCAAAGTATGAATGAGGCTGGAATATTAGGCTTGTTGGTATTTCCGAAGTTCTTTTTCCAGACCTATGCGGCAGCCGAGAAATTAGTATGGAAACAAATCAACCGCATTAAGGAGGGGGATTTTAGCGATGAGATGTTTCAAAGCTTGAAATTGGAACAGAAACGCGAATATGCCTCCAAATTGGAAGACATAAACTCAAGGGCCGAGGTGATGATGCGTATTTTCTCTCAAGGGAAAAGCTGGCAGGATTATTTGGATGAGGTCACCCGTATCGATGCCTTGTCGAGAGAAGACGTGATTGAGATCGCCAAGAAATATTTTACGGAGAATTATATGTACGTCACGAAGAAGACCGGACGCTATCCGAAAACGATCTTGCCCAAGCCGGATTATTCACCGATTATACCGAAGAACTCCGATGCTTCCTCCGCTTATGTGGAACGTCTGGAAAAGATACCCGTACAAGAATTGAAACCGCATTTTCTCGATTTTGAGAAAGACGCCGAGGTCGTATCCTTGCGTCCGCTTGTCACGTTGTATAAGACTCATAATTCCGTAAATGATATATTCTCGCTGACACTATCTTATGGAGTGGGGCAGTTGGAGCTTCGTGATCTTGATAAATTGTCCGCTTATCTACCTTTCGTAGCGACGGAATCGATGTCTTTTGAGGTCTTTCGGGGTAAATTGCAGGAACTTGGTAGTACATTGACTTTTGATTCCACGGATTCTGAGTTTCTGGTGGTGGTGAATGGTTTTGATGGGCATTTTACCCAAACAATGGCTTTGGTCGGCGATTTCTTGCGGCACGCCAAGCCAGATGACAAGAAGTTACGGCAGATTGTGGACGAGGCGAAGGTAACGGAGAAATCGTTGTTCAATTCCAGCGAGAACGTAGCCGATATGCTGTTAGAGAAAGTCAAATTTGGGGAGCAATCCCGTTATTTGACTAAATTATCGTTCGCTGAAATCAAGAAACTAAAAGGAAAGATGTTGCTGGACACTTTCAGTAAGGTACGTTCGGTCGCTTGTAACCTGCATTATTGTGGTACATTGTCTATGGAGGAGGCCGCCCGGCAGATCAAGCAGCATTTACCCTTGGAGGAGGTAAGTATTCCATCGAACTCTCCCTATATCCGTGATCTTATGACGTATGATAAGCCGACTGTCTTTTTCATGGACATGGAGGATGTCACGCAAAGCATAATCTATGCCTATATGTATATCGATCCGTTGAAGGCTAAGGAAGATCGTCCTATTTCCCGGTTGTTTAGTGCTTATTTCGGAGGGGATATGTCATCCTTGATGTTTCAGGAGATCCGTGAGTTTCGTTCGTTCGCTTATCAAGTAAATGCCCGTTTGAAACATCCTCCTTTGAATCGATCGGAGAAGCCCGCTAGTTTCGTGATGAAATTGGCTACACAGACGGATAAGATGATCGATGCGATGGAAGTGTTGGAGAATTTGGTGCATGATATGCCGGAACGTCCGGAACGGGTGGAGTCGGTGAAGCAGACGATTCGTAATTGGGTGAATAATGAATATCCTACTAGTCGCTCCCTTTCCTTGAAGATCGCCGGTTTCCGGCGTGAAGGGTACGAGAGCGATCCGAACAAGGATTATCTGGAGGTTATCGATCGGATGACTATGGAGGATATCCTTCGTTTTTATAGGGAGAATATACAAGATCATTTAATGATATATGCGATAGTCGGTAATTCAAAGAGTATGGATATGGAGAAACTCTCTAAATTCGGACAGATCGTTAAGGTAACAAAGAAAGACATTTATAGGTAATGTATAGTAAGGAGGAACTGAAGAATCTCAAATTGGAGTTTTGGGAAAGCTTCGCCGCTTTTTGTGAGGTGCAACCCTATTTGCGGGGGCGTAAGAAAATTTGGACATTATATGATACGAAGGTAAAGGGCGTTGAGTTGAAATTCGACGCGAACCGCCAAGGGGCTTACGTTATTCTTGAGGTAAACCACCGTAGCGAGGATTTACGTCTGGAAATGTTTGAGCGCCTGACTTGGTATAAAGAGACGTTGGAACAGGATTTTCCCGAAGGCTTGATCTGGGATATTTGTTTTGTCCGTGAGAATGGCCGACAAGTGGCCCGTATCTATGTAGCAAAAGAAGGATTGGATTTGCATCGGAGAGCGCATTGGGGAGATTTTTTCACTTTTATGGCTAGCCAGATGTATTTGTTGGAACGAAATTTTATGGGTATAGCAGAATACTTAAGAGAATAATTACGAGATATGAATCTAAAGGTATTTATCGGAGCTTGCGTACTGTCCGGTCTGGTTGCTTGTAGCTCTGTTAAACAAGATGAGGCCGGTTTGTCCCGGCCCGGTGTGAGCCTTGAGCTAGCTCAATTCCGGAAGGAGCATTTCTCAAATGTCCGTTATAATCTTTTCTTCTCGATCCCGGAATCTCGTGACGAGGCGATCCGGGGAAAAGTGGAGCTATCCTTGCGATTAGACGAGAAACAGCCGCTTATTATTGATTTCCGCGGAGAACCGGAGCAAGTGACCTCCGTAACCTTGAACGGAGGAGATATTCCCTATGAAGTGAAAGATGAGCATATCGTGATTGCCTCAGATTGGGTAGCGGTGGGAGAGAACCGGGTAGCGATCACTTTTACTCCGGCGAATCAATCCTTGAATCGACGGGATGAGTTCCTGTATACGTTATTGGTTCCGGACCGGGCACGTACGGTATTCCCTTGTTTTGACCAGCCGGATATGAAGTCGTTTTTTACCTTGACCTTGGAAGTTCCTTCCACTTGGCAGGCTGTGGCGAATGGCGCTATCACACAAACGGATAGTACGAGCGTCTCCGGTCGGAATCGTATTTCTTTCAAGGAGACGGAACCGCTTAGTACCTACCTGTTCTCATTCGTGGCCGGTAAACTGACTCGGGAGGTTTATTCCCGGAACGGGCGGGATATCTCTATTTATCATCGGGAGACGGATCCGAAAAAGATCGCTCAATGCCCAGCCATCGCCGACGAGGTGTTCGATGCGTTGGAATGGCAGGAAGACTTTACTGGTATTCCTTATCCTTTCGCTAAATATGACGTGATTATCTTACCCGGTTTCCAATATGGGGGTATGGAACATACGGGTGCTACTTTATATACGGATCGCCGGATGTTTCTGGATGAGCATCCTACCTTAAATGAGCGATTGAGTCGGAGTTCCTTGATCGCACATGAAACCTCTCATATGTGGTTTGGCGATTATGTAACGATGAAATGGTTTGATGATGTATGGACAAAAGAGGTTTTCGCTAATTATTTTGCTTCCCGTATCGTAGAACCTCTATATCCGGACGTGAATCACCGGTTGAATTTTATTCGGGATTATATTCCCGCGTCTTATTCGGAAGACCGTACGTCAGGTGCGAATCCGATCAAGCAAGATTTGGATAATTTGCGGAACGCCGGTTTGGTATATGGTAATATCATCTATGATAAATCTCCCGTGGTTATGGAAATGTTGGTACGTGTTCTGGGAGAAGAGGCTTTCCAGCAGGGAATCCGTGAGTACTTGACTACTTATGCGTATGGGAACGCTACGTGGGAGGGCTTGATCCGTATCTTGAATAAATATACGGAAGAGGATCTGGCCGCTTGGAGTGAGGTGTGGGTGAATCAGAAGGGTATGCCGGAGATTACGGCTTCGGTTAAGGACGGCGAGTTGGTCGTAGAGCAGCGTGATCCGTTGGGCCGGGGTTTAAAATGGCCGCAAGAATTAACCTATCGGGTGATCTGTGGAACGGATTCGGAAGAAATCCCGGTTTCTCTCGAAGGAAACTCTGATTCCTTCCGAATGAAATTAAGTTTTCTTCCGAATGGAAATTGTGTCATTCTTCCGAATACAAATGGGCGTGGCTATGGCTTCTTTAAAATAACAGAGGGGGAGTCTTCCGGTCTATGGTCTGTGCTTCGCTTATCGGAAGATGAGGTGTTGAAGGGATCTTTGCTGATTACCCTTTATGAGAATCTTCGTTGGAAAACGATTTCTCCACAAGGGTTCCGTGATGAAATGTTAGCGTATTTACCGAATGAGTCTAATTCTTTATTGTTCTCGATGGCTTTAAGCTATTTAGGAGATTGCCAGCGGATATTCCCGTCGGATTCTCGTCCGTTGGAAGAGGCCTTGTGGAGGATCGTGACAACGAATCCCGTATCCCAACATCGCTTGCAGGCGTTTCGTTTGTATCGTTCGATAGCGGATTCGGAGGAGGCGGTACAACGTCTGTATACGTTATGGCAGGAACGGAAAGCTCCGAAAGATTGCGCATTGAGCGAGAGTGATTATATTGGCTTGTCCTATATATTGGCGATACATTTGCCGGAAAAAGCGGATAAGATTATCGCTACGCAATTATCCCGCATACAGAATCCGGACCGGAAGAAGGAGTATCAATTTATCTCCCCATCCGTATCGCCCCGCAAGGCGGAACGTGACAGTGTCTTCGCTTCCTTGTTGATCGCCGGGAATCGTAGGGTGGAGCCATGGGCCTCTTCCGCTCTCGCTAATTTGAACCATCGCCTACGAGAACAAGAGTCGGTCGCTTATATCCGTCCGGCCTTGGAAGCGATGCCGGAAGTACAGCGGACTGGCGATATCTTTTTCCCCACCGCTTGGGTTCGCTCCTTGCTTTCCGCCCATACATCGAAGGAAGCTCGGGAAGAAGTTGATGCGTTTTTTACCGCGCATCCGGACTTCCCCTTGATGCTTTCCAATAAGATTAAGCAGCAAGCGAGTCATTTGTATTAAAGTAAATCATTATATTTGTCCTTGAGAACGAATTAATAAGAAAGGAGCATTTGTATGACGGCAATGGAACTAAAATGCCTAAAGATGGATTTGGTCGAAGAATTGTTAAGCATCGATGAGACAGAGATCAACTTGCTCTAACATCTACGACAAAGCAGAACGTGAATCTATAAGCTTGAAAGAGATA
>OGGJ01002832.1_pt1 | contig 11592 bp, 8 predicted proteins | sample 1571071 | NCBI WGS metagenome assembly OGGJ01 (sample SAMEA2581954, study PRJEB24529) | metagenome | biome: Human gut stool | place: China | collected 2011
TTGCCTCATTGAAAGCGTCTTTATATGCCTTTTGTTCCAATGGATTGGAGTCGTTCAGGAAGATTGCATTAAAATGTCCCGGAGGCATGGAACGGGTGATTTCACTGCCTCTGATTAGAAGTATTCCTAACTTCTTCGCCTGCTTCTGAGACAGTTCATAAGAGCGGTTATGATCTGCTATAATGTCTTTTTTGTGCGGGCGGTACTCTATATGTTCTGTCAGAGAAATGGCATCCAGTCCTTCTCGATATGCTTCGTCTACACGTACGGTAGGCCATACTAGACCGTCCGAAAAAACACTGTGCATGTGAAAGTCACATTTTAAAGTAGTGTACCCGTTCAGATTGGGAACTTGAATCTCATTGCGGCGTTGCGCTTGTGCGCTCATTAAACACATTGCTGCCAGTGCAACTCCCATCAATACTTTTTTAATTTTCATTTCTTTTGCTTTAAATTAGAGATTTGGTTTTCTTTTGGAATGCCTCTGTCCGGTCATTGGAAAATGGTACTAAAAACATAGGCCCCTGTGTATTTTGGCGCAAATGTATATGCAAAAAAAAGACCTGCAATAGGCGCAGTAAAAGCTTAACGGGAACTTCACGGAAAAGAAATGTAATCGTAACGTCTGTAAAAAATGTAACGCCTTTGTAAAGTATGAGTGTCCTTGTAAACGGACATGAGTTGTTTTGTCTGTGTGGAAATAAAAAAGAAATGGATAGTCAATTTTATGCTGCAACGCATAAATTGGCTATCCATTTCTTTGATTGAGTTCCTCTTTATTTAAGAGGCTTTCTTCTCTTTTACATCACTGCTGGCTTCTACCACATTCACTACATAGTCGCCCAGTTTCTCACATTCGGCGATAATATCCATATAATAGACTCCCATCTGATAATCATATTCCTTGTTGTTGACATCCAGAATATTCTGATTTTTCAGTTGGTTACGGTAGTTATTGATTTCGTTTTCGATGTTGAAAGACTTGTTGATATCAATGCTTTGGTGTTCCGGTTTCTCTACCACCACAATCATTTGTGCGAGGGCATCATCGGTCAGCTTCATCATGAAGTGGATGTGCTCGTATTGCTTTTCGGTAAAGTCCTGATTCGTCTGGCGTTTCCGGTTGATGGTGCGTGCCAGGTTGTAACAGCTGTCGCCGATACTTTCGATTTCCGTCACTTCGCGCAGCATGGCACGTATCTGCAACTTACTTTCAGAACTCAGACGCCCTTCGGATACCTGATTCAGATAATTGGCTATTTCAAGTTCCATGTTGTCGCTGATGTTCTCGTACTTTTCTACGCGGCTGAACAGCTTGTTAAAGTCATCGTCCTTTTCGGTGTGCATCAAGTCCTGCACCATTCCGAACATACGGTGGGTACGTTCTGCAAACAGGTGGATTTCCTTGCGTGCCTGCAGGATAGAAAGCTCCGCAGTAGAAAGCATACCACCGGTGATAAACCGCAGGCGAGGTTCCTCGTCTTCCTCTTTCGGGTGGATTAATGCGCATACGGTGCGTTCGATCAGTTTCACTCCCCATATCAGGATACATACGTTACAGATATTAAAGATAGAGTGGAAAGCGGACAGTTTATAAGAAATGGCTACTTCCGGATTATTGCTCTGGAAGAAGGTATCCACTACCCAGTTGACCAGTTCCATGAAAGGATGGAAAATGATCAATACCCAGATCACACCGAACACATTAAAAACAAAATGGGCCAATGCTGCCCGCTTAGCCTGTGTGTTGGCTGTTAATGCGGCAAGATTGGCCGTGATGGTAGTTCCGATGTTTTCGCCCAGTACGAGCGCTGCTCCCAGTTCCAGACTGATCCAGCCGTTGGCGCACATAATTAATGTGATTGCCATCGTGGCGGCTGAGGCCTGTACGATCATAGTCAGTATGGTACCGATGAATAAGAACAGGAGGATGGAGAAGAATCCCATATCCGTGTAGTTCTGTACGAAGGCAAGCATTTCCGGATTGGCGTTCAGGTCGGGAGCGTTTGCTTTCAGGTAAGAAAGTCCCATGAAGAGGAAGGAAAAACCGAAAATGAATTCACCGATGGATTTACGGTTGCTCTTGCCGGAGAAGATGAGCGGAAGGGCGATGGCCAGAAGTGGGAGAGCGAAAGCGGCCATGTCAACCTTAAATCCGAAAATAGAAATAATCCAGGCGGTTACGGTAGTACCGATATTGGCGCCCATAATTACGCTGATGGATTCGGCAAGAGTGAGCAGTCCTGCATTAACGAAACTTACGACCATTACAGTCGTTGCTGAAGAAGACTGGATAAGGGCTGTGATTAACACTCCTGTTAATACCCCCGTTACCCGATTGGTGGTCATAGCTGTCAGGATACTTCGTAACCTGTCACCTGCGACCTTTTGTAAGCCCTCGCTCATTATCTTCATGCCATAAAGGAAGAGCCCCAACGAGCCTATGAGCTTTAAAAAATCATAAAAAGAATATTCCATCTATAATAATTTTAGTGGTTGTTTGTTCTCTATCTGATTACTAAGTATATTTAGTCCCATGTATTCACCTTATAAACAGACTACGATGAAACAGATGTTACAAATATGTTGCAAAAATAATAATATTTATAAAGAATTCCCTATCGGAAGCTCACTTTTGGATATTTATTACGGTTTTAATCTTAATTTTCCTTATCAGGTAGTCAGTGCCAAGGTGAATAACCGCTCCGAAGGACTCAATTTCAAGGTTTATAATAATAAGGATGTAGAGTTCCTCGATGTACGTGATTCGTCAGGGATGCGCACTTATGTACGGTCGCTCTGCTTCGTCTTGTTTAAGGCTGTCAGCGAACTTTTTCCGGAAGGAAAACTGTATGTGGAGCATCCGGTATCTAAAGGTTATTTCTGTAATTTGAGAATTGGACGTCCTATTACCTTGGAAGATGTGACGCGTATCAAGCAGCGCATGCAGGAAATTATTGCTGAGGATATTCCTTATCATCGCATTGAATGCCATACAACTGAGGCTGTGCGTATTTTCAGCGAACGGGGAATGAATGATAAAGTGAGATTACTGGAAACTTCCGGTTCGCTCTATACCTATTATTATACATTGGGTGATACAATTGATTATTATTATGGTAATCTGCTCCCCAGTACCGGATATATCAAGTTGTTCGACATCGTGAAATACTATGATGGCCTCTTGCTGCGCATTCCCAATAAAGAGAATCCGGATGTGCTGGAGGAAGTGGTGAAGCAGGAGAAGATGCTGGATGTATTTAAGGAGTATCTGAACTGGAGTTACATTACAGGCCTTAACAATGCCGGAGATTTTAATATCGCTTGCGAAGAGGGGCATGCTACGGATTTGATTAATGTGGGAGAAGCATTGCAGGAAAAGAAAATAGCCCAGATAGCCGATACTATTTTCCACCGGGGAGAAAACGGTAATCGTGTGAAACTGGTACTGATTTCCGGTCCGTCGTCTTCAGGAAAGACAACGTTCAGTAAACGGCTCTCCATACAGTTGATGACAAACGGGCTCAAACCGTTCCCGATATCATTAGATAATTATTTTGTAGACCGTGAGGAAACTCCTTTGGATGAAAACGGCAACTATGATTACGAGTCTCTTTATGCGCTCGATCTGGAACTGTTTAATCAGCAGTTACAGGCTTTGCTGCGTGGTGAAGAGGTGGAACTTCCCCGCTTTAACTTTTCTCTTGGAAAGAAAGAGTATAAAGGTGATAAACTGAAAATAGAAGATAATACCATTTTGATATTGGAAGGTATTCATGCGTTGAATCCGGAATTGACACCACATATTCCCGAGGAAAAGAAGTTTAAGATTTATGTTTCGGCATTGACTACTATTTCTTTGGATGACCACAACTGGATACCTACGACTGATAATCGTCTGCTCCGCCGCATTATTCGTGATTTTAATTATCGGGGATATTCGGCTCGCGAGACTATTTCCCGTTGGCCCAGTGTGCGTGCCGGTGAAGATAAATGGATTTTTCCTTATCAGGAAAATGCTGATGTCATGTTCAATTCTGCTTTGCTGTATGAATTTGCGGTTCTTCGTTTACATGCGGAACCCATTCTGATGGGAGTACCGCGCAATTGTCCGGAATATTGTGAGGCATATCGGTTACTGAAATTTATTAAATATTTCGTTCCGGTGCAGGATAAAGAAATCCCCCCGACATCTTTGCTCAGAGAGTTTTTGGGAGGAAGTAGCTTCAAATATTAGATAATAATTTTATTTAAGATATTTATTTTGGAATTTATAGTCATTGTATAAATATAAGTTCGTAACTTCGCGCCGCAAAAAACAAGCGTGGCAATAATGTTGTTGTATTCCAGGGAAAGGAAATAACTGTTAGATTAGACTTACTTAGTGAACATTTGTATGTTTTTTCCGTTTATGTTATTACACAGCAAAAAAAGGGTATATGATATTTTATAACAATTTACTAGCGAAATGCTTTTTAGGGAAAAAGAAGCATTATTTTATGATAGGAGGGTTATTCTTCACTCGGTATAAGTATCTGGAAGTCTGGGAGGAAATGGAGTTGAGAATACATGCGCGGCAATTCTGGGAATGTTTTTTATTGACTTTAATCCCGGCATTGGCCTTATCACTGTGGTTATCATGGTGGTGGATGATACTTCCGTTCATAGCATATCATCTGTTTTACTGGTTTGAGAAAATGTTTTTTCCTCATTCAGTTTTCGATTGGGAAGCTTTGACTTTCTGTGGGGATGCTATGTATCTGCGAAAGAGGAAGTCTTTTGCCTGGATGAAGTGGTATGGCAAGAAAACTCTTCCTGCGTCGGAGTGGGATGATTAATGGCTAAAACATTTTGTTTTCCTGGAAGCTAATATTTAAGTTATTTACCCCTGTAACAAATTATAGTTGTAACAGGGGCTTTTTATGTTTGGAAGATATCTATGAGTAATCTTGTCTGTTGGTAATCTTGTGATTATTCTGTTTTATCTCAGATGTTTTTTTATCCATAGTAAATGTCCATACTCCGTATCACTGGAAGTCCAGTGCTCGTTGATGGGCGTAATCAGTGATTCCTTCGGACAGTTCAGCATATTGTATACAATATAGCTGGTGGTTGGCGGACATACATTGTCGTTGAATCCCCATGTCATATAGGTATCAGCTTTAATTAGTTTAGCAAAGTTCACGACATCATAATAAGCCATTGTTTTTATTTTTTCGGGCGTATCCATATCTACGGAATTTCTGAAGAAGTGTGGATAACCTCCTGCACGGCCGGCTTTATATCCTGCCATATCACTTAATGCCGGATTGGCGACACATGCTGTTACCCGTTGGTCCAGTCCGGCGGTAACCAATGCCAAAGCACCTCCCTGGCTGCCTCCCTGAACAACCACATTCTTTTCGTCCCATTCCGGCAGGGAAGTGAGAAAGTCGATACTACGGACACATGCCAGATATACACGTTTCATATAATAATTGTCGCGGCTGTCCAGACCATTGGACAAATATCCATTCTCTCTGCCGTTGAAAGCTGCGCTGATTTCCCGGAACTCTTCCTCGCTCATTTCCGGATTCAGTCCGTGAATTTCAATTTCGAAACGGATACAACCTTGTTCTGCGTAGTATTTATGGCGTAAAGGCTCTTTGATGGTCTTGATTCCGGCTCCCGGAGGGCATAGCACAACAGGAAATTTGCCTTCCTTTTTCGGATAAAACAAATAACCGTAGATGCTTTGCCCGCGTTGGTTTATCTGGAGTTTAATGAGATAGCAGTCTATTTTATCCGTAGAATACTTTTTCACATGTTCTTTGGTGTATACCAGTGGACATTTAGCCAGTTCAGTTTTTTCTTTCTTCCAGAATTCCTGAAAATCAGCAGGCATAGTAGTGTATGGACGCAGCTTTTCAGGAGAGAAGCCTACTTTTACATGATGAGAATAAGTCTTACCGTCTACTGTGGCTGTCAGGCGACAGTCACGGAAGCCCGGTTCTTTCATGGTACCTATGGGGATTACTGCTTTCCCTTTCTGTAGAGTTACTGTTCCTTTACTGTCGGCGGGCATCATCTCTCCACCTGTTTCATAGTTAACAATGATGTTGTCTCCCGGAATGCCATATTTATAAAATTGCACTTCTACACTTGCCTGTTCTCCGGTTTTGTAAAGCCAGTCGGAGTGGTTGGGGACTGTCACCCAGAATACGTCACTCCGATAGGGGTTGTTCTCGGCTACAGCCAGCAGAGTCGTTAACAATACTCCGACAGACAAACAAAATCTTCTCATATTCATTTTACTATTCAAAATAGATGTCATTAAATGTGTTGTCCTACTTTTCATATTATTAGTTCATTAATTACGATGCAATATTAGGAAAGATTAGAAAGACAGAGGTAGACTAAATGTTCTATTACGGGTAAAAATTAGTTTTGAGGTTAGAATAACTTCCATTCAAACTGATGCTGCCCCGCTTCTAGTTCTATCATACGTTCTCCTTTTACATGATCCGGCAAATATAAAGTAGCACTACTGTTAGCTGGAATAGTAACCACATATACAACACTTTTTTTCTTGCGTTCCCATTTTGAAATGATTTCTCCATAGGGAGAGTGATGTCTGGCTTCAAATTGCTTCAAATCACTCGGGAAATTGGGGCGCAGAATAATGTGTTTAAAACCGGGCTGTTGCGGATCGGGGAAGATACCCCCCAAACCTTTATAGAACCATCCGCCGATTTCTCCGAACATCATGTGATTGTCGGAGATATCACGTGTGGCATTCAAATCCCAGTTTTCCAATAAAGTCGTAGCCCCATTGACGATCCACCAACCCCATGACGGATAGGTATCCTGTGCAGCTACCTTATAAGCTGTCTCCGGATATCCGTTTTCGCTCAATGCATTCAGGATTGCTTTTGCCCCTAATACACCGACATCCAGATGGAATCCGGCTTCTTCCACTTTCTTTGCCAGATTCCTGGCTACTTTTGTTTTCATATCTTCGGGAACAACTCCCCACATCAAAGGTACGCTTAACTCTGTCTGGACACCGCTGGCATAGATTCCGGTTTCTCTATTCAGATATTTAGCGTTGATTGCATTCTTTATTTTCTCGGCAAGAGCCTGGTAGTGTTCGTAATCTTCTTGCTTGTTGAACAGTTTTGCCGCGTTTGCCAGTATCTTTGTGTCTACATAGAAGTATACTGATGAAGTCAACTCTTTCGATGAATGGGATTTTACAGGAACCCAGTCGCCTCTTCCCCATGAAGTCAAACCGTTCGGGCTGGTACGATCTACATAATTCACATATCGTTTTATATTTTCATAGCAGTCTGACAATAATTTGCTGTCTCCGTAGAACAGGTAGATATTCCATGGAATGATTGCGATGGTACTTGTCCAGTCCAGACCATTATCCGTGCCATATCCCCAGCCTCCTGTAGGGATGATGTCAGGCAATACTCCATTCGGCTGTTGTTCATCCCGGTGGTCTGCCAGCCATTTTTCATAAACGGTGATTCCATCGTAATTGTATAAGGCGGTTTCAATCGCAAAGTGTCCGTCGCCCGTCCAGCCGTTCTTCTCACGTTGAGGACAGTCTGTGGGATATCCCATCAAGTTAGATAGATAGGCATTGTTAGTAGCCCACCACAAACGGTTGACAAGTGGATTCGACGTACTTATCTCCCCTTTTTGAGGAACGTCACTGTGAACAAAGTAGGCAGTCAGGCTATTTTGCTGTAATTCAATTGGTTTACTGCTTGTCACTTCCACATATCTGAAGCCTTTGTAATTGAACCGAGCCATAAATTCATCTTCCCCTTTTCCGCTAAGGATAAGGATATCTGTCTGGAATGGGTCCGAATCATCTACCGGACGGTGGTATACATCTATATTCGATGTGTTTACCCGTCCGTTGTCATAGAGGCGTTCGCCGTGTTTGAGTTTTACGACCGTTCCCTCTTCTCCGGATACTTTAATGCGGGTAACTCCGGACATATTTCTGGCAAAGTCGAATATATAGGTGGAATCATTTATTTTCTTCCATGTATTTGCAGGTATTGTTTCTACGATACGGATTGGCTGAACCTGTTGGGATACCACATTTTGAGAAGGGGCTCCTCGGTAACCTACTCCGTTCCATTTGGAGTCGTCAAAATCTGCAGTACTCCAGTCTTTCTGCTCCAGACGGACATCATAATGCTCTGCTGTGTAGATGCTGTTGAATATCAATGCGCCAGATGATGTTTTCCAGTCTCTTTCGGAAGGGATAACTTCGACGCTGCCGTCTTCGTATGTAATTCTCAGATCCATGCAGAAGGCAGGACGGTTACGCCACGGTGCACGGTCAAAGTCCCATACTGCCTTTGACTGGTGGTTATACCAGCCATTTCCTAGCAATACTCCAATTGCGTTTTTGCCTTTTTGCAATTGCCGGGTCACATCATAAGTCACATAAAAGTTCCTTCTGTCAAAACGGGTATATAGTGGGTCTAACCGGTGATTACCGATCTTTTCTCCATTTATATACAATTCGTACAAACCAGCCACTGCAATATAGGCTCTGGCTGATTTTATCTTCTTTTGGGTATTGAATGTTTTTCTGAAATACGGAGCCGGCTTATAATTGATATCTCTGTTGTCGCCAATCCAGGCACCCTGCCAGTTTTGCATTCCCATCATTCCTGTTTCAAAGCTGTTGATGTCCGAAGAGACTTTAACTCCGTCCTTGTCCCATACATTTACTTTCCAGTAATATTTCGTAAAAGGCCGGAGATTCTTTTCCGGATAAGTCACAAGAATCTCGTCCGATTCTTTCTTTCCCGAATTCCAGATATCTCCTTTCTCATCGTTTACTTTCAGTGAGTCTGTACTGACTAATAGTTGATAAGCGGTCTGGCGTGCTCCTTGTCGTGTATCGTTCAGCATCCATGACAATCTGGGATTGGCATGATCGATACCTAAAGGATTGACAAGGTGGTCACATTGAAGATTCGCAGGCTTGCACGCTTCTTGCTTTTGGGCAGATATTGATTGCAGGGTACAAAACGCAAGTGCGGTAACTAAATATATATTTTTCATCCTGTTCTATTTATTTTCCTTTTTTAACTACAAACTGATAACTACCGGACTGTAACTCCAATACAGCTTTCCCGTTCATGAAGGTAATCGAAGAAACGCCTTCTGCTTTTACAGCAGCTTTTCCGCTTTCTTCTACCACGTAGTCGAGGGTGGGCAATTGTAAGTGAAGAGTTGCGGTGGTGTTGGCCGGTATGCTTATTTGATAAGAAACCGCTCCGTCATTTTCTTTTTTCCAGCTGCTCTTGATATCTCCATAACAGGAAGGGAACGAAGCATTTACCCAGTCAATCCGTTCCTGACCGGCGGCAACTTCCGGACGGTTGTCCGGAATCGGCTGTAATACGATGTGCTTGAATCCCGGACGTGTTTCGTCGATATCTATACCGCCCATTGTGCGGTACATCCATTCGGAGACTGCTCCATACGAGTAATGATTGAACGAGTTCATCGATACGGGGCCAAAACCTTTCTCTTTGGTATACGAATCCCAGCGTTCCCAGATAGTGGTTGCTCCCTGGTCTATGCTATACAGCCAGGAAGGGTTGTTCCGTTGCAGCAGTAGATCGTAAGCCGTATTTGATTCTCCGAACTGGCTTAATGTCTGGTTCAGGATGGCTGTGCCCACGAATCCTGTGCTCAGGCGATTGCCGTTACCGGCAATTTTGCGGGTCAGTGTTTCCAGTCCTTTCTTCCTGGCTTCTTCTGTTGGAAACAAATCCTGTTTCAGGGCAAGCAGGTAGGCTGTCTGGCTCTTTTGCTTTAAGTCTCCGTCTGCGTCCACATAGCGTGTCTGGAATTCTTCCTTGATCTCCTGTGCCAGATTTCTATAGGCTTTCGCTTTAGCGGCATAGGCATCACAGTCATCTGTTTTCAGCGCTTCCGAAATTTTGGCCATCAATTGTGCCGTATATGCGTAATAGCATACGCTGACAAAACGGCGTTCAGTATCTTCGTATGATAACCAGTCACCGTAATTTGTTCCGGCACCGTTATAGTTATATCCGTCTCCTTTTTGACGGGACAGGAACTCCATGTATTTCTCCATAGATGCATAATTGTCCTGCAATATCTTTTTGTTGTCGTACATCAGATAGATAGTCCAGGGAACGATGATACCGGCATCAGCCCAGGCTGCCGGTCCGTATCCTCGGTGGGGTCCAGCAACGGAGTGGTAAAGGTGAGGAAATCCGTTTCGGTGGGAATCCCCGCTTTGGTCACAATGTTATAGTCCGCACCCGGTGAACTCTGTTCCAGCGCTACGAAATTGGTGTATTCCGCTCCGGCTTTCAGCAATTTCGGCTGATTGGCAATGCAGTAGAATTTGGTGAACAGGCCTTTCTTGGGGCGCAGGGTGGCGAGTGCTACGTTGTCACCCTCCACGGTCAATATAATTTTCGTAGCGTTAGGTATCGTAGAACCGTCCGAACGATAACAGAACCGTTCCTGATAAGTATATGGCCCTTCCTCCTTGTCCGAAGAGAACACGTAAATATCCAGTGAAGTGATTTCATTCTCTTCGGTCGTGGCGATGGGGGCATCGGCGCGGGTAGTGCCTGCCGTCTTTATGTTCAGCTTGTTCTGAAAGCCGAGGATGATTTCGCGGCGCGTCGGGTCATTGACCAGCGGATCATCACCGGGAGTAGTGGCCGACGGCACTTCCGCTTCGCTGCACCCCGCAAGGGACAGGGCAAGCAGGCCTATCACCCATGCGGAAAACTGTTTTCTATTTTTAATCATAATCTTATTGTTATTAATGGGTTACTGAATTAAGGAGCCACGGCCGCCGCACTCACCAGCACTGTCACGTCTTCCATGCCCGAGATATTGTTTTTCAGCACAATCGGCGCGGCTGTGAAGTCGGTAACGGCATCCTTCACGGTCAGGGTGAATGTCTGGCTGCCGGTAGCATCCGTCGGAGCGGTTCTTGCAAAGGCAGTGGTCTCGGCAATGGTGAACCAGGACGACAGCGTGCTTGCCGTCACGCCTTGCGGAGAAGTAATTTTCACCTCAACGGTGCTTCCGTCAGTGCGGGGCACATCGGTAATCTTATAGTTATTGTAAACGGCTCCACCCGGTGTTCCCGTCAGTTCAATCGTTGTAATGGCAGGATCGAGCAATTCCACCGTCAATTCCAGTGTTTGAGTTGCATCTCCCAAATTGATAATCTCGAACTTGCTGTTTGCATCGCTGGTTGCCGTCACGTCTTTCAGCATAAGCGTATAGTACTCTTCCACCGGAGTAGAAACAGAAACATCCGTGGCGGGAGTGCCTGTCGTGCTCGCCTTGGGCCCTGTCTTGCTCTTCGCAACTTCCAGCCAGGGGAGCTGATTGGACAGCACTAATTTCGTTCCGAACGGACAGCTTGCCCCGAGTGTGATGCTGCTCTTGCTCGTTTTATACATCGTGAGTTTACCATTCGCCTGATCGTATAAGTTGAAGTTCCCCGTAGCCGCATCCGGTGTGGCAAAATCCAGTACCGGTGCCGTGGCGGGCGGCACAATGGTCAGCGTAGTA
>OGGJ01002835.1_pt1 | contig 11581 bp, 8 predicted proteins | sample 1571071 | NCBI WGS metagenome assembly OGGJ01 (sample SAMEA2581954, study PRJEB24529) | metagenome | biome: Human gut stool | place: China | collected 2011
TGCGTTTTGCCTACTTTTGCGCATACAAAAGTAGGCCCCCGCCGGGTAGGCGTGCTCCCAAAGCCTTGCACAGGGCCACACCCGCCGCCAGGCGACCACAAACTACCTCCAAAATAAACTTATATTTCCAGCGAGTTTTCCCCTAATAAATCCATATCCTATATAAATCTCACCCAGCAATCCCCAATCCTGTAAACTTTCCATTAAAAAAAGTGAAATATTAACCTTTCTCATGCAAAAAAGGGGCGATTTGCAGGGATTAGTGAAAGGCCTTTTTTCACCGGCAAAAATCTTTTCGCGTCGGTTCTCTCCCCGAATAATAAATTGAGAGCCTTTCGGCCCCACCGGTCAAACAGGGGCGCCGGTTTTGCTTTTCGAAAAGCTCACTCATCTCAGCAGACTTCATCGGGCAATTTGGGGGTCTGCTTTAAGAGGGAACCTGCCTCCCAACAGTACCTTGAAAATTGAATATTGATCTGCGCAAAAAAGAACGGAGAGAAGCTCGCGACTTCCCTCCGGTAAAAAGGCTTATTCTGCTTTGGCGGTGCTGCTGGTGCCGTCCTCTCCGTGCAGGATGCGGTCCAGCTCCTCCCGGCGGGCCCGGCGGTAATCGTAGTACTGCTGCAGCTTTTCCCGCAGCGGGATCTCGGTATGCAGGGCCAGGAAAAAGTGCCGGCGGCCGTTTTCCCGGCCGGCCTTAAAGTAGGCCTTCAGCTCCTCGTAGCGGACCACCACATTCTTCTCGCGGGCGAAGGTCCTTATCTTGACCATGAGGTGGGTGGAATAGACGAAATCGATGGCGAAAACGCCGAAAAACACGCCGATGACAAAGGAAAACGCCAAATTGCGGGAAAGCCAATCCAGTGCCCGCAAAATGTAAGGATCCACAAAGAAATAATAGGCCGCGCCCATCACTGCCCAAATGGCGGAAAACAGGGGGCAAATAAGACCATTCACATTGCCCCAGCGGCGGCTGTAATCCCACAGACGGGCATTCATCACCTTCAGCAGCAGGATGCCGGCAATGTACTCGATGGCGGTCATAGCGGCGGCCATCAGCACCAGCATGGCAATGTGGTTCCACACAGGGTTGGCGATCTGGCGGCTTTCCGAAAGGCGGGAAACCAGGTACAGGATGCAAAGCCCGGTGCCGTACAGCGGCACATAGGGCCCCACCATAAAGCCGGGGTTGATCCACTTGCGCTCGGGATTATTGCCGGAAATAAAGCGCCGGAAGAAAAGCTCCAGCACCCAGCCCAGCGAAGAACCGATATAGAACAAAAAAGCCAGCTTCAAGAAGGTATTCATAGGGCCCTCCGGTCACGGTTTTTGGCGGCCATGCCGCGCTGGGGAAAATTATATCACATCTTCGGCCGGGGTTCAACTCACACATGGGATAGAATGGGGGCAGCGGCAGGTTTTGAACCTGCTGCTGCCCCCGGAGAGGTAAGTGAGGATGGCTGTTTAGAAGCGGCGGGTGCCTGCATACAGGTACAGAGCCGCAAGCGCCAGCAGAGCCAAGCCGGGCAGCGGCTGGCCCACATGGGCCGCGCCGGTATTGGGGTTGCTGGCGGGGGTGCTTTCACCGGACTGGGAAGGAACGATGATCACTACACCGCTGCCGCTTTCGGTCCACAGGATGATGGAGCCGCGGATCACTTCAAAGTGCTCATCGTCATTCGGACGGAAGATCCAGGTGTAGGCCTTGTCTTTTTCTACGGGAACAGTGCTGGGGTCAAGCTCATCCGTTTCCCCTACCCATTTTACAGTGCCGGGCACAGAGAATGCATTATTATCGGCATTGAGGTGGGCATCGGCCAGGGTCTTACCGCTGGAGGTGATGGGGGTGTAATTGGGGGTGCCAGTGGGGGTAATTTTGGTGAGGGTGATGACAACTGTGCCCTCGGCATACTCGTAGTTATTCTTATAGTTACCTTCGTGTGCAAAAGCCTTGTACTTTATAGTGATTTTCTTTTCGGGAGCTGTATTTTCGCCCATTGTATAAGTTATAGAGCCACTGTTAACATCTATTTGCCAACCATTTAATGTTAGCCCATCCGCGGACTCATAACTATCACCTTGGAACTCCATCGTACCGCCATTCGGGAAAGCTTCATTGAGCTTACCTATTACCTAATCGTAAATCTCAATGGTCTTACTGGCGGTGTCATTGTAGACCTGGTTCACATTGATGGTGCCCAGCTGGGGGCCATCCGCCTTTTTGATGGTCACGGTGACATCATCGCTGGTGAGGGAGTAGGTGCCAACGGTGGCTGTGCAGCAGTAATCGTAGTTCCCCGCGTTCAGGCCGGTTTCCACTGTATAGGTTTGGGCAGTAGCATTATCAATCGCGGTTTTCTCGCTGCCGTTTACCTTGTACCACTGGTAGGTAACGCCCTGAAGGTCACTTGGGGTTACTGTGGCAGTAAGGACGGGAGCATCGGCCTCGGAGTAGCCATAAACAGTATTATCGTTATTGGATACGGATACCGTTACATTGGTGATGGGGGCCTGCTGAACGGATATTCCGTTTGCAGTCTGAACGGCATAGTAACCCGGAGCCAACAGGTCATTTACACTCTTTCCTGCTGGCGGGGTGATGGTGCCGTAGGTGCCGCCGGAGAGCTGTACGGTGCCGCCGGTGACGGTGAGCTTTTCGATGGTGAGCAGTTCATTGCCAGTGACATTCAAGGTGCCGCCGTTGACCTCGATCTCGGAGATAGTTGATGCAAACATATCTCTATCTTCTGCAGGATTAAGATACAATTCCAAAGTGCCGGACTGTACGGTAATTTTTCCAGTAGCCTTGTAGCCTGCCATATGAATTTTAAGAGGCTCACCATTGGCATTATTTAGCGTGACATTTTCTGTAATGTCAGTAATGGGATAATATTTTGAGCTGCCTACATGGCTAAATGCTTTTTCCCATGTAGTGACGCATCTTCCCCCCGTCCAATCATTAAGCGAAACCGCCAAGTCTAATCCACAGATCTCGCACTTGCCTTTAGTTGTTCCCTCTCTGTGTATGCAATCGGTAGGCGTTATTTTTTGGGGGCAATTCTTGCATTGCTGGATATGTCTTTGCCCCTCTTCGTCATCTATATACTTCCAGTCTGCGTGCGTGCAGGTTTCGTCCCCGTTTGTACCTGTCTCCTCGGCCCACGCGGCGGCGGGCAGCAGGGTAAGGCACAGCGCCAGGGCCAGCAGAATGCTGAATACTCTTTTCTTCATAAGTTCCTCCAGAATTACAGTTTTTATTCTACCAGCCACAGGCGGCGGGCGGCGGTTTTGGCCTCGCTGCGGCGGCTGACATTCAACTTGGTGAGGATATGGCTGACATGGGTTTTTACCGTGGGCAGCTTGATATCCAAAATGCGGCCGATCTCGGCATTGCTTTTATCGGCGCACATCAGGCGCAGCACCTGCAGCTCAGTGGCGGTCATTTCCTCGCCGGGGGGCAGCGGCGGCTCCAAAAAGTAGGGATACCGGGCGGCCTGCACCCGGGCAAAGGCCACCACCTGCCGGTACCAGCTCTCTTCCTCCGGGCTGGGCAGGGCCTGCAGCAGGGGCAGCAGGGCGGCGCCGCAGCAGCTTACCGGGCGGATGAACCCCAACCCGGCGGCAATGCGCAGGGCATCGGTAAGGCTTTGCCGCCAGGCTTCGTCCTTTAGCCGGTACTGGGCCACGGCCCGCAAAAGCAGCAGGGTGGTGTGATCCATCTTCCGCTGGCAGGTGACGCAGTAGGGCTCCAGCGGAGCCAGGGTAAGCAGGGCGGCCTGCGGCCGGCCCTGAGCAAGCTCCGCCATGGCCTGGGTAAAGTACTGGTAGCGCTTCATGATATTGATGCTGAGGGGGTCGCGCGGGGCCTTTTCCCGGTACCAGCTATCTACGGCATCGGTATCGCCAGTCCGCAGGTCAACGCGGCACAGCATGGCATCGATATTGGGCAAAAATCGGCTTTGGCCGCCTTCCGCGAAGCGCTGCCGCAGGCTTTCCAGCGTCCTGCGGGCATCCTGGGAGTGGCCGGCCGCCAGCTGGCTGCGGGCCAGCAGCCCCACCGCGGCAAACTCGATATCCGGGGTGCCATCCCGCTGGATCTCTCCCAGACGGGACATAAGGGAGAGCATGCGCGCGGTGATATCTTCGCCTTTTTCAAACTTGCTTTCGGCAATGGCGCAATCCGGCAGGCCCACGCCATCCCGGCCCAGAATGGCCTCCACCGGGGTGCGGATGGTCTGGTAAAGGAGATCATCCCGGCGGCTCCATTCGCTGAAGTCCTTGCCGCCGTTCATAATGCTGGGCAGGGCGCTGGTGACCGAAAAGGCCGGCAGGGTCACTTCCTTATTGACCAACAGCCGGTAGGCCGCGGGGATGATGGCGGTGAGATCGGTGACGCCGCGCTGCGGCAGGGAGATATCCAACCAAGCCAGCCGGCCCCGGGCCTGCCGCCCGGCCGCGTCGCTTTTGGTGCGGCTGCGGGCAAACTGAGAAAGCGCCTGGTACCAGCGCTCGCTGCCCTCATAATCGGCCGCCAGGGCGCACAGCATACTCATGCCCTGCATCAGCGCCGGGGAGGCGGCGATCTCCTGCTCCGGCAGGCTGCGGTAGTATTTCTCCATCTCGCTGTAATGGCCCATGCCGGGATGAAGCTCGGCATTGCGCACCAGAAGCTCGGAGACCTTGGAATGATCCCCTGCCATGGTGTAGCACTCCAGCGCATGGCTGTAATCCTCTTTCAGCTCGTAGTACAGGCCGCCGCGGTTAAGCACGGTGCGGCGCTTTTCATCGCTGTATTCCCAGTCCATTTCCCACAGCAAAAAGGTGCGGAACTGTGCCCAGAAGCGGAACTGATTGACGCCGGCCGGGCGCAGCATGGTGGTATTCTGCTGCAGCCAGCCCAGCCGCTCCCCGGCACGGGGGTCTCCGCTTACCATGCGGGCCAGCTCGACATCGAAGCTCTCGAAAGGCGCCAGCTCCAGCAAAAAGCGGCGGATGGGCAGATCGAACCGGCGATAAACGGCGGTTTCGAAGTAGAAAAAGACCTCGTGGTAGCACTGGGCCACCAGTTCCGGGCTGTAGGGGCGGCCATCGGCCATGCAGTGGGCTGTCACCGCCACCCCCAGCGGGTAGCCGCTGGTCTCCCGCAGGATCTCGGTGATCACCGATTCCCCGACCGGGGTGCCCTGCCGATGAAACAGTGTCCGGATATCCTCCCGATCCCAGAGCAGGGCATTGGTATCCAGCACCGCCATGAGGCCGGCATACTGGAAGGCCATGAGCCAGCCCGGCACCGCCCCGCGGGAAAGCAGGACGAACCGGCGGTCGCTGTACTCCCGGATGAGCTGGCACAAGGCCTGCCGGTCCGCTTCTTCGGTCATCTGCTGCAGGTCGTCTATCAGCAGTACCTCCCAGCCCTCGTCATCGGCAGGCAGAGCAAAGCCGGGCTCTCCGGCATGGAGAGAAAGGACCTGACAGCCGGAAAGCAGCGCGCGGGCCAGGGTGCTTTTTCCGCAGCCGCAGGGCGCACTGAAAAACAGCACCCTGCCCCGTGCCATGAATTTATCGTACTGTTCCCGGGCCAAAGGCCGGATGAGCACATTTTTTGCCATGCCGTCCCTCCCTGTGCAGCGGCCTGCTCCCGCGGGGCCCCGCGGGAGCCGAAAAGGGGCACGCCCCTTTTCGGAAATAATAAATATGATGCATCGGCGGAATTTCCTGCCTTAGTGATATTTTATCAGCCATTGCCGCCGGTGTAAATCATCCTAAAGTATGAGAAAATACATTTTTTGCGGGGGATGAGGCACTCCCACAGGGGAGAGCCATGCCGCCAATCAGGTCAGCGGGGTGGCGGGAGGACCTTCCATATAGGGACGGAAGCGAATTCCATGCCAAAGTTGCAACAGTGCGTGCGGATTGTGTAATTGACTTTATACACAAGGCTTTCTAAAATAAAAAGTGTAGATTGTGCACAATTTATTATGGAATCCGTTTTCGGATCGCGACCGAAGGCGGCAGATCACCGTTCACCTGAGAATAAATATTACAGAAGGGAGGATCGCATGCAAAGCTCCGTGCTTAGCCTTGCATGTGAACTACTATGACAAAGTCAGCTGTCCAAAAGCGTGAATGGCCGATTATTTTGATCGCGTTCCTCTTTATGTTCTTTTTCGGCCGGATTCTGGGCCCGTTCTCCGTGGTTACACAGGTCGGCTCCAATGCCCTGGGCGTATTTATCGGCGTTATTCTGCTTACAGTATTCACTTCCCAGTCCACCCTAGCTGCTATCCTGGGTATTATCGCCATGGTATATAGCGGCTTTTTGACATCCTCCGCCGCTGTTTCCAGTTGGATGGGCGGTTCTACCGTCCCCCAGCTGATCTTTGTATCTGCGCTGTGCGTGGCGCTCAAGGAAGCCGGCGTGATCGATGTGCTGGTGCGCAAGCTGCTTAGCATCAAGGCGCTTCGAGGACGCCCGGTCGCGCTGCTGTTCTCGCTGTTCTTCTCCAGCTTTATCGTTTCCATGTTCATCGGGTTTATCCCCACCGCGCTGCTGTACTTCGGCATTTATGAGTCCATCCGGGATGTGTGCGGCTATGATAAGCAGGACAGATTCTGCAAATTCATGCTGCTGGGCATCTACCTGGGCTGCATGGGTAATTTCTGCTTCCCCTTCAAGGGCATTGCCCTTACCATTTACACCCTTATCAATACCAGCATGCAGGGCTTTGGACTGAGCATCAATATGTTCACCTATATGTTCGTGTGCATCCTGGTCAATCTGGTATGGCTGTGCATCCTGGCCTTTATGATCCCCGGTGTATTTAAGTGCAATGTTGCCCCGCTGAAGGAGCTGGATATTGAAAATGTAGAGGCGCTGCGCAACATTCCCAAGAAATTTAATAAGCGCCAGAAGCTCATTCTCACCATCTTCTGCCTGTCCTTCCTGTATATCATCGTGATCCCGCTGCTGCCGAAGGACTTCCCCGGAAGCGCTGTTCTGGCTCCTATCGGCACTACCCTCATTTTCCTGCTGGCGCTGGGCATTCTGGGGCTTATCAAAGTAGACGGCAAGCCGCTGGCCAACCCCATGAAGCTGCTGAGTGAAGGCACCCTGTGGAATGTGGTGTGCATCGTTGGCTGCTTCACCTTCCTGGGCAATGCCATGGCTTCCGCTGATTTGGGCATTCGCGACTGGATCATCTCCCTGCTTAAACCCGTATTCGGCAATATGCCGCTGCCGCTGCTGCTGCTTCTCCTTACTATTGTTATCACCATCATCACCAACATCTGCAACGGCACCCCCCTTACCCTGTTGGGCAACGCGGCCATCATGCCTTTTGTATGCCAGATGCAGCTGGACACCGGGATCAGCGCATCTGTTACCGCCGCGACGCTGAGCCTGTGCGCCAACATGGCCTTCTTGACCTATGCAGGTACCATCTACGCCGCGCTGCTGCTGGACCGTGAGGAGATAGACAACCGCTTTATTTGGCACGATGCCATCAAGGTGATTCCTGTTTATATCATTGTGGTTTATGTGATTGCCCTTGGCTGCAGCTACATTCTGCCCTAACCGGCTTTTCCGGGACGATATGGCCTGTTCCCTTCTTCCCGCGCATCTGCTATAATACACTAAGAAACGAGGCATACCATCAATGGAAAAACCAAAGCAAATCACTGAGCAATCCCATTCCATCCCCGTTGCGGGGGAAGCGGATGTAATCGTAGTAGGCGGCGGCGTAGCCGGTGTAGCCGCCGCGGTTTCGGCCGCACGCAATGGCTCCCGGGTCATTCTGCTGGAGAAAAGCATCATCCTGGGCGGTCTGGCTACCCTGGGCCATGTCTGCATCTATCTGCCTCTGGATGACGGTTTGGGGCACAAGGTATATGGCGGCCTGGCGGAGGAGCTGCTGCATGTCTGCATCCGCTACGGCTACGATAACCTGCCAGATTGCTGGCGGAACGGGCCCGATACCGTGGACACCCCCACCGGCCGCTACCGCACCAATTTTAATATCCCGGCTGCCGTGTGCGCACTGGATGAGCTGATGGAACAGGAAGGTATTCAGGTCGTTTTTGATACCAACTTCTGCGCGCCCATCATGGAGGGTAAAACCTGCAAGGGCGTCATTGTCGAAAACAAATCCGGACGCACCGCCTACCTGGCCAAGGCCTTTGTGGATGCCAGCGGCGACCTGGACCTGATGTTCCGGGCCGGTGCTCCCACCGAAACACAGCGGAGCATTGTTTCCCACTGGGCACATGAAATAGACCTGGATACCATGAAAAAAGGCCTGGAGACCGGGCAGGCCCTGCAGGCACTGCCGCTGCGCTGGCTGGGGCTTCGCCCCGATGCCGATAACAGCGAGGCGGAGATCCCCATGTACTATGGCACCACCAGTGAGGGCGTCAACGGATATATCCGTACCAGCCGCAAGCTGGCGCTGAACTACTTAAAGCAGCACCAGAGCCCCTCCTACGCGCAGATGACCCTGCCGCTTATGCCGCAGTTCCGTATGACCCGCCGGCTGGTTGGCAAGGAGCAGCTGGAGGTAGTGCCTGACCGGTATGTGGAAAGCTCAATCGGCTGCATGATCCACTCGCTGGAAATTCCTGCCGAAGTATACGAGTTCCCATACGGCGGCCTCATCGATACCGAGATCACCAACATTGCCGCAGCCGGAAGGATCGTTTCCGCCACCGGCCGCGGCTGGGAAGTCGCACGGTTTATTCCCGCCTGTGTTCTCACCGGTGAAGCTGCCGGCTTGGCTGTTTCCATGGCTGCCAAGGAGAATATCAGCCTGCAGGCGCTGGATGTACCCGCCCTGCAGCACACTTTGGCCAGCCGCGGCGTCAAGATCCACATGGATGAAGCCCTGCGCCGGAACCGCCGCCCCCAGCCCGGAGAAAAGAAGGATCCCAAAAAGACGGATGCCACATCCGTTGTTCGGGCGGATTCCCTTTCCTACCGTCACTGAGACACTGAGGAAGCCCCGCTGCATTGCCTACCCGCTGCCATAACCAAAAGGAGGGCGCACTATGGAGATCCAATACCTGAAGACTGTACTGCTGGTGGCCACCCACCTGAATTTCAGCAAGGTCGCTGAGGAGATCCCCTGTGCGCCCTCCTCGGTCTCCCGGCAGGTGAAGTGTGTGGAGGAGGCCCTGGGCATCACCTTATTTGACCGTCCCGTCCGGGGCGAGCGCCTGAAGCTGACAGGGCCGGGCACCAGCGTTCTTCCCTATATCGCACAGGTGGTGGGACAATATGAATCGCTGGAGTTTCACATCAGCCGGCTGAAGGGCCAGGATGAGAAGCCCTATACCATCGGTCTTCCTCTGGGGCGCATCAGCATAAAAACCGAGTGCCTGCTGATGGAAAAATTCTATCTGTATGCCCCCGGGCACAATATTCAGTTTCTATTTTACCAATCCTCGGAGGTCGAAGCCTGCCTGCGCAGTCGGGAATTTGACGCGCTGCTGGTCACTCGTGTCTTTTGGCAGGAGGACCGTAATAAAACGCCTGCCTTCTGCACCATACCGGGTACCCGCTGTACCCTGCTGCACAATCAGCCGCTATGTATTGTCATGCGGGCGGACCACCCCTTGGCTGGACAAGCGGATGTAGATGTGGGCGACCTGCGGGAGCAGAGCTTTATCCTGTACTATGATCCCATCCGGGAAGGGATCCGTACCGGAGATATTCAAACAGACGGTTTTCTCCGTCACTGCCAGCAAGCCGGATTTGTGCCCAAGCTGGAGATCATCTCCAAGAACATCTCCGAGCTGCGCAATGTATGCGTAGAAAACTTCAACTGGGTCTACCCCACCTTCCAGCCGAACTGGATGCTTCCCTCTTCCCAGATTCGGGCTGTCCCACTGAAGGATCCCCTGTATGGCTCTGAATACTATCTGATTACCGCCGAGGACCACACTGATGACACCGCTGAAATAGTCCGGCGGTTCTTCCGGCAAACCTTCTCTGCGGATTAAATCGCCCTCCGTAAATAAACAAACTGAAGTCCTCCGCATGGGATCCCACGCGGAGGACTTCAGCATATATATTCGGTTTAGAATTCCGCAAAGCCGGTGGTACGGGGGAAGGGCAGTACATCACGGATATTCGGGATGCCGGTGACATACATGATGAGCCGCTCGAAGCCCAGGCCGAAACCGGCGTGGCGCGCGCCGCCGAAGCGCCGCAGGTCGAGGTACCACCAGTAGTCCTCCTCATTCAGCCCCAGCTCGTGGATGCGGTCCAGCAGGATGTCCAGACGCTCCTCACGCTGGCTGCCGCCGATGATCTCGCCGATGCCCGGCACGAGGCAGTCCGCCGCGGCGACGGTCTTGCCGTCGTCGTTGAGGCGCATATAGAACGCCTTGATCTCCTGCGGATAGTCCGTGACGAACACGGGGCGCTTGAAGATCTGCTCGGTGAGGTAACGCTCATGCTCAGTCTGCAGGTCGATGCCCCACTCGACGGGGTAGTCGAACTTCTGGCCGCTCTCCTTTAAGAGCTTGACGGCCTCGGTATACGTCACACGGCCAAAGTCGGAACTCTCGACGTGCTGGAGACGCTCAAGAAGGCCCTTGTCGACAAAGCTGTTGAAAAACGCGAGATCGTCCGGGCAGCGCTCCATCACGCGGCGGATGATATGCTTGACCATCGCCTCCATGACCTCAAGGTCGCCGTCGAGGTCGCAGAACGCCATCTCCGGCTCGATCATCCAGAATTCGGCGGCGTGGCGCGTGGTGTTGGAGTTCTCAGCCCGGAAGGTGGGGCCGAAGGTATAAATGTTGCGGAAGGCCATGGCGAAGGTCTCACCGTTGAGCTGGCCGGAAACGGTCAGGTTGGTGGGCTTGCCGAAGAAATCGTTGCTGCCGTCCTTCTGCTCCGACGGCGGCAGGGTAGTCACGGTGAAGGTGTTGCCCGCGCCCTCGGCGTCGTTGGCGGTAATCAGCGGCGTATGCACATAGAGGTAGCCGCGGTCTTGGAAGTAGGTGTGAATGGCCATGCTTGCGACGCTGCGGACGCGGAAAACCGCCTGAAACAGGCGCGTACGCGGGCGCAGATACGCGATTTCGCGCAGGTACTCCACGCTGTGGCGCTTCGGCTGAAGCGGGTAATCCTCCGGGCAGTCGCCTTCGAGGTGGATGGCAATCGCCTGCACTTCAGGCGTCGTCGGATCTTTGTAAGACGGCACGACCTTGCCCGTCACGGTAATCGCCGCGCCGACATGCAGGGCCTGAATAGCCGCATAGTCTTCGATGGTATTATCGTAGACCACCTGCGGGTTCTTGAAGCAGGTGCCATCGAAAAAGTCGATGAAGCCCATGTTCTTCTGCTTGCGGTGATTGCGAATCCAGCCCTGCAGCATCACCGTCTGTCCCTGCAATTCATTCAGGCGCTCTTTCAGTTCGCGCGTCGTCAATACGTTCATTGGTCTTCCTTCTTTCTGATTCCCCGATGTCCCTATCGGAGAAATTTCTCTCTTATCATATCACAAACTTGTTTTCTCTGCAACCAGAGACGCTGCCTCTGGACTCCGCAAGGGAGAATGAAACGGGACGAAGTCCCCTC
>OGGJ01002845.1_pt1 | contig 11565 bp, 7 predicted proteins | sample 1571071 | NCBI WGS metagenome assembly OGGJ01 (sample SAMEA2581954, study PRJEB24529) | metagenome | biome: Human gut stool | place: China | collected 2011
ATGTTCATTTCTACATTGCATGTGGGGTTCACTCTTTTTAACTACATCATTTATAGAACTTTCCTCGATTTATACTGTTATTTTAATATTACAAAGAACAACATGATATTGAATTATGAAAACAGCAATGGACATTCCCGATAAAGAGGGACAGAAACGACTGGTAATCGTAGGCGGCGGCTTTGGCGGATTAAAGCTGGCACGAAAATTGAAAAGCAACAAGTTTCAGATAGTTTTACTGGATAAGAATAACCATCACATCTTCCAACCGTTACTCTATCAAGTGGCCACAGCAGGTATTGAACCGAGTGCCATATCATTCCCATACCGAAAAATCTTCAAAAAAAGAGAGCATTTCCATATACGTATTTGTGAAGCACAGCAAGTCTTCCCGGAACACAATCTGCTGGAGACTTCCATCGGCACGCTGGCATACGACTATTTGGTCATTGCCACCGGCTGCAACACAAATTATTTTGGAAACGACGGGCTGGAGAAACAGACCATGGCACTAAAGAATACTTCGGAAGCCTTGTTCAACCGAAACCAGATATTGGATAGTTTTGAACAAGCCCAGAACACCGGTAATAAAGAAGAGCGCAGGCGTCTGATGACCTTTGCCATTGTAGGCGGTGGAGCTACGGGAATAGAGTTGGCTGGTGCTTTGGCCGAGATGAGGAAGTTTGTCCTTCCTCAAGACTATCCGGACTTGAATATCAATGAGATGCGTATCATCTTGTTGGATGGCTCTTCCCGGCTCTTGTCTGCTTTTTCAGAAGAGTCTTCCAAAGAAGTGGCCGATTATCTGAAGAAGCGTGATGTGGAAATCAAATTGAACCAACGGGTGATGGGATACGAGAATTATCAATTGGCATTGAATGACGGGACTGCCATCGATACCAAAAATGTATTCTGGGTGGCCGGTGTCAAGGCAAACAGCCTTCAAGGATTGCCTGCCGATGCCTATGGACCGGGAAACCGCTTGAAGGTGGACACTTATAACCGTCTTTCTCAATATCCCAATATTTTCGCTATCGGGGATACGGCCCTTATGATTTCTGAGGAGTATCCCAAAGGACACCCGCAAGTGGTGCAACCAGCCATCCAGCAGGCCCGCAACTTGATAAGGAACTTGCAGCGTGCAGAAACAGGCCTGCCGTTGCAGCCGTTTATATATCAAAACAAAGGCTCCATGGCGACCATTGGCCGCAATCATGCCGTAGTCGAGCTTAAGAAACTGCGTTTTGGCGGTTTTCCGGCATGGGCTGTGTGGCTATTCATCCATTTGATGAGTATTGTGGGTGTAAAGAACCGTCTTTTCATCTTCGTAGACTGGATGTGGAGTTACTTTACCTATGACCCGTCTTTACGGATTATCATCAAACCCTTGAAGCGGGAGTAAACTTTTATTGAGTAATATTTGTTATAGTTCATATACGAACTTAAAAACGAATGAATATGTTAAAACGACTTTTATTTCCTGTCAAACCGGACGGAACGGCAACATCTGCTATACTATTGATTGCAAGAATTGTATTCGGTATATTATTAATGAACCACGGCATCCAGAAGTGGACTAACTTTCAAGAGCTGTCGGCTGTTTTCCCTGACCCGCTGGGTGTAGGCAGTCCGCTGTCTTTAGGACTGGCTATCTTTGGTGAATTGGCATGTTCCATGGCATTCATTATAGGCTTTCTCTATCGTTTGGCTATGATACCAATGGTGTTTACAATGGCTGTTGCCTTTTTTGTAATTCATGGTAATGACCCGTTTGCCACGAAAGAGTTGGCTTTTGTATATCTGGTAGTGTTCATATTGATGTATATCATAGGTCCGGGCAAGTTTGCCGTTGACCGCTGGATAAGAAAAGCTCTTTTCCAAAAGGCTCGTAAATAGACACTTCCGTTTTACTGAAAACAGATTTTAAGCTCAAATAGGATGTATTTTCGTAAAAAATCCTATATTTGCGGATGCTTAAAATAACTCGATGAGCTATAAAGCTAATTAAACACAGTAAAATAAAAAAGAGTGATTATGAAAAAGTTCAATTTGAAGATGGCTGCGACCGTAATGATTTGCGGCTCGTTTCTTTTCTGTTCTTGTATCGGTTCTTTTGGACTGCATAGTAAACTGGTCAGCTGGAATCAAGGTATTGGTACCAAGTTTGTAAACGAACTGGTTTATCTGGCATTCAATATTATCCCGGTATATGGCGTTTGCTATCTGGCCGATGCATTGGTCATCAACTCCATCGAATTCTGGAGTGGTTCAAACCCTATGGCCAGCATTGGTGATGTAAAGAAAGTGAAAGGCGAAAACGGTGACTACCTGGTAGAGACACTTGAAAACGGCTATTCTATCACCAAAGAAGGTGAGACTGCTTCTATGGAACTCATTTACAACAAAGAGTTGAATACTTGGAATGTTGTTGCCGATGGTGTCAGCACAGAATTGCTGCAAATGAACAATGACGGCACTGCACAAATGACCCTTCCGAACGGTGAGGAAATGACAGTGACGCTGGATGCCCAAGGTGTGGCAGCAGCACGTCAGGCGACGATGATTGGCACGTACTACGCTTTTAATTAATGGAAAATTGAAAATGGAAAGTGGCTGGTACATAGATGCCCAATAAGCATTTCTCACTTTCCATTTTCAACTTTCATTAGAACGGATATCCCACAGCAAAGTGGAAAGCAAAATCGCGGCTGAATTTAGGATGAATAATGGGATAACGGTCTTTTTTCTTTTCATAAGCCGGATTGATGGCCTTCATACCTCCGTCGAAACGCAATACAAAGAAATCCAGGTCAAGACGCAATCCCAAACCATATGCCACGGCAATCTGCTTATAGAACTTGTCAAATTTAAACTGACCTCCCGGCTGGTCTTTATAATCCCGTATTGTCCAGATATTCCCGGCATCTACAAAGAGGGCTCCTCTGAATTTCCAGAACAACCGTGTGCGGTATTCAATGCTGGCATCCAGCTTGATGTCTCCCGACTGGTTCATGAAGTTATTATCGCCGGGGAAAGAACCGGGCCCCAAATCACGTACAGACCATCCGCGCACACTGTTGGCGCCGCCGGAGAAGTAGCGCTTCTCAAATGGAAGCATTGTTGCATTGCCGTATGGAATGGCAATACCGGCACCAAAATGAAATGCCAATGAATTGCGGTTGTCAATGACCAGATTCTTGGCAAAGTCAAAATCGCCTTTCAGGTATTGGGCAAAAGGAATGTTCAACAAAGTGTATTCCCCCGATGCATTCTTTTTCATTCCTCCGAGCTTTGCCACAGCATACAACAAGTTACCCGCCGATTCAAAATTGAGGCGGATGGTATAGGAATTTCCGATACCGGAGTTATTCATCAATGCTCTTCCGGCACTGTTGTAGATATAGCTATAGCCGGTGCGGACAATAAAGCGGTCTTCATAATTGTATTTGAGGATGTAGTTCTCGTCTTTCTCCAGATAATCCTCTTTGAATGTCTGGTCTATGCTGGGCATATACAGATAGTTGATGTCCAGCAAATCAATGCGATGCTGCGAACGCTGTTGTTGTACCCCCCATTTGTAGCTCCATCCGGCAGATGCTACAATGCGCGTGAATTCGGGTCTCATCTGGTAGTTATATTGCAATCCGAATTCTGTAGTAGCCCTTATCCTCCGCTTGAAATCGCTGGATACAAAGGGAAACATAAACCGTGGGAAGTTGATGGTTGCTTCCGCACCTAATTCTATGTAGTCTTGATTCAAGGAGCTCTGCAAACCGGACACAGCCTCGTATGCCCCACGTAGTTTGAACATGAATGTTTCGGAACCTTTGAACATGTTGCGGTGCTGAAAAGCCACCGAAGCGGCAGCTCCCAGGTCGCCGGCAGAGTTTGTGCCTTCCACTTCAAAGGATACGGACTGATGCTTGCCTCTGGTCAGCATCACATAGGCGTTGAGCTTTGCACTGTCACTCTGTTGCACTTCAAAAAAACGGATATTGGTATATTTCAGGGCTTGCAGGCGTCCGTAGTTGGAGTAGGTACGCTGCACGTTCTGCTCGTTATAGAGAGTTCCCGGAGTGATGCGCAGATTGTTGGTCAGCACTTTGGGGCGCAGATAAAGCTTGTCTTTGTAGTAGATGGGAAAGCCTTTGTAATGCAATGAATCATTCACCTCGATGCTGTTCTGGGTGGATGCCTGCAACACATTATAATCGGTAATGAAACTCACTTTATTGATAGTGTATTGCCGGTGATTCTGCGGCGTATCCTCGTTATGCTGTCTGTATGGAGCCAAATGCAGTGTCAAATCTACCAGATAAGAATTACGGACAGTATCCGCAGTATAGGATATGTACTCTTTATTGAACTTGTAATATCCATTCTGAAGCAGTTTGTTTGTGATGCGCTGGCGTTCTGCATCCAGTACATTGACATCAAAATACATGCCTTCGGATAATAAGGTTACTGCGGAATCCTGCCGCATGTATTCCTTTATTTTACTGTCCTGGATATCATATTTCAAGGTACGAACTTTATAGGGCTTGCCGGTTGTCACTTTATAGACCAACTTCATCTTTTTCTTCTTGACTTGGCGTACCGGTTCCACCAGGGCGCCCATATAGCCCATATTCTGCACAGCCTTAGTGATTTCTTCCCTGGTCCGGTTGGTTTCCTCCTCACTGTATATGACCGGGGCATCACCTAATTTCCTCAATGTACGGTTTATCCAGCGTGTAGAGTCCCGTCCGGACCAGTTGTAGACATACAACTGGGTCTTTATCAGGCTGAACCACTTCGCATTGGGATTCTGGCGGATGTACATGGAGAGATTGGATGGTTTTACTTCCTTATTATCAGTATGTATGCGCACTTCATCCAGCAAATACGAGCCGTCCGGCACATATTTGGTAGAAGAACAGGAAGCCAACAAAAGTACGATAGTAGTAAGTATCGCGTAGCGGAAACCTTTATTCATACCGAGTCATTAATTGCGCATAAACAGCTACAAATATACTTGTATTTTTTTGTTCCCGAAATAAAAAACGCCGGAAGAGTGCAGAGTTTTTGATTATATTGAAATAATCACGTATTTTTGTCAAATGATAACATGTGTGTCCTATGGCATTAAGTAAAAATCGCATTAAATATATCCACTCGTTGGAGCAGAAAAAGAACCGGAAGGCCGACAAGGTATTTCTGGCAGAAGGACCTAAACTCGTAGGGGATTTGTTGGGACATTTTCCTTGTCAGTTCTTGCTGGCAACTTCAGAATGGCTTTCCCGGAACCGCCCTCTCTCCACCGTAACGGATGTCACGGAAGTATCGGAGGAGGAACTTTCGCGTGCCAGCCTGCTGAAAACTCCCCAACAAGTGCTGGCTGTGTTCCGGCAGCCGGATGAGGAGACGGATATTTCCGTCATCAGCCACTCCCTCTGTCTGGCTTTGGATGATGTGCAAGACCCCGGTAACCTGGGAACGATTGTCCGCCTTGCTGATTGGTTTGGGATAGAGCATATTTTCTGTTCGCCCAACACGGTGGATATCTATAATCCCAAAACTGTGCAGGCCACGATGGGAGGTATCGCACGCGTCAGACTGCATTATACTCCCCTACCCGAGTTCATCCGCTCACTGAAGGATATTCCCGTTTACGGCACTTTCCTGGACGGAGAGAATATGTACGGACAACCGCTTTCGAAAAATGGGCTGATTGTGATGGGTAATGAAGGAAATGGCATCGGAAAAGAAGTGGAGGCACTCATCAACCGCAAACTATACATACCGAATTATCCCGCCAGCCGTGAGACCTCGGAGTCATTGAACGTGGCTATTGCCACAGCAGTAGTTTGCGCTGAGTTCCGGCGCCAGGCTGCATTGTAGTAAAATCAAAAGGAAAAAACAACCAGGGAATCAAATAAGGCAATTCTTCCTCGATAACCGGAGGGATTGCCGTCAGTATATTGCAGCACGTATCAAAATGAGGATAGTCTGTTTCCACCTCCGTAAGCAAAGCTATGACTCCCGGTAGCCATTCCGTATTCTCCACCTCTTCTGTCAATGGGAAGATACGTGATACACATTGTCCTTCACCTATCTCCACCACATATTGTTTCAGATAGCCATGCCCGGGAAGAAACAGAAAATGGGAAGCGTAGCGTTTCATGCTTTCGGACGGGGACGTATGGTTCTGGGAGTCGTGGTATTTTCCTGCTCCTGAATTTCCAGAGGTTTCAATTTCTCAGGTTTTCCGATACTGTCTTTGCGAAGGGAGTCTGTCGCCTGCTGAAGGCTGTCCTTTGGGGCAATGACCAAGCTGTCCGTGGCGTGATAGCGCATCAGTGAGATACGGTCTGCCAGCAAAGGCTGTGGAGTCTCCTGCTGCGGATAATAGATGAACCCGCGTATTTCCTTGATTTCTCCTAAAGTATCGGCAAACAAGGTGAGCGTTTCCACACCTGTGTCTTGTACTTTCCGAATGGCACTGATGACACTGTCATTCTTTTCGTAAAGAATCTGCATCGCCATCAACGGAGCATGTATGCTGTCCGGTGCACCGTTGTGGAAACGGAAGCGCACGCTCCAGCGCAGCGTGTCACGGTCGTGGAAATTGGTGTCTGATGGCAACGTAAACGTTATCTTGTTGTCCAGGGGCATACCCGTCAACTGATAGATATGCTGCCATATCCACACGTCGATACTGTCTCCGGGAAGTGATTCTTTCGGCTTGTTGTCACGCAGGGCAATCAAGTGGTTGATACCGTCTCTCTCGGCTTTCAACCGTACATTCACTTTCTCGTAGATTTTGGTAAGTACTTCCGGGTTACGGGCAAACCAGACCATAGAAGAGTCAAAATCGGCCTGAGTAATGCCATATTTCTTGAAAACCGATTCAATGTATAGCACCCGCTTATAACTTTCGTTATACGGCACTTCTTCACCCATAGCTTTGGCTATGTGATAATCATAAAGCACGTTTTCCATCTTGGCATCCGGAAGGACGGTTTCAGGTCTTTTCACCTTACAAGCCGTCAGACTGAACACCAGAAGGACTACGCTACACCATTGAATTCGATTTATTCCTTTCATGATTTCTTTATGGCAGCATGATAGGCATCATTGAAGTCCTTGCCGTAGAACAACAGCAAAGCAATGATACCGCAACTGATTGCTGCATCCGCAAAATTGAATATCGGGCTGAAGAAAATGAAATGTTCTCCACCGACAAACGGCATCCATGCGGGCCAGTTTGTATCAATGATGGGGAAATAGAACATATCCACCACCTTGCCATGGAACCACGGGGCATATCCCCCTCCTTCAGGCATGAAGGAGGCTATCTGCGAATGGGTGCTTTCGTTGAACAGCACGCCATAGAACACACTGTCGACAATGTTTCCCAAGGCTCCCGTCAAGACCAAAGACACACAGATGATAAATCCGGTCTTCATGCCTTGCTTCACGAACTTGTACAGAAACCAGCCAATGACCGTGACTGCAGCAATGCGGAACAAGGTCAGGAACAGTTTGGCGAATATTTCCATACCGAAAGCCATACCACTATTCTCGGTAAAGTATATATAGAACCAATCCGTAATCCGGATACTCTCATGCCAGTACATGTGGGTCTTTATCCAAATCTTGATAATTTGGTCTATAACCAATACCGAAAATATGATAAGGCAGGCTATCCGGCCCTTCGTAAAGAATTTACCCATTTTTATTTCTTGCCGTTGTTTTTAGCTTCGATGCTCAAAGTGGCATGGGGCACTGCACGAAGGCGCTCTGCCGGTATCAGTTTGCCGGTTTCGCGGCAAATGCCATATGTTTTGTTCTCAATGCGCACCAAAGCAGCCTGCAATCCTTGGATGAACTTCAACTGGCGTTGGGCCAGACGTGTGGTTTCTTCCTTGGATAAGGTGTTGGCACCTTCTTCCAGTACTTTGTACGTAGGAGATGTATCGTCGGTGTCATTACCGTCTGCACCCGTCAGGCTGGCCTTTAACAGTTCATAGTCACGTTGTGCCAACTCTAACTTCTCCATAATGATAGCGCGGAATTCTTCCAATTCAGCATCTGAGTATCTAGTCTTTTCTGCCATAACTTTTACGTGTTAATCAGGGTTAGTATTTAATTATTCTTTCACAACGCTCACGTACAGCGAGAAATCGTCGAAGTTCAGTTCTGTACCATTTTCTACGTTGTCTGCCAGCGTCAGTGAAGTTCCTAAAACTTGGTTGCGAATATAGTCATTATATTCATTTACCGCATCATCTGTTTGAGGATTTTTTGATAATGTAATCTTTATTTTATCTGTTATCTCAAAACCGCTCGACTTGCGGATATTCTGAATGCGGTTTACCAGCTCGCGTGCAATACCCTCACGGCTCAGCTCTTCGGTAACGGTAACTTCCAGAGCCACGGTCAGTTTGCCCTCGTTGGCAACCAGCCATCCCGGAATATCCTCACTGAAGATTTCCACATCTGCCGTTTCAATCACGGCTTCTGCACCGTCCAGATTGAACGTATAAGAGCCTTTCTTCTCCAGCTCGGCAATGGCTTCCTGGGACATTTCTGCCACAGCAGCAGCCACGGCTTTCATCTGCTTACCGAATTTCGGTCCCAGCTTCTTGAAGTCGCATTTCACTTTCTTTACCAGTACACCGGCAGCACCGTCCACAAACTGGATTTCTTTCACATTCACCTCGTTCATGATAAGTGCTTTCACAGCCTCGATGTGTGCACGCTGTTCTTCATCCACTACCGGTATCATGATACACTGAAGCGGTTGGCGGACTTTGATGTTCACCTTGCGGCGCAGTGCCAATACCATGGAAGTGACGTCTTGTGCCATCTGCATGCGGACTTCCAATCCCTTGTCTATCATTTCCTCCTTATATTCGGGGAACTTGGCAAGGTGTACGGAAACCACATTGTCGCGTCCCGTAGCTGCAATCAGGTCGGAATAGAGCATATCAGCATAGAACGGAGCGATGGGTGCCATCAGCTTAGCCACGGTTTCGAGGCATGTATAGAGTGTCTGGAATGCAGAGAGCTTGTCCTGCGTCATACCACCGCCCCAGAAACGTTTGCGGTTCAGGCGGACATACCAGTTGGAGAGGTTGTCGTTCACGAATTCGGAAATGAGACGTCCTGCCTTTGTAGGCTCGTATTCATTGTAGCAGGTATCCACGTTCTTCACCAGCGTATTCAGCACGGAGAGAATCCAGCGGTCTATCTCGGGACGTTCCGTCATGGGCACGTCGGCTTCCTTGTATTCAAATTCGTCAACATTGGCATAGAGGGCGAAGAATGAATAGGTGTTATAGAGTGTTCCGAAGAACTTGCGGCGCACCTCTTCCACGCCATCCACGTCGAACTTGAGATTGTCCCACGGAGAGGAGTTGGTAATCATGTACCAGCGCAACGGGTCGGACCCGTATTTCTCGATGGTCGAGAAGGGGTCTACGGCATTGCCCAGACGCTTGGACATCTTGTTACCATTTTTGTCGAGCACCAAGCCGTTGGAAATGACAGCCTTATAAGAAATACTGTCGAACACCATTGTAGCGATGGCGTGCAACGTGAAGAACCAACCGCGTGTCTGGTCCACCCCTTCGGCGATGAAATCGGCAGGATATACCTGGTGGCTATCCAGCAGTTCCTTATTCTCGAACGGATAGTGTATCTGTGCATAAGGCATGGCACCGGAATCGAACCAAACGTCAATCAAGTCCGTTTCGCGTTTCATCGGCTTGCCGTCTTTGGAAACAAGGATGACATCGTCCACGTAAGGACGGTGCAAGTCTATCTTGTCATAATTCTCTTTGGTATATACACCCGGCTGGAAGCCCTTCTCCTTGTAAGGATTGGACTGCATCAAGCCGGCAGCTACGGATTTCTCTATTTCGTTGTAAAGTTCTTCTACAGACTCGATACACTTTTCCTCGCTATTGTCCTCTGTACGCCAGATGGGCAGCGGAGTACCCCAGTAGCGTGAACGGCTGAGGTTCCAGTCATTCAGGTTTTCCAGCCACTTGCCGAAACGTCCCGTACCGGTGCTTTCCGGCTTCCAGTTGATGGTCTTGTTCAACTCTATCATACGTTCCTTGCAAGCGGTGCTGCGGATGAACCAGCTATCCAGCGGATAGTACAATACGGGTTTGTCCGTACGCCAGCAGTGCGGATAGTTGTGTACATGCTTTTCTATCTTGAATGCCTGGCGGGCGGCTTTCATCATCATGCAGATTTCAATATCCAGCGATTCGGCAGCTTGTGCGACTTGTTCGTCGTACTTGCCGTCTACAGTGAATTGGGGGTCGTAGGCATTCTTCACCCACTTGCCCTGATAGTCCTTATAGAGGTCTACGTTGACACATGCCTTTACGAAATCCTCGTCCAGTTCGTCAATCAAGAAGAACTTACCGGTGAGGTCTACCATCGGGCGGGTCTCACCCTTCTTGTTTATCATGAACAAGGACGGTATACCTGCAGCGCGTGCCACAAAAGCATCGTCCGCACCAAAGGTCGGGGCAATGTGTACGATACCCGTACCGTCTTCAGTCGTCACATAGTCACCAGAAATTACACGGAAACCTTTGTCGCTGGGAGTCCAGCTACCGTCTTCGGCAACGTCTATCGGTTTCACCCAAGGGATGAGCTGTTCGTACTCCATACCTACCAAATCGGGGCCTTTGTACTCACCTACTATCTTGAAAGGTATCAGCTTATCACCCGGCTTATAATCCTCTAATGCAATGCCTTCCGCTTTTTTGTTGAAGTGAGTGTAGAGCAGTGCTTTTGCCAAGACAACAGTCATCTTCTCACCGCTATATCCGTTGTAAGTCTGTACGGCCACGTAGTCTATCTTGGGACCGACGCAGAGCGCAGTGTTGCTAGGCAACGTCCACGGAGTAGTGGTCCATGCCAGGAAGTAAGGAGTTCCCCACTCTGCCATTTCCGGTTTCGGATGCTTCATCTTGAACTGTGCCACCATGGTCGTGTCTTTTACGTCACGGTAACATCCGGGCTGGTTCAACTCGTGCGAGCTGAGTCCGGTTCCGGCAGCAGGAGAATAAGGTTGTATGGTATACCCTTTATAAAGGAGTCCTTTCTTATAGAGCTGTTTCAGCAGCCACCACAAGGTTTCGATGTAGCGGTTGTCGTAGGTGATATACGGGTCCGTCATGTCCACCCAGTAGCCCATCTTGTGCGTCAAGTCTTCCCATTCCTTGGTGAACTTCATGACGTCCTTGCGGCAGGCAGCATTGTATTCTGCTACGGAAATAGTCTTGCCAATATCCTCTTTCGTAATGCCGAGTGCTTTTTCCACACCCAGTTCCACGGGCAGTCCATGAGTATCCCATCCGGCCTTACGCTTTACTTGGAACCCCTTCATCGTTTTGTAACGGCAGAAAATGTCCTTAATGGAGCGAGCCATTACGTGGTGAATGCCCGGCATACCATTGGCCGAGGGAGGTCCTTCGAAAAATACGAAAGAAGGACAACCTTCACGTTCTGTCATACTCTTGGCGAAAACCTGGTTTTCGTCCCATTTCTTCAACACTT
>OGGJ01002848.1_pt1 | contig 11559 bp, 10 predicted proteins | sample 1571071 | NCBI WGS metagenome assembly OGGJ01 (sample SAMEA2581954, study PRJEB24529) | metagenome | biome: Human gut stool | place: China | collected 2011
TGCCGATGTACGGAAAAGTCAATTCCCTGAATGCATCCGTTGCAGCCAGCATTTTTATGTATGAGGCAGTGCGGCAGCGGCGGAATCCATCCGGAAAACCATAAGTTGCAGAATCTGCCGTTCTGCAATCCCCTGCTTTAAAGGAGTGTAACAGCAAAATATGGCAAATCAAAAATTTTCCGTTGAGGAAATTTTAAAAGAATATCAGTCCGACGAAGCAACGAAAGGGAAAAAAGAATCTCCGTCCGGAAAGCTGGAAACACAAAAAATGTTGAATCATGCCGCCGGCAGAAGAAACGTACCACCGAGTACCGAAGCATCTGCGGAGGCGTATTCTTATGCATCCAGCCGCACCAGACAGCGTACCCCGTATTCTCCTTACCGTTCTGAAATGGCGGCAAATATCAATCAAATCAAACAGAATCGCTATCAGCGGCGAACCGATGTAGAAGAGAGCCGAACCGCTGCGTTCCAGACGCTGGAACTCATGCGGCCAAAGGTGTCATTTGTCCGTTCTCCTGCGATTCGTCCGCAGACCACACCGAATCCAAAGAGCGACCATATTTCAGATTATGACGGTGCAGTTTTGTTAGAACAGCCGGAATCTGAACAGAAGCCGGAGCAGCCGGTATATCAGCCAGCGATTCAGGAAATGCAGGATTCCACCCGTGCCAAAGAGAAAAAGCAGGCACAGAAAAGTCGGAAACCCAAGAAACGTACCGAGCAATCTTATCAGCGAGAATCGCTGACAGAACCAGAACCAGAGTGGCGAAAGGCAAAGACGGAAACATTTCCGGCAATTACGCCAACACAGACCTTGCAGGAAACCTTGCGAGAGGCACAGGAGGCAGTTGCAAAGGCAGAGGCGGAAGCAAAGGCGAGGGCTGAGGAAGCCCGCAAGATCTTAGAGGCTGCAAAGAAGGCCGAAGAGGAAGCGCTGAAGGCGGCAGAGCAGGCAGACAGCATTCAGATCGACCTGACACAGCCAGCGGAGGAAGGAAAACTTCCACTTGCTGCATCTTACCTTGAAAAGTATACAAAGATGGAGAAATCCGGAAAGAGTCTCGTGGATACATTCAATGCCATTACTGTTGATCAGGAGAATCGTAACGTATGTATGATGGGTGATCACGGATTTGGTCTGACCAGTGTCGGAGAAGATTTCGCAAGAAGCTTCTACGATATGGGAATCTGCAAGGCGAAGACGATCGCGAAGATCAAGGCACAGGCATTGAACAAGGTTAAACTTGCAGATGCAATGTCAAAGCTTGCCGGTGGATGTATGGTTGTTGAAAATGCAGGTCTGATCGCACCAGATAAGATGACAGAGCTGATGAAACTTACAGCCAAGGATGTAAACGATGTTGTTGTGATTCTGACAGGTGCGACTGAGTCTATCAACCGCTTGTTTGGAGCGACTGGAGATGCCAAGGATAAGTTTACACACCAGATCAATATGGAAGGCATTTCTACACAGGATATGCTTGCGATTGCAAAGGGATATTTCAAACAGCAGGGCTTTAAGACAGATGATTCTGTAGAAGGCACTGTAAAGAATCTCCTGATGGCAATGGAGTCTGGAAATATCGATCGTATGCTCAAGGCTTGCGATGAGGCAATGCTCAAATGTGACGATCGTGAGAAGGCAAAAGGTTCCAGCCGGAAATATTTACTAAGTGAAGATTTTAAATAATCGTTGAAAAAATCAGAGCCGATGCTTATAATTTAAGCATCGGCTTTTTACGTGATAAGCCAATAGACGGGATGATAAATAAGAAACCAGAAGATAAGAGGTATAAAACGTGGTAAATATAGATATCGGTATAGACCTTGGAACATCGAATACGGTCATATACATAAAAGACAAAGGAATCGTAGTCAACCAGCCATCGGTGGTTGCATATGAGGCTAAAAGTAAAAAGATCATTGCGGTTGGAAATAAAGCCAAAAAGATGCTTGGAAAGACACCGGAGGATATTGAGGTGACACGTCCGATCCGGAATGGTGTTATCTCCGATTATATTATGACGGAGCGTATGCTCAAGATCTATGTGAAGTCAGCGATTGCAAAACGAAAGATCTGGGGCAAACCAAACATCTGCGTCTGTGTGCCAAGTGGTGTCACGGACGTACAGCGGCGTGCAGCGTGTGATGCAGTATACCGTACCGGTGCAAAGAATGTGTATGTGCTTGAGGAACCATTTGCGGCAGCCATCGGTGCAGGTGTGGATATTGAGTCGGCAGTTGGTGCGATGGTTGTGGATATCGGTGCGGGAACGTCCGATATTTCCGTGACGAGAGACGGAAGCATCATCGCATACGGTATGATTCCTCTTGCGGGGGATGAGATCACTGAGCTGATCGTGCAGAGTTATCTGGTGGATTTCAACACGGCGGAGCAGATCAAGCTCTCGAGCGGTATGGACGATCAGGTGACCTACAAGGATATTATGATGATCGAGCACACGATTCCGTCGAAGGATGTGTGGAAGCTGACGGAGCCGGTGGTGGATAAGATGACGACCGAGGTAGCGGCGAAGATCAAGGAGCTGAATGGAGACAAGAGCGTCAGTGCGGCGTTTATCGTCGGCGGTGGCGGTAAGATCCACGGTTACACGGAGATGCTTGCCAAGAAGCTGGATCTGCCGGCAGAGCGTGTAGCGCTGCGCGGTGAGGAAGTGCTGCAGGAAGTGACGTTCCTTCAGACAGAGATCCAGAAGGATCCACTGCTCGTCACGCCGATCGGTATCTGCCTGAATTATTACGATCAGAGAAACAGCTTTATCATGGTGCGCTTTAACGGGGAGCGGATCAAGCTGTATGACAACAATAAGCTTACGATCGTGGATGCGGCTCTGCAGGCCGGTTTCCCGAATGAGGAACTGTTTCCGAAGCGCGGCAGGGAACTCAATTTCACCGTGAACGGCACTCCGCGGATTGTCAGAGGTGAGCTGGGAGAGTCCGCAGAGATCTATATGAATGACCGTCTGGTCAACATCAACACTCCGCTGGAGCCGAACAGTGACATCGTGATCGAAGCGTCGACACAGGGCGAAGCGGCGGTATGTACCTTAGAGCAGCTGGATGAGTATTCCTCTTCGGATATGAAGGTGATCGTCAACGGCAGGATTGTGCGCTGTCCGAAGTGCCTGGAGGTCAACGGAAGTCTGGAACTGCCGTCCTATGAGATCAAAGAGGGTGATGCGGTTGAGACGAGAAGCTTTTATACCGTGGAGCAGCTGGCGGCATTCATGGATGTGGAAGTGGACATGGATCATGAGATTCTTGTGAATAACCGCGTGGCAACCATGGAGAGTCTTGTGTACGAGAATTTTTCCGTGGACTGGGTGGTGCTTTCTTTCGGAGCAGCGGCGGTGGACCCGGCAGAACTTCCGGTTGCGGAGCAGCCTGTGACGGCGGCGGATGGCGGGACGGAGCAGACAGCGGATGAGATCCCGGCTGAGACAGCGGAGGAAGTGGATGCCGCCGAGAACGAGGCACAGAACGGTACAGAGGCAGAGAAAGCGGAGCATGGAATGTCACAGGAACCTTCATCTGTGACAGATGCCACGGGAGCAGAGAGCGCTGTGGAGCAGCCGGCTGAAGGGGAAGTGCAGCAGGCTTCGCAGAAGACGGATCTGGGACTGGTTGTGTTTATCAATCAGCAGCCGGTACGTCTGACCGGAAAGAAGAGCTACATCTTTGTAGATATTTTTGATTTTTACGATTTTGATTTAACGGCATCTGCGGGAAGAGCGATCATCACAAAGTTGAACGGACAGCAGGCACAGTATTCGGCAGTGCTCTCCGAGGGAGACCAGATCGAGCTTCGCTGGCAGGAAATTAACAGATAGAGAGTGGAAGAAATAAAATGGAATTATGCAGTATAGCAAGCGGCAGCAGTGGCAACTGTATCTGCGTGGGAACAGATGAATGTCATGTTTTAGTGGATGCCGGAATCAGCGGAAAGCGGATTGAATCCGGTCTGAATTCGATTGATCTGAAAACGGAAGAGATGCAGGGAATTCTGATCACACATGAACATGTGGATCATATCGCGGGACTTGGCGTCCTTGCGAGACGTTACGGTCTGCCGATGTATGCGACTCCGGGGACGATCGATGCGATACTGCACACCAAATCCGTCGGAACGATCGATCCCGCCCTGTTTCATGAGATTCATGCGGAGGAGGATTTTACGATCGGAGATATGACGATCGAGCCGATTGCCATCTCACATGACGCGGCAGAGCCGGTGGCGTATAAGATGAAGCAGCCCGGAAAATCCATGGCGGTCATGACGGATCTGGGAATTTATGACGACCATATTGTGGAGAAGTTAAAGGGGCTGGACGTGCTTCTTCTTGAGGCGAATCATGATGTACATATGCTGCAGGTCGGAAGTTATCCGTATCCGTTAAAACAGCGTATTCTCGGAGAGAAGGGACACCTGTCCAACGAGCTTTCCGGGCGGCTGCTCGGGGAGGTGCTGCACGATCATTTCGGCACGGTCTTTTTAGGACATCTGTCCAAGGAAAATAACTATGCGGAACTTGCATACGAGACGGTACGGCTGGAAGTGGCGATGGGAGATAATCCTTATAAGGGGGATGATTTTCCGATGTATGTGGCAAAGAGAGACGAGCCGTCCGAGCTGGTGCGGTTCTAAGACTAAGAACGTAGGTTATGAATCTGACATATGATAGAGCGAGATTTCAATAGAAGGAATCCTGCTCTATGAAAGAGTGGTATGAGATTTATAACCATATACAATCTGAACTTGAAGTAACTTTTTCTGATGAAGAAAGAGAAGAGATTATGAAGTCATACCATTATTGGGAATGGACTTTTCATCAGGGCATCATTGGCAATACAGAAAGAGGTTTGCAGAAGGCTTGATTAAAGAAAAAGATTGAAGAACTGCAAGAAGCTTATAATAAATTGGATGGTAAGTCTAATGATGAATAAAATAATGAAAGTTAGGAGTGTATGTACACATGCGTTATATAGGATCTAAAAATAGAATCCTTGAGTTCATAGATGATACCATCACAAATACATATGGTGATTATAGAGATGCTGAAATTGCTGATCTGTTTTCGGGAACTGGTTGCGTAGGAGAAATGTTTAAAAGAAAAGGTGCCAGAGTAGTTTCAAATGACTATATGCACTTTTCGTATGCGCTGCAGGTGGCAAGGATAAAAAGTAATTTTTTACCTTATAATTATCAAGAAACAATAGATCGGTTAAATAGTTTGCAAGGTCAAGAAGGATTTTTTTATAGAGAATATACAGAAAGTGGTGAAGGACAGAGAAACTACTTTTCAGAAGAAAATGCTAAGAAAATAGATGCTATATGTATGTACTTAGCAAATGAGTTACAGCTTGGAAATATTGATGAAGATGAATTCTATGTATATAAAGCGAGCCTGATTGATGCTGTAACAAAGGTTTCAAATACATCAGGTACATATGGTTCTTTTTTAAAGATTAACGATAATAGAAAGTTCAAAAAATTATGGTTAGAACCCCAAATTGTGATAAATAATGGGAAGAATAATGAGAGTTTTTGTGAAGATATAAACCAAGTCATTACTCATGTCGAAGGTGACATTTTATATCTTGATCCTCCATATAATAACCGTCAATATCCGCCGTATTATCACATATTGGAGACGGTTACACTTTATGATGAACCTAATATATATGGTAAAACCGGCAGGAGGTACTATGAGGAAAAACTATCTCCTTTATGTATGAAGGATAGGGCAATTCCATCAATGGTTTCTATTGTAAGAGATGCTAATTTTAGACATATTTATATTAGTTATAGTACAGACGGAATAATGCCATATAGAGAGCTGTGCGCTCAATTAGAAGCATTTGGTAATGTCAATGTATATTTCAAGCCTTATAGACGATATAAGGCTAATAGTAATGGAAATATCGAAGATGACAAAGGAAAATTGAAGGAGATAATAATTTATGTCGAAAAGAGATGAACCTAAGAAGCTTGGTAAAAACGGGGTTGACATGGGTGAACGAGGAATATATGACAAAAGAAATAAACTTAATGATTTAACAGGTAAAGAATGGCTTTTCTTTACAAATTCTGTTTGGATAACAGGATACAGCCCTACAGCAAAAGAGAATGTTGGATTGAAGTATAGAAAGATTCATCCGTCACCAAAGCCGCCAGCTTTGATGAGAGATATTATTAAATTCTTTACAAAGTCAGATGGAAAGATTTTAGATCCGTTTTGTGGTGTTGGTGGAACCTTATTAGGGGCTGCATTAGCAGGAGGAACACGAATGGCTGTTGGAATTGAGTTAGAACAGAAATTTATTGATGCTTACAATACAGTATGTGAAAAAGAGAATATAGAGAAAAAGATCATTATTCATGATGATTCCATGAATATGATGAATCACAAGGAAGTAATTGAAACGACATTTGACTTAATTTTAGCTGATCCTCCTTATTCAGACATGATGGGAAAAAAAAGAACTGGTCAGAGAAAGAAACTTTATAATGACGACAGTGCAACTCCATATTCTGATAAGGAAGTAGATTTAGGAAATATGGAGGAAGAGGAATTTTATAAAGTACTTCGTAATATTATGCAGCTATGCTACAATAGGCTGAAAAAGGATGGTTATATGGTTGTTTTTTGTAAAGATTTTCAACCAGAACCAGGGAATCCACACTTGCTACATGCAGATATTATCAATGAACTGACAAAGATCGAAGGATTAGAGTATAGGGGGATGAGAATATGGCATGACCAAGCAATGTCATTATTTCCATTTGGATATCCTTATTCATTTACTATGAATCAATTACATCAATATATTTTAATATTTAGGAAAGAAGGTTAATGCAATGGCAAAAAGAGGGCAGAAAGAAGGGTGTAATTATACAGGTAACGGCTCGTTGCTTCCAAATTATGGATGGGGACAAAATACGTCTAAACTTTCTATGATTCGTGATATGGTTGAATTGGTTGGTGATGAACCAATAAATCATAATGAATTCATGAGAAGGGTATATGCATATAGAATTAGCCAAGAACCAGATTTAGCGAAGTGGTCTTACGATGCAAGATGCAGAGCTAGAGCAATTGTTGCAACGGGAATGATTCGGTTGGATAGAAATATTCAGGGTTATGTTATTACAGATCTTGGACGTGAACTGTTAAATGCTCCGAAAAGTGATGTGATAAAGAAAAAAAATCGTATTCTATGTGACGAGGAAAAAGAAATATTTAAGAGAGGAATTCTTTCAAACCCACCAGTTGTACAAGTGTTGTCTTTACTAAACAGTAGTAGGAGACAAGGAAGATCATTGTCAAAATATGATATTGGTGCTCAATTAGGGTATGCTGGAGATCGTGGATTTACACATATTGAGGCTGAATATGTGGCAAGAATTGGTGCGAGTTTTAATGATAAAGAAGGCGATGCGGATAAGTGGGCTAGGACAATATTAAGTTGGTTGCAACAGGTTGGATGGGCAGTGGCTAGTGAAAGCCTTAATTATTACGGAAAGAGCCTTAAAACTTACACTTCAACGGAAGAGGTAGAAAATGTATTAAGATATAATGCAAAATCAATTTCTAAGTATGTTCCACAAGAAATGCTGTGTTCTGAGAAGAATCCATTTTCGTCAATTGTTCAGAGGAGAAGATTTGCAATATTACAGGCTCTTCAGTCTCGAAAGTTAACACCAATTGCTGAACTGACTGCAAAAATAAATGAGGTTGGTCTTTCTATTGATATAGAAACTGTAAAATTTGAACTTACGAGTTTATCCCAAGCTGGGTTCCAAATTTCTCATGATCACGATATCTATTGCATGCAGGATAATCTTATATTAGATGAGCGAAAAGAAGAAACAGAAAAGATAGATGTTTCCTCATATGATTCGCTCGAAAAGAGTATTGAACACTATGTAGTAGAATACGCTGATTCAATACCATCTCGATTAGTTGATAGTCTTATTCGTTATGGCAGTAATGGAAGAGATAATTGCGCTGAATTTGAAGGTGCTGTAACAAGGTTTTTTACATTTATGGGCTATGAATCAACTCAATTAGGTCAAGGAAATGGTAGGGTAGCTGATGTTATTGCTCGTTATAAGGACTCTATGATGGCAAAATCTTACGGACTTATAATAGATGCGAAGGCTTATTCAAGATATAATTTTAATGCGCCAGATGTGCGTAAAATGAAAGAATATATAGCATTGCACCAGAAAGAACTGATGATGGAGATGATACCTCGTCATGCTTATGCATTTGTCAGTATGGATTTTGTTCCAGAGGAAAATGCATTAAATGAAATAAGCAATGATACAGCTGTGAATGGAACAGCAATTGATGTGTTTTCTTTGCTAGAACTTGGGGCAAAAACATCTAAGCAAGAAGTGAAAATATCTGATATATATGATTCGTTTACAACAAACAAAAGATTTGTATGTCCAGCATAAACAGACAGCTGAGGTGGTTATGCCATCTCAGCTATTTTTATATACTTATAAACGAGACCGTTTTAAGTTTTGCGCGTACCAGTAGCGGGAGGTACTGCATGGATCCTGCTGCGGAGAAAAAGAAAAATATTAAAAAAGTAGTTGAATTTGCTTTGTAGTATGGTATAATGAGAAAAGAATAGCAGTAGTTGAAACTTTTTCAACTACTGCTATATCCATGAAAGGTAGATTAGTGGAAATGTCAGAGACAGCACAAGGTGGAGTTATTGTTATATGCGGTTTGATCGTTTTTATTTATGGAATTTTAAGATGGGTAATTTGGGGATACAAGAAGGATGCAAAGTTTATTGAAAAGGCAAAAAAAGATGGGCGTGTAGCAATAGCAACTTATCAGAAGACGGAAACGAATGTAAAGTGGACGCCCAATAGTGCGGGAAGAGAGTATCGAACGATTTGTCATAATACATATGCGTATAGAGTAAGAAGTGGTAAACAATATACATTTACACGCAGTAAGGATGTTACATATGATACAGGCAGAAGTGGCATAAACAATATACGAGTATACTATGATGAAAAGAATCCGCGTAAGATAAAGTTTGATGGTAACGGAGATAGAAATCAGCATCAGGTTCAAATCGGTTGTGGATACACCGCACTGGCAACATTCTGCACGATGTTTCTGGTTGCCAGACTGTTAGCACATCTCTTTTCATAATGCCTGTTTGTGCGTGGCTTAAGATGTATATTGCATTGCTTATAGAAGACTTTGGCAACGATCTATCAGTAGAAGAACAGATGTGTCTGTCGGAGTATCTCTGAAAAATTACATAGTGGGAGAAAAAATGGATCATAACTTAAAAAAGAGGAAAAACAGTTCATTGCTCTGATTATAGGATTCATAACAGTTCTCGTAATCTGGTTGGTCGCGGAGTTTATATCCCAGTTTGGCGGACTGGAGGCGTTGACACCTGTGAACTTTGTCCGTGGATTTATCAGGGCAGGGAGTGTGTTTTTTATATTCTTTTTTGTGTTCCGTTTATATGGAAACGGACGAAAGCAGAGACAGATCCAAAAGTGGGAAGCCAGGGGGTGGAAAACGACAGCGTATGTGGTTGGAACGTCAAGGCAGTACAGGTATGGACTTTCAGAACACGATCCAATGAAGCGAAGACGGGCAGATTACTACGTAAAATACAAGTATGAAGTAGATGGTAAAAGTTATTACCATGACATGATAACAGAGTTTAAAAACTGGAAAAATGAGATTACCGTATGGTATGATAAGAACCATCCGAAGCGGCATGTGACCAGCGAATATTCAGAAAGCAAACGAATATATTACGGATGGGTGTTTACGATTGTACTTACCCTTGCGGCGTTTCTTTCCGGATTCTCTTCCTAGGAGTTTTTGCACTTCCTCATTAAAAATTTCTAAAAAGGAATTGTATATGCCGGCAGACTCGACCCGTATGGGTTTTTGTTTTTCCGGGGGGGGAGGAGAGTTGGAACGTGCAGTTTTTCCGGAGGGTGACGCACGATCAGCTTGTGATCCGGCTGACGGACGGTGTGCGCGTCTACCGGGTGAATAAGAGAATGATGATGCTGCCCTGGCACAAAAGCAATCTAAAAGCATTGACTTATAAAAGCTCCGTGTATTATAATCAGTGTTAATACGATAAAGTGATAACGTGGAAGCAGGAGGAATGAGATTGGCATGGAGAATACAGTAGACAAAGTAATCATAACAGTCGTTGGAAAAGATACCGTCGGTATTATCGCAAAGGTATGTACCTATCTTTCGGAGAATCATATCAATGTTCTGGATATTTCGCAGACGATCGTGTCCGGATTTTTTAACATGATGATGATTGTGGACATGAGTCAGTCATCGAGATCTTTCGGGGACTGCCAGAAGGATCTGGATGCGGTGGGAGAGCAGATCGGCGTGTCCATCAAATGTCAGAAGGAAGAGATTTTTGAGAAAATGCACAGAATCTAGGCAGATGTGCAGGAAGATCGACCGATGGACATAATGTCCACAGAAAGGGATAGACGGAATGATTAACATATGGGAAGTAAATGAGACCAACAAGATGGTGGAGCAGGAAAATCTCGATGTCCGTACCATCACGATTGGTATCAGTCTTTTGGAGTGTATTGACTCTGATTTAAAAAAGCTCAATGAGAATATCTACAACCGGATCACGACCGTGGCGAAGGATCTGGCGGCAGTCGGAGAGAAGATTGAGAACGAGTACGGGATACCGATTGTCAATAAGCGTATCTCCGTGACACCGATTGCGCTGGTGGGCGGCGCAGCCTGCAAGACGCCGGAGGATTTTGCAACGATCGCGGACACGCTGGACCGCGCAGCCAAGGCGGTTGGGGCGAACTTGATCGGCGGCTATTCGGCACTGGTGTCGAAGGGCATGACGAAGGCGGATGAGATGCTGATTCACTCGATTCCGATGGCACTCTGCCGGACAGAGCGTGTCTGCAGTTCTGTAAACGTTGGTTCCACCAAGACCGGTATCAACATGGATGCGGTACGCCTGATGGGCAAGATTGTAAAACAGGCAGCAGAATATACAAGAGAGCAGGATTCTCTTGGCTGTGCAAAGCTGGTTGTATTCTGCAATGCACCGGATGATAACCCGTTTATGGCAGGAGCATTCCACGGCGTGACCGAGGCAGATGCGATCATCAACGTCGGTGTCAGCGGCCCTGGCGTTGTAAAGACTGCCCTGGAGCAGGTACGCGGTGAGAGTTTTGAAGTACTGTGCGAGACGATCAAAAAAACGGCGTTCAAGGTTACGCGAGTAGGCCAGCTGGTTGCACAGGAAGCGTCCAGAAGACTTGGTATTCCGTTTGGCATCATCGATCTTTCTCTGGCACCGACTCCGGCGATCGGAGACAGCGTTGCAGATATTCTCTGCGAGATCGGTCTGGAACATGCAGGAGCACCTGGCACGACGGCAGCACTGGCACTTCTGAACGATCAGGTGAAAAAGGGTGGTATCATGGCATCTTCCTATGTCGGCGGCTTAAGCGGAGCCTTTATCCCGGTC
>OGGJ01002858.1_pt1 | contig 11529 bp, 8 predicted proteins | sample 1571071 | NCBI WGS metagenome assembly OGGJ01 (sample SAMEA2581954, study PRJEB24529) | metagenome | biome: Human gut stool | place: China | collected 2011
GCTAATGGGTTAAAAACAATAGTTATAAGAGGGACGCTAGAAGAGAGAAAACATCAAATTGAGCAAATAGATAAGTTTGATTTAGTTATTACTTCATATGATTTATTAAAGAGAGATATTGAACTATATCAAGAAAAAAATTATAAATTTAGATTTATAATAGCAGATGAAGCTCAATATTTAAAAAATAGTAATACTCAAAATGCAAAAGCAATAAAAAAAATAAAAGGAGATACAAAATATGCTTTAACTGGAACTCCAATTGAAAATTCTTTAGCAGAATTATGGTCGATTTTTGACTTTATTATGCCAGGATATTTGTTTACATATCGAAAATTTAAAAATATGTATGAAACTCCAATTGTAAGGGAATCTAATGAATCAGTTGTTGGAAAGCTAAAAATGCTAATAGAACCATTTATTTTAAGAAGAAGTAAAAAAGAAGTGTTAACAGAGCTTCCAGATAAGACAGTAACGGTTTTAAATAATGAAATGGGAGAAGAACAAAGAAAAATATATATAAATTATTTATTACAAGCAAAACAGGATATATCAGAAAAAATTAAATATAGTGGCTATGAGAAAAACAAAATGCAAATATTGGCAGCGCTAACAAGATTAAGGCAGATTTGTTGTCATCCAAGTTTGTTTATAAATGGATATAATGAGGGAAGTAGCAAATTGGAACAATGTATGGAAATTATTCAAGAGGGTACAAATGCAGGACATAAAATACTACTTTTTTCGGGATATACATCAATGTTTGATTTCATAGAAAAAGAATTAAAAAAAAGAAACATAAGATATTTTAAATTAACAGGTGCTACAAAAGTAGAAGATAGGATAAAATTGGTTGATGAATTTAATAATAATTCTGATATTAAGGTGTTTTTGATTTCTTTAAAAGCAGGTGGAACAGGTCTTAATTTAACTGGAGCAGATATGGTTATTCATTATGATCCATGGTGGAATATATCAACAGAAAATCAGGCTACTGATAGGGCTTATAGAATAGGTCAAAAAAATAATGTTCAAGTGTATAAATTAATTACTAAGAATTCAATTGAAGAAAAAATATATGAATTACAAGAGAAAAAGGAAGAGTTAGCTAATAATATGCTGGATACAAAAACTACATTTGTTAATAAATTATCTCAAGATGAGATTATGAAATTATTCGAATAATATTGTTATGATTTATAAATAATAACAAGGTTGATTTTTTTGCCATTTTATGTTAAACTTAGAAAGAACCATATTTTACATTATGTAAAGAACAGATAATAAAAATATGTTGTATAAGGAGAATTGAAATGGATAAAAAAGTTTTGAACAAACATTTAGAAAAATTAAATGAGGACATAAGAAATATTCAATATCAAATAAATAGTATAAACCAAGATATAAAAAAAGATAAGAAACAAAGTTATATTGAAAAAAGAATTGATAGATTAGTTAATAATTATAAAATGTTAAATCAAAAAAGACAGGAATTAGTAAATATATCTAGAGAAGAAAAAAGAGAACTACAGGAAAAAGTATTAGAAATACGTAAACAAGTAAAAGACGTTTGTTATAAAGGAAGCAAGGACATTTCAAAACAAAATATACAACTAGACGAAGTTGTTAACAATGAAAGTAAATCAGAAATTTATAATAAGATTGATGATGATGAAAATAAAAAAATAAAAAGAGTTTATGGTCCAGATGGTAGTTTAGAGTACATATATATTAAAGAAGAGAGACCTATTGGAAGATGGCAGAAAATTAAGCAAATGATTGGAAAAAAGAAGAGAAATAAAGAGATAATAAAAAAGCAAAGAAACAAAAACAGATTCGGAAAGATGAAAGAATTTTTCAGGAAAATTAACGGAAAGAAATTATTAAAAAGGATAGCAGCTTTTGGAATGGGATCATTAATGCTACTTCCTGGAACAATTTCTGCTAATCAGAATGAAAATAATACTGAAAGTAAAAGTACAAAAAACAGCTATATAGATACTGTAAAACAAACACCTGTAAATGAACATGAATTAATAAAAATGGCAGAAGATTTTAAAAAAGAAAATTCTTTGAATATGGACGAAAATATAAAATCAGAAGAAGCAGTTAAAGAAGAAAATACAAATGATAAGAATGAAGATGATGTACTTGTACATATTATAGCTCCAGCACAGAGCAAATACACAGAAGTGTCTGATGGTAGAGGAAATTATGGTATTTTTACTGAAGATACTGAAGTTTCGATATATAATAGAGCTTTAATCAGAACTAATAAAGATGGAAGCAAATCAATATTAAAGGCCACAAAAGTAGGGCAAACTTGGAAACAATATGCAGAAGAACAAGGAATTGATTATAATGAGTTTAAAACATATATAGAGAATAATGAAAATATACAAGAGGTTTTATCTACTATGTCTGTTGATGGTAAAAGTATATATGGATGGATGCCAGCATCAGAATTAGAATATAAAACTCAAGATAAAGAAATAAATGTACAAAGAAATTATGTTACTGAGGTAGAAGAAAGATAATGAAAGATTATATAACTGTAATAGGAGCAGGATTAGCTGGATGTGAGGCAGCTTATCAAATTGCTAAAAGAGGAATAAAAGTAAAATTATATGAAATGAAGCCAATAAAATATTCAGAAGCACATTCAAATGAAAATTTTGCTGAAATTGTATGTAGCAATTCTTTTAAATCAAATTTGCTAACAAATGCATGTGGTTTATTGAAAGAAGAATTAAGAAGATTGGATTCATTATTAATTAAAATTGCAGATGAAACAAGAGTTCCAGCAGGACAGGCTTTAGCAGTAGATAGAGAAATTTTTTCTAAAAAAGTAACTTGTGAATTAGAAAAAAATGAATTTATTGAAATTATTCGTAAAGAAATTGTTGATATAGAATCTTTAGCAAAAGAAGGAATTGTGATAATAGCAACAGGACCTCTTACTTCAGAAGGGTTAGCAAAAAATATAGGTAAAATAACAGGAGAAGACAAGCTTTATTTTTATGATGCGGCTGCGCCAATTGTAAATAAAGATAGTATAAATTTTAAAATTGCATTTTATGGAGACAGGTACAGCCAAGAAAAGAAAAAAGATGAAAGTATAGAAGAATGGAAAAAAAGATTAGCAATTCAAGAAAAAGACGAACAGAGTTATATTAATCTTCCAATGAATCAGGATGAATATGAGAAATTTTGGAATGAACTTGTAAAAGCAGAAGTAGTTACACTTCATGAATTTGAAAAGAGAGAAATCTTTGAAGGTTGTATGCCAGTTGAAATAATGGCCAAAAGGGGAATTGATACTTTGAGATTTGGACCATTAAAACCAGTAGGGTTTGATGATCCAAGAACAGGAAGAAGGCCATATGCATTAGTACAACTAAGACAAGATAATAAACAAGCAAGTATATATAATATTGTTGGATTTCAAACTAATTTGAAATTTGGAGAGCAAAAGAGAGTTTTTCAAATGATACCAGGATTAGAAGAAGCAGAGTTTATAAAATATGGAGTAATGCATAGAAATACATATATAAATTCAAGTAAATTATTAGATGAAACATATAATCTTAAAAACAATAATAATGTTTATTTTGCAGGCCAGATAACTGGTGTTGAGGGCTATGTTGAGTCGATATCTTCTGGAATGGTAGTAGCCATTAATGCTGTTAATCAAGTAAAAGGAAAAGAAGAAAAAGTTATTTTTTCGGAAAATACGGTAATAGGGGCTTTATCTAAATATATATCAACTCCAAATGAAAGATTTCAGCCAATGAATGCTAATTTTGGAATATTGCCAGAGTTAGAGGGAAAAAAGATAAAAGATAAAAAAGAACGATATGCTAAATTAGCTGAAAGGAGTTTAGGGTATTTTAATTAAAGATATAAATAATGTATTTTACAAAGTTATTACAATTAGTTTACAAATGTATAAAATTGGATAAAAAGGTTGAAAAAAAGTATTAAAAAAAGTATAATAAATATGTATACTTATTTTAAATAAAGAATTAATTTGAAAGAAGAAATAATTTATTATAATGAAAAATATAAATAATAGGGGGATTTGATATGAAAAAAGTTAGTGAATTTACAAAAACACAAGCTTTAATTGATGAGTATAATAAGCTTAAAAATAAGGTACCTAATTTGGAAACACAAATGAAACAAAATGAAAAGAGAACAAAAGTTAAAATAGAAAAACTTAAGAGTGATATGCAAGAAAATCAAGAAGATGTTGAATATAAATTAGATAGGGCTGCAGTAGAAGCTGAATACGGAAAGCAAATAGAACAAGAAGAAAAAAATCTGGAAGAAGAAAATGGCAAAATTAAAGAAGAAATTAATAAAGCGAAAGAAGATAAAAAGTTTTTCTGTACAGATAAAAACTTCAAAACCATTACAATGGAAATTGAAGCTATGAAAAGAGAAGTTGAAGATGGAAAACTAGAAATAAAAAGAAAAGAATATGAAATTAAGGGCAACGAACTCAAAGAACAAGAATTTAGTGCAAAACCTGATAAAGAAAATCCTCTTGAGTGGTTAGAATTAAGGAAAGAAAGCGAAAAAAAAGAACAGGAAATTGGAAAAATAAATAAAGAAATTAATGCTATGAATAAAAAAATAGAGGAATATTCAAAGTTTAAGGGAGAACTAAATCAACAACTTAGTACATTTACAGCTATTGATTTTAATAAAATGCGTGAAAGAGAAAATAATAAAACAGACAAGCCGGAAGAGCAACAAGAAAATAATAAAACAGACAAGCCAAAAGAACAACAAGAAAATAATAAAACAGACAAGCCAGAAGAACAACAAGAAAATAATAAAACAGACAAGCCAGAAAAACAACAAGAAAATAATAAAACAGATAAGCCAAAAGAACAACAAAGAAATAATAGAACAGACAAGCCAGAAGAACAACAAAGAAATAATAAAACAGATAAGCCAGAAGAGCAACAAGAAGATAATAAAGCAAATGATCCGGAAGAGGAATATGAGGACATATATTCTAATTCACAAGATTTTGTTAAGGCTATTCATATTGAAGCTGCTACAGGAAAAGCATACATTGATACATTTAAAAATAATAAAAAAGAGATAGATATAAAAGAAGCAATTGAGAATAGAAAAGGATTATATAAAAGAATTAATCTTAAAGAAATTATGGAAAAGGCAGGAGTAGAATCAAGAATAAATCAATTTATGTTAAAAAGAAAAATTAATCCAGTAATATTAGAAGCTATAAATGAAAATGAAAAAATGACAGAAGAATACATTTATAGTTTGATAGAGAAAAAAGAATTTCCTTTTGAATATAAACATGATTTAGAAAATTCAAACTTATCATTTAAAGACATGGCTTTAATGAACAGAGTAGCTTTAAAAGAAAGCAAAATAGATGGCAATGAAGTGATAGGAGCTAAAAAGTTATATACAATCAAATCTTTCTTTGGAAAAATAAAAAATAAAGCTCTAGCGAAGTTTAATAAAAAAGAAGAACCTAAAATGATTAATGAGAAAAATGAAAGACAAGAAGACACGAAAAGCAGAAAAGAGAGGTTTTATGAATCTATAGAATATACTCCAGAAGAGCAAAAGGCAAGTGATATAGAATTAGAACAAAAAAATAAATATAATGAAGCTTATGAAAAGTTAACAGATGAACAAAAAGCAAAATTAGCAACTATGGATGTTAGCAATATTCAAAGATTAGGATTTGATTATAATACAGCTGTTGCATTAAGTGAAATGACAAAAGAATCTACAACAAAAGAAGACAAGAAAGTAACCCAAGAATCTACAACAAAAAGAAGATGACGAAATTCAAATATAGTATTGACAAATTAAAAAAAAGTAGTATTATAAAAATGTAAACAAATAAAAAGACCTTTCAAATAAATATTTGAGAGGTCGTTTGTTCCTAAAAATAAGGAGGAATATACAAATGAAAAAGATAGAAAAAATAAAAGTTCGGTGGCATCCTAGAAAATTAATTACATATTTAACTTTTATAGCTTTGGCAGGACTATTTATATTTTGGAAATTTTATATTAAATTTGCTAAGTATACAGTAAAAGATGTTTGGCAAAGAAGTAGTATAATTTCTGTAGTAGTAGTTGTAATAATCTTTTTATTAATATTTATTGGAATATTAATAAAAAGTAAGAAAGCGATATATAATATAAATATAGAGAATAAAACATGCACAAAAAGAGAAAAAAAGATTCAGTATAAAAATATATACTATACTCAGTCATTATTGCAAAGAATGTTTGGACTTGTAAATATTTATTTAATAAATGAACAAGAAATAATGAAGTTAAAAGATGTTTCAAAGAAAGCTATTGAATATGTTGATGCTATTAAACTAGGCAAGTGAAAACTTGCCTTTTTCTATTGACTTTATGTATCAAAGATGCTATAATAGCATATGTTCGAATATATTACCAAATTAGGCAAGTTTTGAATAAATAATTAAACAGGAGGTGAAATTTAAGTGCCAACAATTAATCAATTAGTAAGAAAAGGAAGAAAAACAGGAGTAACAAAATCAACAGCACCAGCACTTCAACATGGATGGAACTCAAAAAACAAAAAATTAACAAACAATAGAGCTCCACAAAAAAGAGGAGTATGTACAGTTGTTAAAACAGTTACACCTAAAAAGCCAAACTCAGCTTTAAGAAAAGTTGCCAGAGTTAGACTTTCAAATGGTTATGAAGTAACATCTTATATCCCAGGTATAGGACATAACCTACAAGAACACAGTGTTGTATTAATAAGAGGTGGTAGGGTAAAAGACCTTCCAGGTGTTAGATACCATATTATCAGAGGAACATTAGATACAGCAGGTGTTAAAGATAGAATGCAAGCGCGTTCTAAATATGGAGCTAAAAAACCTAAAAAATAAAAAAATTAGCTACAAAATTTAAAAATTAGTGCTTGTAATTCTTACTAAATTAAGGCATTTAAATTTAGAATAGATTTATATAGCACTGTGCGCAAGAAAGAAAGACTTTCTTGAGAGTACCTAGATATTTTATAAATAAAATATCAAATAAAATTTAAGGAGGGAAGAATAGTGCCAAGAAAAGGATATATAGCAAAAAGAGAAGTATTACCAGATCCAATATATAATAGCAAAGTTGTTACAAAATTAGTTAACAATATTATGTTAGATGGTAAAAAATCAGTTGCTCAAAAAATAGTATATGATGCATTTGACATTATTAAAGAAAAAGAAGGAAAAAATCCTTTAGAAGTTTTTGAAGCAGCTTTAGAAAATATTATGCCAGTTCTTGAAGTTAAAGCAAGAAGAGTAGGTGGAGCAACTTATCAAGTTCCATTAGAAATCAGACCAGAAAGAAGACAAACTTTAGGATTAAGATGGTTAGTAACTTATGCTAGAAACAGACATGAAAAAACAATGGCTGAAAAATTAGCAGGTGAAATAATGGATGCAGTAGCTGGAAACGGTGGAGCATTTAAGAAGAAAGAAGATACACATAGAATGGCTGAAGCTAATAAAGCTTTTGCACACTATAAATGGTAAAATTTGAAATTAATGTTATAAAAATATAAATTCAAAGAGAATCAGAGTATTTGAAAGGGGGAAATATAGAAAATGGCAGGAAGAGCATACCCACTAGAAAGAACTAGAAATATAGGAATAATGGCACATATAGATGCCGGAAAAACAACAACAACAGAAAGAATCTTATTTTATACAGGAAAAACTCATAAAATAGGAGAAGTTCATGAAGGTGCAGCAACAATGGACTGGATGGCGCAAGAACAAGAAAGAGGTATTACAATTACTTCAGCATGTACAACATGCTTCTGGAAAAATAATAGAATTAATATTATTGATACACCAGGACACGTTGACTTTACAGTAGAAGTACAAAGATCTTTAAAAGTACTTGATGGAGCTGTTACAGTTTTAGCTGCAAAAGGTGGAGTACAACCACAAACAGAAACAGTTTGGAGACAAGCTGACAAGTATAGTGTACCTAGAATGGTATATGTAAATAAGATGGATATTGTTGGAGCTAACTTTATGCTTTGTGTTGATCAATTAAAAAACAGATTAAAAGCAAATGCAGTTCCAATTCAATTACCAGTTGGAGCAGAAGATAATTTCCAAGGTATAGTTGATCTTATTAAAATGAAAGCATTTATTCAAGATGATAAATTAGGTGAACATATTGTTGAAAAAGAAATACCAGAAGATATGAAAGCAGATGCTGAAAAATGGAGAGCAAACATGATTGAAGCAGTTGCTGATCAAGATGAAGAGTTAATGATGAAGTATTTAGATGGTGAAGAATTGACAGAAGAAGAAATCAAAAAAGGTTTAAGAATTGGAACAATAGCAAATAAAATAGTTCCAGTTACATGTGGTTCTTCATACAAAAACAAAGGTGTTCAAGAATTATTAGATGCAGTAGTTGATTATATGCCATCACCATTAGATATACCACATATTAAAGGTGAAACATTAGAAGGAGAAGAAACAGAAGCTAAAACTTCAGATGATGCTCCATTTGCAGCATTAGCATTTAAAATTGCTACTGATCCATTTGTTGGAAAATTATGTTTCTTTAGAGTTTATTCTGGAACACTAGAATCAGGTTCTACAATATTAAACTCTAGTAAAGATAAAAAAGAAAGAGTTGGAAGAATTCTTCAAATGCATTCAAATCATAGAGAAGATATTGACAAAGTTTATTCAGGAGATATTGCTGCAGCAGTAGGTCTAAAAGATGTTACAACTGGGAATACTTTATGTGATCCAGATCATCCAATAATACTTGAATCAATGGAATTCCCTGAACCAGTTATTGATATAGCTATTGAGCCAAAAGATAAAGCTGCTCAAGAAAAAATGGGAATTGCTTTAGCAAAACTTGCTGAAGAAGATCCAACATTTAAAGCTTATACAAACCAAGAAACAGGTCAAACAATTATTGCTGGTATGGGTGAATTACACTTAGATATCATAGTTGATAGATTAAAAAGAGAATTCAAAGTAGAATGTAATGTAGGTAAACCACAAGTTGCTTACAAAGAAACAATCAGAAATGCAGTAAAAGTTCAAGGTAAATTTATTCGTCAATCAGGTGGTAAAGGACAATACGGTGATGTATGGTTTGAAATGGAACCATTAGAACCAGGAAAAGGAATTGAATTCGAAAGCAAAATTGTCGGAGGAGCAGTTCCAAAAGAATATATTAAACCAATTGAACAAGGAATGAGAGAAGCTGCTGAAAGCGGAATCCTTGCAGGATACCCAGTTACAGACTTTAAGGTAACATTAGTTGATGGTTCATACCATGAAGTTGACTCTTCAGAAATGGCCTTCAAAATAGCAGCATCTATGGCATTTAAAGAAGGTATGAGACAAGCTAAATCAGTTATCTTAGAACCAATAATGAAAGTTGATATAACAGTTCCAGAAGAATACATGGGAGATGTTATTGGAGATGTAAACTCTAGACGTGGAAGAATGGAAGGTATGGATGGTAATGATGGAGTACAAGAAATTCATGCATTTATTCCACTTTCAGAAATGTTTGGTTATGCAACTGAATTACGTTCTAGAACACAAGGTAGAGGAACATACTCTATGGAACCTTCTCATTATGAAGAAGTACCAAAATCAGTTTTTGAAGCTATTGTATCATCAAGAGCAAAAAAAGATTAAATTTAAATTAAAATGTATAACATATTAATTTTATATTAAATTTCAAATAAGAAAAACAAAAACACTTGCTTTTTTATAAAAAATGTTATAAAATGCCTGTGTAATAAATAGTTATTAAATTTTTGGTTAGCTTTGTAACGAAAAAATAGTGTAAAGTTAACTTATACAACTAAGCAATAAGCTGAGTTGTATATACCATAAAAATAAAAGAGAGAAATCTCAAAAATAAGGAGGAATTTTAAAATGGCAAAAGCAAAATTTGAAAGAAACAAACCACACGTTAATATCGGAACAATTGGTCACGTTGACCATGGTAAAACAACAACAACAGCAGCTATTACAAAATATTTATCATTATTAGGAAAAGCTCAATATGAAGCATATGATCAAATTGATGGTGCTCCAGAAGAAAAAGCAAGAGGAATCACAATTAATACAGCTCACGTTGAATATGAAACAGAAAACAGACATTATGCTCACGTTGACTGTCCAGGTCACGCTGACTATGTTAAAAACATGATTACAGGTGCTGCTCAAATGGATGGTGCTATATTAGTAGTTTCAGCTGCTGATGGACCAATGCCACAAACTAGAGAGCACATCTTACTTGCTAGACAAGTTGGTGTTAAATATATCGTTGTTTACTTAAATAAATGCGATATGGTTGATGATCCAGAATTATTAGAATTAGTTGAAATGGAAGTTAGAGATTTATTATCTAAATATGATTTCCCTGGAGACGAAATTCCAGTAATCAAAGGTTCTTCACTACAAGTATTAGAGAGCACATCTACAGATCCTAACGATCCAGTATATGCTCCAATGAAAGAATTAATGGCTGCAGTTGATAGCTATATTCCAACACCAGAGAGACCAGTTGATCAACCATTCTTAATGCCAGTTGAAGACGTATTCTCTATCACAGGTAGAGGAACTGTTGCTACAGGTAGAGTAGAAAGAGGAGTTGTTAAATTATCAGACGAAGTTGAAATCGTTGGATTAAAACCTCAATCTAGCAAAACTGTTGTTACAGGTGTTGAAATGTTCAGAAAATTATTAGACCAAGCTGAAGCTGGTGATAATATAGGTGTATTATTAAGAGGTGTTCAAAGAACAGATATCGAAAGAGGTCAAGTTCTTGCAAAACCAGGAACAATACATCCACATACAAAATTCAAATCACAAGTTTATGTATTAACTAAAGAAGAAGGTGGAAGACATACACCATTCTTTAATGGATACAGACCACAATTCTATTTCAGAACAACTGACGTTACAGGTGTTATCGAATTACCTGCTGGAACAGAAATGGTTATGCCAGGTGATAATGTTGATATGACAATCGAACTTATTACTCCAATCGCTATCGAAAAAGGATTAAGATTCGCTATTCGTGAAGGTGGACGTACTGTAGGTTCAGGTGTTGTTTCAGAAATCATGGAATAATACTAAAAGATAGTAATATCTTTAAATAAAAATCCCTAGAGGGATTCGGAAGAATCCTTCATAGGGTTTTTTTGTATGTAAAATGTTATAAATAGTCTGATTTAAATTTTTTAAATATATAATATTAGGAAAGAATAGATTTAAAATAGATATATTACACTTATATTGAAAATAAAATCTTTACAAGCGTAAATTGGAAATATAGTTTTAGAAAAGTGTGCTATATATTTAACCAACTTACAATAGTTATATTATTTTTTTTATGTTTTATCTTGATTTTTTGTGTTTATCATAATAAAATATTTTATATTATAGTAAAGAGTGAAGAAAATTTTATAATATAAAAATAGTGGTGTAAG
>OGGJ01002862.1_pt1 | contig 11525 bp, 8 predicted proteins | sample 1571071 | NCBI WGS metagenome assembly OGGJ01 (sample SAMEA2581954, study PRJEB24529) | metagenome | biome: Human gut stool | place: China | collected 2011
TTATGATGACAGTAAGAGCAATACTTCCAATACAAAAAAAGATAATGTTGTGGACAATAATGTAACTAATAACAAAACTAGTAGTTTTAATGCAACTAATAAATCATCCGTCAAAAGAATAAACAAAAGTGTAGGGAAGGTTAAAGGTATTAAAATAAAGAAATATAAATTGCAAAAAAGTAAGGTGTCAGTGAAGGTGTCTTGGAAAAAAAATAGTAAAGTGTCAGGATATCAGTTGCAGTACGCTGAAAATAAATTATTTAAGAAAAAAAGAAAAACAAAGAGCTGTAGTGCAAAAAAACATTCGATTATAATAAAGGGATTAAAGAAAGGGAAAAAATATTATATTCGTATTCGTGCTTACAAAAATACTAAGAAAAAGAAAGTATATGGTAAGTGGTCGGCAAAGAAAGTTGTAATTAAAAAATAGTTTTAAGGAGGCAAGAGATATGAGTGTATGTGGAGACTGCGTTGAATATGACCGCGAAAATTCAGTATATGGATGGTGCAAAAGATATAATAATTCAAAAGTTTATGAAAATGATTCGGCATGCTTATATTTTGAAGAGACTCGTTCGTCGTCTGGTACGGGATGCTTTTTGACAACTGCATGTTGTGAATATAAAGGGCTTCCGGATGATTGCCATGAACTTACAATCATGAGAAAGTTTCGTGACGAATATTTAAAGAGCAAACAATATGGAAAAGAAATGATTGATGCTTATTATGAGCGAGCCCCTAAAATTGTGGAGCGGATTAATCAATCAGATAGGAAAAATGAAATGCTTGACTATATTTATAAAGAAATTTGCCGGTTGGTAGAATTGTATGAACAGAATAAATGCAGTGATATAGCTGCACGGTACTTGCAAATGATGTATAAAGTTGATTTGGTTTCAATGGGAGAAATGAGATAAGTGGAGGATAACAAATGAAATTTTTAAATAATATTATAAGTAATGTAAGTAATGCGATTGGAATTGAAATTGAAGATGATTTTACAAAAATGATTCGTGCAAGAGATAATGGCGAACAATGGGCGCAAGATATGTTAGATAGTATGTTTCAGCGAAATGAGCCGGATATATATGAGCGCATTGCTGAGGCACGACGAAAAATATATGCTAAAGATGCAGAAAGTGGCAATCCAAAGGCGATGTATTATTACGGAATATCTGCACTTGATTTTAATACATTTATGCGTATGTTAGAACCATTGGCTAATAGAGGTAACATAGATGCAATGACATCAATAGCACGTGAGTATAGTATTGGATTATTGACGGAAGCAAATGCAGAACAGAGTTTTAAATGGTATCTTAAGGCAGCACAATCAGGAGACGTTTTTGCACAAAATCAAGTAGCACTTGCTTACACTTGCAACAATGGCTGCGGTGGGATTGATTATAATAAAGCATATGAATGGTATCATGCGGCAGCAGAACAGCAGAGTGCCAGCGGTTATTGCGGAATGGGAAAATGTTATGAATATTGGCAAACGCAACTTTCTTTTACAAGTAATGGTCAAGACATAAATGAGAAATTGCTTGATTATGATGGAAAAAGAGTTCATTGCTATGAGGAAGCACGAAAGTATTTAAGCAGTCAAGATGAAGAAATAGAAACTTTGTATGGATTAGGTACAAGTTATCGTTCTGCAGGAGAACATGTAGTTAATGAATCAGCATCTATACAAATGAAAAAATTGGCGATTTTTTATTTCTATGCAGCATATGATTGTGGGCATCCACATGCGCTGAAATATGCACGTGAAATCGCCGAAAACAACAAGATTTATGTTGATTTTAATAACATGATGGGATGGGCAAGAAGTGAAGGAATTATAGAGTAAAACCAAAGAGGTTATTGGAATTAAAATAATATATATAAATGATTTTGTAAGGCAAGGAGAGTGAAATTATATGAAGAAAACAAAATTAGTTATTTTTGTTCTGGCAAGTTTATTTATGACAACAGCATTTGGTGTGCTTGCTGTTCCGTCACATGATGTGAAGGCGAAGGCAAAATATCAATATTATGAAACGACATTAAATCCGAGTGAATATGTCTATTATTATGACAGTAGTAAAAAGAACAAGCAGGGAATTGCTTATGATGCGTCCATAAAAGGAAATAAACTTAAGATATCAGGAGCACTTACAAAAGGAAGTCGCTTAAATGATACATCGAAAAAAGTAAAATTTATGGGAGAAAAAACCCGAAAGTTTAAAATAACGAAATGCACCAAATATTACATTGCAGGTGGGGAAGATCCTATGCAGAGAATATCGAAAGCAAAATGTGCAAGATATTTAAGAAAAGGAAGTAAAGGACTGCTAAGTTTTGGAATTACATTAAAAGTTCGTGCGGGAAAAGTTGTGGAGGCTCGTTTAGTCAGCTGATAGAAATAACCAGCGTTAAAATTTAATGAAAGGAAAAATATGTGGTGATTTTTACGATTTACATTTGACAAAGGTCACTTCATAGCAGTGGTGAAAAATGGATGGATTAATTTGGGCTGTAATCGCTTTTGTTGTAATATGTACCCTATCTGCACAAGGACTGTTGGGGAATGTTATAGGTGCAATATTAGTGATAGTAGCAGGAATTGGAGTATGTATTTTCATAGGTAAACTTTTAAAAAAGAAGAGAGAAAGGACACCGGCAATAAACCGTGTTAATAAAGATAGACGAACAAATATAGAGCTGCTTGTAAACGATATTATAAGGAAAAACAATTTATTGCAGGGAAATTATGAATATGTAAGAGTAGGTGCACGATTGCTGACAAATGATATATGGGGAAGATATACTCTAAAAGATATCGAAAAGCGAGAAACGAAGTTGATTGTTACTATAAAACCAAGGAACGGTGCGGAAGTCGATTTTCCATTAGAAGAAAATGGGTATCATTCAGATAACGTTTCACATCTATCAATAGATGCTATAGCGGATTGTTTGCATCAGGCATTGCCTAATAGTTATAAAGAGATTAAACAAGATTCTTTTTTATATCATTTTAATGGGGGCGGTTCCATAACGGGAATTTCTTCGACTGGCACGTTTAACTATACTTCATCAGAAGGCAGCGATCAGGAGGTTCAAACATTCTATGGCTATGAAATTTTGACAAGGGATGTTTATGAATTTAGAAAACAGCAACAGCAACAAAAGCAGGAGAGAGAAAGAGCAAAGCAAGAAGAGTTTAATAGGAGAAGATATTTGTAGACGATTATAAAGGATACAAAAAGCGGAGTTTTGATAATGTAAAAGCAAAGGAAAGGATGAGTAAAATGAAAAAATTAATTAGTTTTGTAATGATTTTAGCAATTGTAGCAGCGACAGCAGTAGTACCGTCTGTGCCGGCATCGGCAGAGCAAACGGATATTTGGCAAGTAAATGGTAAATATACACTTACCAAAAAGAAACTCGTAACATATTGTGCGTTGTATAGTGCGGATTCAGGAATGAAGAAGAAAAAAAGAACTTTTAAAATCACATCAGCCACAAAATTTATTCATGTGACGCCAAGTTACAACAAAAAGAAAATTAAAAAATCGCAGATTGGAAAATACATTAAGAAGATTAAGAAATCATCGTATTTTCAGTTTAAATTCAAAAAAGGAAAAGTAACGGAAATCCATTACTGTGAGGATTAAAGTTTATTAAATGAATTTATTAACAACGTTTTATAGAAGGAGGAAAATATTTTATGAGATTAGTTCCATTATTGATGAAAAAAAACAGGTGTGGTAGATGTTTAGTCTCCATGCTGACAATAATGGCTTTGATAGTATCATCATTTGTGTTGCCGGTACATACCCTGAAAAGCGGTGCGGCAGAAAGTACATCGTCCTATGGATTAAGTAATCCAACGATTAGTAACGGTGTAACAACATGGGATTGTATCTATTTTGGAAACTATTATCAAAGTAACAGTTCAACAAAAGAACCAATTAAATGGCGAGTCCTTTCCGTAAATGGAAATGATGCTTTTTTGTTGGCAGACCAAAACTTGGATGCTAAACCGTATAACGAGAAATATACGGATGTAACATGGGCAACCTGTACCCTTCGTACCTGGTTGAATGATACATTTTTAAATACGGCATTTACATTGGCAGAACAGGCTGCAATAAGGAACACAACGGTTGTGAATGATGATAATCCATATTGTGATACAGAAGGTGGAGAGAATACCACAGATAAAGTGTATCTTTTATCAATTGCAGAAGCATGTAATACTACTTATGGATTTGATGGTGAGTTTGAATGGGATAGTGAAACTAGAGAAGCAAAAAATACAGCATATGCGAAAAGGGCGAGTACGACGTACGAGCTGGATAGTGATTGGTGGCTGCGTTCGCCAGGTTACGATAGTACTCGTGCTACCTTAGTGTATAGCAATGGCTGCGGTGTTAACCATGCTAATATCACTGTTTATAGTGCGGTCCGTCCCACTTTGCATTTAAATCTTTCTGCTACTACTCTTTGGAGTTATGCAGGAGAGGTTACGGCAGGTGTGGGAGATAATTTATCACAGGCAACAGAACCACCGGTAGTATCGGACCGTGATGAATCGCTAGGCACGGTTACAAAAGGAGCCGACCTTTCTCTTGGTTCCAACAAATCCGGAAAGTTAAGTGCGGAAGTGAGTGAATTTTTTCCTGCCAACTGGAGCCTAGGTACATCGGTATTTCCGGTTACGCTGTCTCAGAAAACAAAGGCAGATGGAAGTTATTCCGTGAAGATGGCAATCGGTGTTGGTAAAACCAATATGCTGGATTCCAAAACGGAGTGGAGCAGGTACAAGCAGGTCGTGAATGACGCAGAGAAATATGCTTCCCTTACCGGGTTATTATATCGGTATGCTCCGGTGAAAAGGTCTACTTATTCGGTGAGCAAATTTAACAAGATGCCAAGCTTGTCTGCGGTAGGCTACATGGAGCAGGAATATGATAAGTATGGAAATCTGATTTCTTCCACCGGTAAGATAGCACCTGAACTGGCTTGGAAGGCAAGTGTCAACTGGCAGTTTGCGTCGCCGATTGGACCGTGGTATGCGTCATTGGCAGGCGGAGGAAAAATTGCAGGAGAACTTGGACCGAAATATACATTTTCCACAAAGAAATGGACGCTCGATGGAAAACTGAGTTTAAAACCGGAAATCTCGCTGGAGGGCGGATATGGAATTAATAAGATTATAACCGCAGGAGTAGGTGGAAAATTGTCGGGTGATTTGCAGTTGCTTCCAAAGTCATCCTGTTCAGCAACCGCCTCGGCATATATTCATTTGTACTGCGCATTTCTTGTGGACTGGCAGCATGATTTGAAAAGTGCAACCTTTAAACTGTGGTCAAATCCCAATAAATTTAATCAGAAAAATGATGGCTGGACATGTTCTTTGATTGATGATTCATTTGCAGAGAAAACATCTGCATGGAACCACAAGGCAGCCAGTCAGCCGATTGCAAAATTAAAGCAGAACGGACAGACGGACAGCATGACGGAATCGACTCTGCAAAGTGGAATTCTCACCAGTTCACTGCCGATTATCAAGGAAATCAATGGAACGAAGGTTATGATTTTCCAGGGATATGACAGTGAGCGCAGTGAGTTAAACCGTACGGTGTTACAGTATTCGGTCTGCAAAAATGGTTCGTGGACGGAACCAAAAGCAGTTTTTGGTAATGGATACGCCGATATGTATGCAGACATGGCAGTGGCAGATGGCAAACTTGTATTGGCATGGCAGAAGGAAAAGTCGGAAATCGAAGGCAGCGTAAGTGACGGTGCCAACACCATTTTAAATGACGTGGCAAAGAAATCCGAAATCTGGACAGCCGTTTTTGATGAGGCATCCGGTACATTTAAACAGACCACACAGCTTACGAATAACGACAAACCGGATATGATGCCGAAAGTCAGTGAGGGAAGCGACGGTGCTGCCGTTACATGGCTTCGAAGCTCTTCTGAGGATTATGTCGAGAACGAGGGAACTACTACGATTTGCCGACAGACACTCGGCTCTTCCAAAGCGCAGGAGATTGCCTCTACGACGAAGGAAGTAAAAGAGTATGCGGTCTATAAAGAAGATGGTACAAACCATGCCGTTTATTTGACGGAAAACGAAAACGGAGAATCGCAGATTTGTGATGAGGCAGATAAAACGCTTATTTCTTCCGGGACAGATGAGGGAACCATTGCCGGACTTCAGTATGCGAACGGCAAACTGCTTTATAACCGTAATGGAAAGATGTACGAGTTAAAGGATGGCGAAGGGACAGAGCTGACCGATGATGAAAACAGTATTCCGTCTTCTGCGATTTACTGTAAAAATGGTGATTACGAAGGATTTGTATGGATTGCAAATGATGATGAGACCGGCGAAGGAAGCATAAAAGTTTCCATGAAAACAGAGGATGGTTTTTCAGAACCGGTTACAGTGTATACCGGAAAAGACAAGCGAATCCAGTATTTATCGCCGGTGTTGGAGAGTGACGGTCAGTGGGAGTTTGCTGCCAATGTATTGAATCAGAGCACAAACTTAAATGAGCTTCTTGTGATTTCAAAAACGCCGCAGACCGAATTGACCTTAGCAGGTGCTTCCATTGATGAGTACGATGTGGAGGATGATTTGACCGCTGTTCACTATTATGCAACCAATACGGAATTAACTCCGATTGAGGAATTGATTGTAAGGATTCAATTGGAAGATGGTACGGAGGTTGAAAAGACGATATCGCAGACCGTTCAGCCGGGCGAGACAGTCTCCGGCACGGCATACATGAATTTGTCGGATGTGACGAATCCGCAGACAGCATCGGTGTATGTCTATGCAAAAGGACAGACCGACCTCACAAAGAATCAGGTGTCCGTTTCTGTTGGTAAATCGGATATCCGGTTAACAAACACGGTAGAAGAAAAAGGCAGTCAGGCGGTTATCACGGCAACTTTAGAAAATGTCAGTGACCGCACCGCAACGACTACATTGAAACTTTACAGTGATGAGAAGAAATCCAAGCAGTTGTATATGTCAGAGGAAATTTCCATTGAACCATGGAAGCGTGTGACAAAGACCATTACTGTGAATAAGAGTGATTTGTCATACAATGCAAATCAGGCGGTTTATATGCTGCTTCATGCGGATGTGGCAGAGGGTGACTGTGATGAGTCCAATAACGACAGTTATGCGATTTTGTATCAGGCAAAGACAAACACGAATACAAATACCAATTCGCAGACATCTTCATTCGGAACAGGAAATGCCGGAAAGAAACAGTCCACATCAAGCAAAACGGTAAAAGTAAAAGCACCTTCCAAAGTTAAACTTACCTCAGCTAAAAATGGAAAGGGTAAGAAACTTACCGTAAAGTGGAAGAAAATCACTGGTGCCAAAGGCTATCAGCTTCAGTATGCTATGAACAAAAAGTTCAAAAAGAAAAAAAGCGTACAGACAAAGAAAACCAAGTACACCATAAAGAAACTGAAAAAGAACAAAACGTATTACATTCGAGTTCGTGCCTATAAGATGAATGGCAGGAAAAAGGTGTACGGAAAGTGGAGTAAGGTTAAAAAGGTTAAGATAAAGAAGTAACAGAAAAAATAGGAGGATTTCAAAATGAGAAAACAAAAAACACTGGTTCTTTTATTTATATTTGCACTGGCATTATCTCTGCTTCCGCAGAGTGCCTTTGCTGCAAAGAAAAAAGTAAAACTGAACAAAAAAACGGTAACAGTAAACGTTGGAAAAACAGTAAAAATCAAACTGCAAAACAACAAAAAGAAGGTGAAGTGGACGGTCACTTCCGGCAAGAAAAATTTGAAACTTAGTAAAAAGAAAAAGACGGGTGTTACGATTAAAGGTATGAAAGCCGGCAAAGCCAAGGTACAGGCAAAAGTGGGCAAGAAAAAATATGTCTGCAAAGTGACGGTTAAGAAGAAATCGCCGAAAAAGACACCGAAACCAACACCGGTTGTAACACCAACGCCGAAACCGACAAAGAAGCCATTGCAGTCGATGCAGCCGGCAAATCAGACACCTGCCACAGCACATCCCAGACAGGGACTTTATGCAGAGGAGGAAGATGTTCAGATTAGTTCGGTTAAGTTTGATAAAGCAGTACAGTGCTACGGCAAATATGGTATCTTACACGGAGACCGTAGAGTATTGCAGAGTGGATAATGGATTGGTTTTCCATACACTGATTGCGGATGGAAAAGAGTATGAACTGGAAAATTCACTTACTTGGAAGAATAATGAAATAAACTGGCAGTATTATATCAAGTCGGATGATGTCGTGCTAAAAGATTTGAGAGATACTAAAGAATACAAAGTAGTTGCGCGTTATGGAGATAAGGATTATACATTGGATTGTGTGGTTGACCGATACACCCTTTACAATGGCACTGCGTATGAATTTACCCATTCAACACTGCAAATAGGCAATTTGCTGATTGGTTCGTCTGAGGACAGTTTTACAGTAAGTGATAAGAAACAGGATTTTTATTACATTCTTTCCTATACTTCAACAAAAGGTAACGTGAATTTTGATTCAGATGCTAACTTGTTTGAATATCAGGAGATGCTTGATAATAAAAAATCCTTAAAAGACATTTTCACGGAGTTTGCCAAGAACCTTCAGATTCAGCAGGTGGCATACCGGAATAAATGTTACACAAATGCGGTGATTGAAAATGTGGTCTGGAATGACGAGTCGTATTATCCGGGCGGCGGTGACAACGGATATTATTCCTTTGATATTTCTTTGACTGTAGATGGTAAGAAGATTACACAGTCTTATAAACTGATTGAAAAAGAAAGGAAGTATACAGTATCCGGAGTTTTAAAAATGGAAGACGGAACGCCGATACCAAATATCTACTTGTATGTTCGGAAAGAGGGAGCTGAGTATAGTGTTGTATATACGAATGACAAGGGTGAATACTCTTTCCAGGCATCAAAAGGAACTTATTGCTTCAAAGCAGGAGAGTCCTTTACAGTAGACGATGGTCCGTTGAAAAAGGATATAACACTTCCGGTCTGTGAGATGTACAGTGAAAGTTCATTATGTTTGTACTTGGATGGGTTTGCTAGTGGTGATATTACAGCTGACTTGAAAGCGGATGGCAGTTTCTCATTTTCCTATGTTCCATATGGCACGTATACGATGAAATTGGATGATAAAGACATTGGAACCGTTACAATCAATTCGGCTGACAAACAGCAGGATTATACTATTAACGGATATCAAATCGCGGTCGTTGTCAAAGAAGCCAATGGAGAATTTGCAAGAGATAAGTGGATACATGTCGAGAAAGATGAAAAAAAAGAGTATGATTATGTAGATAATGACAAAGGATTGGCACTAGTTATTGTTGATGAACCGGGCACTTATGAGGTGTGCAGTTATGATAATGGCAATAGGATTTGCTATGGAACGGTTACCGTGACAGATAAAAATGTGTCATGTGCGCTGACGGCGGAGTGACGGAGAGTAAAATAGTTTGAATAAGTAAGAGTGAATTTCCTTGTTGAAATTTCACTCTTATTTTTCTTGACGCCCCTAACAATTTCATATAAAATTAAGAAAACACAATTTTCTATAACACAATGGAGGGATATAATATGAAAAAAGTAAGAGGCACAGTTGCTTTCTTGCTTGTGTTTGTGCTGAGCTTTTCTGTGATTCCACAGAATGTTCTCGCAGCCAAGAAGAAGGTGAAACTGAGTAAAAAATCAGTAACGGTAACGGTTGGAAAGACCGTTAAGGTTAAGTTGAAAAACAACAAAAAGAAAGTGAAGTGGACGGTTACATCCGGCAAGAAAAACGTGAAATTGAGTAAAAAGAAAAAAACAAGTGTCACGATTAAGGGTAAAAAGGTCGGAAAAGCAAAAGTGCAGGTAAAAGTCGGCAAGAAAAAGTTTGTCTGTAAAGTGACGGTAAAGAAAGCCGGAACCAATCAAAATGCAGATAAGAATAATGGTAAAAAAACAGCAGAACCAACGGTAAAGCCGACCGAAAAACCGGTTCTGCCATCGACTCCGACGCCAAAGCCGACCGAAAAACCGTCTCTGCCGTCGACTCCGACACCAAAGCCGGACAATAAGCCGGATCCGACGCCGATTGAGACGATGATGTCACCGGATGAGACACCGGCGCCAACGGTGAAACCGGAGTCAAATTATCAGGGGCTTTATGCCGAAAAAGAGCCATTGATTGTCAGCTCCGTTGCATTTGAAAAAGATGTTCCGTCATATTCGCTGAATTATAATGATATTTATGTAATCTCCGAGGAGGCTGATTCCCTGAAGGAGTTTGTGCCGGACGTGACAAAATGTACATATAACGTTTATTGTTATGGTAAAAAGGCGGAAGTAAAGTCAATTACCGATGTTGTCTGGCATGACGATGAGGAATGGCAGAAGCCGTATTATTCATTCCTGCTTACGGCTGTGCAAGGCGGCAAGGAGTATAAGCAAACAGTTACGATGAAACTTGTCCGCGAGGATTCAGAGGAAGGCTCGGAGAATGGTATGACATGGCTTTCTTTGGATGCAGATGGTGAAAAGTATGAGTTAGAACAAAGTCTGCATGATGAAGAAGGGGAAAGCGGATATTATTTTAAAGATAAAGAAGTTAATACTTCAAAGATTCAAAATGCAGAAAATATTAAACTTGTTGGTGTCTACGAGGAACAGCAGTATACAGTGAATGCAAGAAAAGAAGTCTGCGATGATTATTTTGTGAGCGTTATTAGTGATTCCTTTGCGAAAGATAATCTGGCAGTCGGTTCAGGTATGGTTTACATTGATGCCAAGACAGATTCTCATTTTTACATAGATGCATTTACCGCAACAAAAGGTGAGGTGAATTTATATCCGGGATACAGTGAAGAGTGTTTCGTATATGAGCCGGCGTTAGAAAAAGGAAAAACATTAAAAGACATATTTGCTAATGTAGTGGAAGACTTAAAGATTTACCGTGCAGTCTATAATAATGTATATTGGAATAATGAAAATATTGAGATTCGCAATGTGGTCTGGCACGATGAGCCTTATTATGACGACAAAACGGACCATGGCTATTATTCCTTTAACATTGTACTTACAGTGGATGGACAGGAAAATGAGCAGTCGTATGTGCTGGTGGAAAAACAGAAAACCTATGCAGTGTCCGGAAAATTGACAACAGAAGATGGACTGCCGATTGCAGAAGCAGAAGTTTTATTGTCTAAGTTAAGCGATGAGGAATGTGAATACACGATTGAGACGGATAAGAACGGATGTTTCGAAACGGATTTACAAAAAGGCACCTATGAGTTTGAACTGGGGCAGACGTTTACGGTAGAGGACAGAGATGTAGTGCATAATGAGAAACTTCCGGTTTATAAAATCACCGGAAAGGTGACAAGAACAGGTGCGAATACGCCGGATGTTCCGGGCTTTAACTTTGAATCAGAGGAGTCTTCCTGCATTTATTTGAGAGATTTACTGGGAGATGACAACCGTTATTACGCATATG
>OGGJ01002865.1_pt1 | contig 11520 bp, 11 predicted proteins | sample 1571071 | NCBI WGS metagenome assembly OGGJ01 (sample SAMEA2581954, study PRJEB24529) | metagenome | biome: Human gut stool | place: China | collected 2011
GACAGAATCAAAGCTGCTGTGCGTGTAGACATCCAGCGTCACGCTGGCGTTGGAATGTCCCATCAGGTATTGCAGACTTTTAACATCAAGCCCAGCCTGCTGAACGTTGGTGCAGAAGGTATGCCGCAGCACATGAGGCGTGATCCGAGGGACAGGCTTGCCGTATGCCTTTTCAAATCGCGCTTGCAGACCTCGCATATAGTTCTCCAAGTGCATCGCAACCTTCGGCATCCCAGACTTGTCCAGAAAGAGGAACCCGCTGTGACCGTCCACCAGCAATTCCACCTTCGGGGCAGTTCTGGCTTTCACCACCCGCATCAGCGCCATGTAAACCGCGTCCGTCATGGGGACATTTCGGATGCCGCTTTTGGTTTTTGGCGGTGTGACGAAATAGGGCTTCTCCGCCGTTCGGCACAACTGCCGCCGCACATGGATACAGCGCCGGTCGAAATCAATATCTGCCCGTGTCAGGCCGTATAGCTCGCTCACGCGCAAGCCGGTTCCAAGCAGGATCACAATGTCATCATAGTAATTCCCGCCGCAGTCCTGCACGAATTGCAGATATTTTTCCTGCTGCTCCTTGGTCAGCGCGTCGCGCACATAAGCATCCTTCGGCACCACGTCGGACAGCTTGAACTTGAACGGATTCTTGCGGATGATGTCATCATCCACCGCCATTTCAAACGCCGGTCTGACGACGCTTTGCAACACACCGATGGTGTTTTGCTTGATGCCGCTGTCGTGCAGGAACACAAGCCAGCCCTTTGCGTCGGATAGCTTTACAGTCTTGATCGGCTTCTGCCCGAATGGGTCGGCATGAATCCGCTTGACCGCAGAACCATACGACCGCAGGGAGTTTTGCTTCAAGCCCCGTTTCAGGTTCATGTAGCGATCAACCAACTCCGCCACGGTCATTTCGCCCGCTGCATAGTCAATGCCATCCGCCATGTCGCGCCGCAGCTCGTCCTCTTTCTTCCGCAGCTCTGTCAGGGATTTGGCGTAAATACAACGTCGTTTCTTGTGTATATCGGTATAACGATAGTCATAGGTGCCGTTTGCTCTCTGGCTCTCGCCGTCCTTCAAAACGCGACCCTTGCTATCTTTGCGCTTTTCAGACAATCTCAATTACTCCTTTCCAGCGAAAAGCGCATGTAGGGTTTGTATTAGTATACCATACCCCACACGCGCTTTCCACTTATTTTTATATCGAATAGGACGAATCCAAAAACCTTTCAAATGCTCTACGCTTAATAAGGCGTTTGTTCCCGTTCCACAGTACAAACGGGCAGTTATTCTCGTTTGTCATATCTCGCAGTTTGTTGATGCCGATTCCAAAGTAGGCAGCAGCTTCCTCAAGGTTAAGATTTGCTTTTTCCCATACAGGGACACTATTGACCGCCACGAGGATCACCTCACAGCTGCTCCTCGTCGAACAGATAGCCTTGAAATACAGTACCATCTCCGGTGATGAAGCGGCCCCGCGCATCCTTGGGTATCTGTTCAGCGGCGCCGGTGTTGTCGAGAATGATTTGAGAAAGCACGCTGTCCGCTCTGCCGCAAACACGGAAATCCATGTTGTTGCGTATCTGACCGGGGATGATGGTCGCATCCGGCCTCTGCGTGGCAAGAATAAGGTGGATGCCAAACGCCCGTCCCTGCCGCGCGATGGTGGAGAGCATACTTTCGATTTGGGAAAGCAGCTTCTTCCGCTCGTTATCAGCTCCGGTCTTGTCCAACATCTCCGCCACCTCGTCACAGGCAAATATGAGCCTTTGAAGGGGGCGCTCCGCAATCTCGTTGTAGGCGTCGATGTTCGGGCAACCAAGCGCCTTGAATGCGCTCTTGCGGCGTTCCAGCTCTTCTACAAGCCGGTCGAGGATATTGCACAAATCCTCCTCCGCGAAGCACATCCGGCATTTTTCGTGCCAGACCTTGGGGAAATCCACGCCACCTTTGAAGTCGGCAATGTAGACCTCCGCGCCCTTGCGGAGTGCCTGCATAAGCAGCAGCTTGAGCAGGACGCTCTTTCCGCTACCCGTGGAGCCGCCCAACAGGATATGAGGGATGTGGGCCAGATTGACCGTTACAGGCCCCAGGAGACTTTCCCCCAGAACCAGCACGAAACTGTCTGGGGAGAGGTCATCATCCCGCCACCGGAGCAGAGAGGGAAAATCATTTACGGCGGGAACAGCGTAGACCCGGATGATTTTTCGGCCATCGGCCCACTCCATCTTGGCTATGGTGATGTTGAGAGCGGCTTCGATTTTGGCCCGTTTGTCCTCCCACTCGTCGAGGGAAAGGCTACATGGGTCAAATTCAAAAACGGTCAGTCGAGGGTTGTCCTGGTCTCTGCGCTTGGCAACCAGGACAGGGGCCTCCCCGGCATTGTTGACGAGACCAACCTTTTGCAGTGCCTCACGGGTAGCTCCGCTGCCTCTGGGAGTCCCCATAAGCACCAGCAGCACCACCAGCCCGAACACGCCGCAGACCAGCAGTGCAAACCGCAGCAGCCCGTCCAGGGCAGCGGTGAAGGGGCCAAAATCATCCAGCCCAAAAATCGCACCCCGGAAGTGCCAGACAAGCACCGCTGCCAGCGAATAAATCACCAGCAGCAGAAGGTTGGCGTGGTCGTTTTTCGCCGCAGAGGCCCCGGCGCAGAAGCGCCGGAGCAGATGACGGTTGTCCGTCTTACGGTGGATGGTTTCTTTACTATGAACATTCATTATACAGGGTTCCTTTCTCAACACGAGTACTTCCGTCAGGAAGGTACTCGACAATGTTGTTAATGCGGCGACAAAAAGCACGCCATGTTTCAGGTTTATACCACTGCAAACTCTTATACTGTTCGGTAAACGGAATATTTGAAGTGAGAAAAACCTTGGTATAACAAGCCACCCGGTCATTATAACGAGCAGGAAGCATAAGCGGATAGACATCCAGATAGCACAGCATATCCGTGATAGGAATTTGACTATGATATTCCTCAAATACAAGAACATCTTGGCAACGATAGGCATCGAAGTTGACCCCGTTGCTGCCCCGATAATTTGTGATACGGCAAATATCTGCCGCAGAGAACTGCTGAAAAATCCCATAGGTTTTTCCGACTCCGGTTGCACCGTATAGATATGTGACTTCAAGCTGCCGCATTTCCTTGGCATACTTTTCCGCCAAAAGCGTTTGACGAAGAATGTCAATATCCTTGATGCGGAAAGCCAACTTTGGATTATCAGTGATAATTTCCGTGGTGCTTTTTCCAGCTTCTATATCTTGAATAAGCTGTGCCATCATGGGAGCCTTTTCCTCACGCTCGGAGGGAAGATAGCCCCATTCTTCAAATGTGCCGGGAACGGAAGTCTCGGCCTTGTCGGTATTCGCCCATTTGCCCTCTTTGCGAATGTAATCCCTATTCTCCTGGGCGCTGCCATATGTTTTTTCGATGTGTGCCAATGGGAAACGGTTCTTCATGGTCGAAAAACGGATAGGTGAATCCGACATAACGAAAATGTGCGTATGTTCCGTCCCGGTAGTGGCAATCTCGTCCGCTAAACAATAGTACTGCGGAGCAAATTTTGCCAAAATCTCTTTGATAGCCTCATGGTCAAGGCCAACGGATTTCGGATTGTTGATGACCAATGACCACTTGCGGCTCTGCGAATTACTTGCCATTGTGGTCTCCTATGTTGCTACATGCTACATTCATTTCCATAGGGGGTAATACTAACCCCCTATGGAAAGGCGGCGCTGCGCTGCCGCCGGGGAGGACAGTCCCTTTTGGGGTCCTGTCTATCTCCCCGACATCTTCGCAACGCCGCAATAGCATCAGGTCTTGTTGTTCACCGCATGGATGCCCGCAGCACGGGCACCAACGGTATACTGGCCCTGGGACCAGTAGATATACAGCGCCAGGTCATCGAAGTGAACTTCGGTGTAGCCGTCAGGGGTCTCCATCTGCTGCTTGCCATCAATCTTGACGGTCAGCTTTTCGAACTGCTTGTCAGGCAGCACAACGGTATAGCCGTAGCCGATGACCGTGTCTGTGCGCTGGTTTTCCTTGTATTCGTACTTGGGCTTCACTTCGACCAGCAGACATTTGGTTCCGATAGACGCATTGGAGATAATCATATCAGAGGGCTTCAACATAATAAACTTCTTCCTTTCTCGCCTTGGTAGTCACGTAGCTAATGTGTACCAGGGCGGTGGTCGTCCTGTTGGACGGTCAATCTCGATTGCACTCTTAGCATATCAGGACGGACTAAATGCGAAAATCGCAGGATTGCACCTAAAAGGTGCGATCCTGCGACTTCCGTTAATTTTCTTCTAATTCATTGAGCATCAGTTGTAAAGATGACTGAGCGGATTTGATGCAAGAAATCATATCTGCACGCTCCATTGGGAGCAATGCTTGCATCGGAACACCCAATGCGTGAGAAATATTGTATGCCACGTCAAGCCCCGGAACAACTTTTCTAATTGCTTTCCCGTTCCTGTTGCTCGACTTCCTGTTGTTTTCAATCCTTTTAATTGTATCGTCAGAAGTTCCAGCATATTCGGCGAGTTGTTCAACAGTCATATGCTGTTTTTGACGCTCATCCTTAACCCGGGTCCCAAATACAACCAGAATATCATCCGTTGCAATCGGGCTGGGTATTTCGTGTTTGGGTGCTGTCAAATGGGGCGTTGTCCCATTTTTCAGCAAGACAAATTATCCGATACTTAGATTAGGGGAATCTATCGCCAGGGGTGATGGGCATAAACGGTGTGGATACGTTGCAGATAGATATAGATAAAGCATAAACGTACAACATACGCAATCACCCCTTTCGTAGATTATGAGTTGGTGGGTAGGTACCTACCCCCGGCGACAGCCCCCTAATTCCTTCTTAAATAAACAAAAGAGTACTGTCTCAATAAAGACTGTACTCCACCAAATAGTCACGGCTAAAAGCCGTATCTCCTTGTAATTTTCTTGAAAAAGGGCGCAATTACCCCTTTCTCCGTAAATCTCCTTGAAATTGTTACATCCTCGTAAACGGTGTACTTATTATATAAGTACACCATTATAATAATTCATTTTACAACAAATTACAAGTAAACAATGTATGAACGAGTAGCCCAGGCAGCTTCTCCCGTCAATGGTCGAGATAAACGGCTTGTGCCGCCATTGACAGCAGGAGCAGCCTGGGCTTTGCAGTAATCAAGGGGTGTCAGCCGCAGACTGGCTGACACCCGCATAAATATTTTGGATAAGCGCAAAACGGTATTTACAAATATGCTGTATTGTGATATTTTTAGTTTGATAGGAGGGATTTTTATGGAACAGATTGGAAAGCGGCTCCGAGCCTTACGTGAGAGCGTCCGGCTGACACAGGTAAACATGGCGGAAATTTTGGGCGTGCAGCAGTCCCGGATAAACCGATTTGAATCGGGACAGACCACCCCGGCCCCGGAAATTTTTATCAAGTATGCCGACTACTTCGATGTGTCGATGGATTATCTCTATTGCCGCACGGACGAGCCAAGGGGCAAGTTATACGACTATCATCCCCAGGCCCTGAAAGAGAAAGAAGAACAGAGCCGGGAAATGCGTGAATTTATAGAAATGTGCTTTGACCCACGGGCCCCCGTGAATAAACGGCTGAAAGAGGCTCTATTTCGCATCATGGCAGAGGAGGCGAAAGACGAATGAAAGCTGTGATTTACGCCCGGTATTCCAGCGATAACCAACGGGAGGAAAGCATAGAGGGCCAGCTTCGAGAGTGTACGGCCTACTGCCAGAAAAACGATATAACCATTCTGCGAACTTACATTGACCGGGCTATGTCCGCCAAGACTGACCACCGCCCGGATTTCCAGCGCATGATTAAGGACAGCGCAAAGGGGCTCTTTGATGTTGTCATCGTATGGAAACTTGACCGTTTCGCCCGCAACCGCTACGACAGCGCCCACTATAAAGCCCAGCTTCGGAAGTATGGCGTTAAGGTGTTATCCGCCACGGAAAACATTTCCGAGGGTCCGGAGGGCATTATCCTGGAAAGTATGCTGGAAGGTATGGCGGAATACTACTCCGCCGAGCTGTCCGAAAAAGTCATCCGGGGCCATACCGAAAACGCCCTCAAATGCAAGTACAACGGCGGCACTCCCACTTTTGGCTTTATCATCGACAAGGACAAGTATTATCAGATCGACCCGCATACCGCCCCCGTGGTGCTGGAAAGTTTCACCCGTTACGACCAGGGAGACACCATGAAAGAAATCATGGAATACATGATAGAAAGCGGGATTACAACGGTACGGGGCCGAAAAATTGACCTCAATTTTATTGCCCGCATGCTGAAAAATCGAAAGTATATCGGAGAGTACAGTTACCGCCATATTGTGACCCCTGGCGGCATTCCTGCCGTTGTCCCCCAAGATCTTTTCGACAGGGTGCAGAAACGCCTTGAAATGAACAGGAAAGCCCCTGCTCGACATAAGGCGGAGGACAATTACCTGTTGACCACAAAACTTTTCTGCGGCACCTGCGGGGCTATGATGGTGGGAGAGAGTGGCACCAGCGCCAGTAAAGGCCGGAAGTACCATTATTACCGCTGCGTGAACACCAAGAAAAATAAGTCTTGCGGTGCCAAGCACAAGAGCGTCCGAAAGCTGCCCCTGGAAAACGCCGTTGTCAATGCGGTCATGGCAAAAGTGATGGATGACAGCTTTGTGGAGTATATCGCAGATACCGTGATGGACATTCAGACCAGAGAGAGCAGCGTCCTCCCCGCTCTGCGGAAACAGTTGGAGGAAACCGAGCGAGGCATTACTAATATGCTGAACGCCATCCAGATGGGAATTTTCAATACTTCAACCAAGGAACGGCTGGACGAGTTAGAAGAACGGAAAAAGGAAGTGGAATTACAAATCATCCAGGAGGAAATGAAGCATCCCATGTTGAGCCGTGAGGATGTGGTCTGGTGGATTTGCCGTTTCCGCTCCCTGGATGTTTCCAAGCTGGAAGAACGCCGGAGACTGGTTGACAGTTTTGTAAATGCCATCACCATTTTTGACGACTACATTTTGATTACTTTCAATTACAAAGAGGGCGAAACCCGAGTTGATTTTGCTGATATTGAAAGTTCGGATTTGTCATCGGTCGGGGGACCAAAACCCTCTGAAATCAGCCGATTTCAGAGGGTTTTTGCTTATTTCTTGTTTACTGCGGCGCAGGATTTGAATGCTATTGTAGATTCCCTTTAATATTTCCGCAAAGGTTTAACCCAAGCTCCAGTCCACAACTCCTGCAAATGCCCGTAGTGCAATTAGCGCACACTTTAGTCTGTTTCTCTCTAAATTTAGCAAAGCTCTCAGATTCCCAAGCTTCTTGTAATGAATGTTGTTTCAAATTAACAGAGAAGGTGTCGTCTCCAATCCCAAAAGAGCAAGGAAATGCGATGCATCTGGAATTGATATACATAGAAAATCTGGCCGCTTCACAGAATTCGATGGACTCTATTGCAACACCTGGAGCAAATTTGTATATTGCTGGAGATTGACAAGTATCAAATCCATATTTCCAGTTGCAATCTATTGATGTAACTAAACGTAGCAGTTCGAGGTAATCTGGGTCATCATAGCCTATGACATAATCTTGAGAGGCAAGTCCTACCGGTTTATACAGTAAAAACACAACCGCATTAATTCCCTTGGGGAATGCTCCATTTTTTACTCGATAAACGGCTTCTCTTATACTTTTCTTTGAAAGAACATAATGGATGTTGGTAATACACCCCGCCTTAACGAATCGTTCTATCGCCGTGATTGTCGGAGGGTTGTCCTCATTACCGTTTTTATCAATGTTTGAATAAAAAGAGACTGCTACAGCGCCACAATACTTTTTTGTTAATTCAATTTCACGATCTGTAAGATCATAACCGCTTGTAGTGTAATTTGGAACAATCCTGTTTTCCCTGGTAGCACGTAGTATCTCAGCAAAAGACTCATGCTTATTAGGATCTCCTGCGCCACCTAACGCAATTTGAAAAGTTCTTCCCCTACATTGAGCAATTATTGAGCAATAATCATCTAAACTCATGTTTGTCTCATGAGACAGCATCCCAAGCTGATAGCAATCCACGCCAGCATTTCTGCAAAGGCCAGATTTACCCGCGTTACATGCTCCCATAATACCAATATCTATTAATTCTGGAAAAGAACGCATCAGTGGCAGCTGTTTTGTTTCAACACCGTGCTCCAGTACATTACTTCTAATGAGTGTTCCTGTCTCATCATTGAACAATTCGATAAAACTGAATCTATTATCTTTATAGTAAATCATTTACCAACCACAGTTCTTTCCGTCCATATAAAAATCTTTTTCATCAATTACAAAACTATCCATTGTCATAAAAGATGTTAGAAAATCGTCATCAGAACTGGTGTGACCAATGTAAGTATGATACCCTTTCTTTGACATCTTCTTATATTTCTCGGCGCTTTCCTCACCGAAAATCTTCAGAATGGTTTCATAATCGATTTGTTCAACCTCAAACCAACGGACTCCCGACTTAGTTGCACTCACGATATCATCAGCCAGGGAAAATGCAGCAGAACTTATGCCTGACCCCTTTTTAAAGCCAAGTTTTTCAAGCAAGTAACTGCTGCTTAGTTTTTCTTTACTAATAATCATGAAGTTCGTAGAAGAACTGTTGGTTACAAAGCCATCTCTAATTATCATCGATATGCTCTCCCATATATTTTCGGAATGTACCCCTTATTGCCTCGTCCTCTAACAAATCAGTAACATGTCCGTCGGCTTCAAAATCAAGCGACTTATGGCATAGTAGAAAAGATTTTTTGTTTTCGATTTCGTCAGGAAAGAGGTTGTATTTTTTCTCTAAGAAGGATTCAAAGTCTGGAAATTCTTTTCGATAATACAAAAAATACTCAAGATGCAGATTATTAGCACCCCTGCAATAATAATCGTAAATCCGTTCAACTATTGTCCCTGCATAGCTTTTTCTTTTTACTCCAAAGAAACGACACGCACCAATCAGAGTCATTCTCGGAGTTTTCTTGAAAAAGATATCATTACTCATAATATCCCTCCGATTTTAAAAGCTCCATTAAAGCCTGAAGCGCATTTTGATCCGTCGGCCGCGGTGTCATCCGATCCTTAAGCTCACTCACAAGTAGTTTGATTGGATTGCAGAGGTCACTTTTCTGAATCTGTTTGAAAAAATCTTCGTCCAAAACAAAGTCATGGTATTCTTCGAGCGCAAACTCCATTGGATCATACGCAGCCAAGATTGTAACTATTATTTTCAAATTCTCAGATAGAGGCCCGTTATTTTTCTTGATAGCATCAAGCCACTCTTTTAGATTATCCACTCTGCGTTTCCCATTAGAATACGAATTATATTTTTTTGTGCTGTCGTTAAAAAAGTATTCCAAGATTTTCTCTGGAATTTCATCATTCTCACAACGCTGCAATACATCGACAGCCAAATGGATATTGGGCTTAAACCCAGAGTATTCGTTTCCCAATAAGAACCAAAAGATTTCCCAGTAATAACGACAGTCATTTTCCACACAATGAAGTATATAATCAATTTCAAACGAAGCAGTATTGTCACCTTCAGAAAAAATCAATGAAAAGCCAAAATTATTAAACGTTCTTTTTCTGTACATGCCTCGTTTTTCCCAATTCAAGATGCTCTGCACATCCGATTCACCAAATGCTTTTAAAAGCTTATCGCATAAATCATCTCTTGCAGTCATCCTAAAATGGTGATATGCATATTTGACCATTCCTTCAACTGGTGACAACCTTTGCTCGAAGAGTTTTGTCACATTTGAAAAGAACGCTGTATATTCCGAGGAAGAATTATGCTCATCTAAAGTTAAGAGATATCTTGCCAAGCAAAAATCTCGCAACTCATCGAAAACAAAGTAAACATACTCTTCTTCGTGCTCAGTAATACCTGTTCCAGCATGAACAGAACGACTGATTATTAAATTGTTATCCAATAAATTTCTCAAAGAGTCCAGATCATCAGATGATAAGTGCAACTCTTCTATGGGAATTTTATCAAACTGAAATTCTGCAAACATATATCGAGCAATACTATTAACAATTGCGTTCAGATTAACCCCCTTATTTTCAGAAGCAATTTTCTCAAAATAGAGCTTATATATTTCTGCGTTTCGGAACTCCAGCATACATTCATCACGATTGCTGTTTACTTCAAAGAAAATACGGGTTAAGAACAAAGAGTTCTTTAGCTTCTCCTGTGTCTCAAAGGAAAACGGCCCACGGACATTAAAATGCTTCATGTATGCCTTTATCATCTTCATAGTTGCCCGCTCGTCATACTCCGCTTCCTGCAAATTAAAAATATAAGGTTCCTCCTCACCAGCAGAAAACAGGGGCTTATAACGCGAATCGAAATATTCGCGTCTACAGGTCAAAAGTACACGAATACGGCTATATTTTGAAAATGTTTCGAGCAGAGTTGAAATGCTATTTGTAAAAACCTCCCGGTCATTTTCATTAATTGCATCGACAAAAATATAGAAATACTTCCTTTGAAAAAAGAGCACCAGAGATATTAGTCTCAAGTAAAGCCGTGTCATGTTTTTGAGTTTGGGAAGGATTGGAATCTTCTTTGTGATATATTCTGTGCAATCTTCCTTGATGTCTCTCGAATTCACAAGAAGGCAGGGCATTTTGTTGGCAATTGCAACTTCAGACATTCGACATAAAAGACTGGTTTTACCATTCCCTGCGCTACCCACAAGGACTACATTCTTCTGCTGCATCATAACACATAAATCTTGCATTTTTTCAATTGCATAAACATGGTTGTATGTGTTGTTTGCAATCGCCCAGACAACCTGTCCATATTTTTCATATAGCTCTCTGCGCTCTTTTCTTACACTGTCAAGTTTATCATGCATAAGGGACAGCGTATCGTTTAATTCTAAGATTGATGTAAAATATGAAAGCCTATATTTTGCTATAGGACCAAGCAGCTTCTTAAGTCGTTTCCCTTCATATCCATGAAACAGATGATTGTATTGCCTGATAATACGATGTTTCCATCTGTACGAAAATATGAAATAGCGCAGGTATTCCGTTGAATCATTTAATTCAATGTATGTCGCCGGAAGATATTTTCCTTCCCGTTGAAAGCGCTGAACTTGTGCCTTTGTTGACTTATTTACTCTATTGGTAAATGTAAAAACACAAAATACAAACGCAATTATTAAAGCACATGCAACAATGAGTCCCCAGGCAGTTTGTACAGCCCCAATACCATCTATAACATCTTTTAACTCAGTACAAACGCTAATAATCTTCTCTTTCATAAGCCGCACCTTCACTTAATGTAAATCATCCTAATTGACAAAAAACCGTATGGAAACTCCATACGGTTAATCCGACAACAACCATCTATGATTTATTATATATTAAAAAATGTGCCAAACATCGGTGTACAAGGGGTACAAACAAGATAAAATAGAAATGAGGGGCGA
>OGGJ01002877.1_pt1 | contig 11475 bp, 10 predicted proteins | sample 1571071 | NCBI WGS metagenome assembly OGGJ01 (sample SAMEA2581954, study PRJEB24529) | metagenome | biome: Human gut stool | place: China | collected 2011
ACGCCTACGGCTGCGACCTCATCAGGGAGGACAACGCAGTGCTCTCGCCCTACGGCCTGCTGCACCGCGCAGACTACCAACCCATGCTGACACCCGTTCAGCAAATACAGGAACCGGAGATGACTATGTAATGAATAATAAGCGGTTACAAAATGAAAATGAAATATCTTTACCTTGCATGTCGCGGGAGCAATTTGATACACCCCCATGTGAGCCGTGTATATTGAGCAATGAGGAGAAAACGATCCTCTCCGCCATGGTCCTGCAAAAGGGCGAGGCGGAGGCTGCGGAGATTTTCAGGGAGTCACCGGAGCATCTGCGTGATTACACGATCCTCAAGGGCGTCAACAGCTACGCCGCGCTGGGCAGGTACTACCTCGCCAATGAGACTACCGTCCCGGAGGAGCTGTACGAATACATGGATCTGGATGCGCTGGGCTGCCGCTATGAGGACGAGCACCCCGGCATGTTCATCGGCAGTGATTATGTGCAGTATCCAGCCGCCGAACAGAAACAGTCGATGGAAATGCAGGTAATATAATCCCGTCAGGTCCCCGTCATGACCAAAGCGTAAGATCATTGTGGCAGGCCCTGCTTTGCAATGTATGTAATGAGATCTTCCGGCGTGATCGTATCACCGGTGTGAGGTATCTCGCGCCATCTCTTCTGTACGGCAGGGCCAGGATTGCACATCGCGGCAATCATGGCAAGCCGGATCTCTTTTCGCACCTCTTCCACGGTAGTGTGATGCCTGCGGGCAACCTCCAGCAGAGCAGCATCGGCATTGATCTTCTTTTTCTTCATGGTATCACTCCTACCGCTTTTTAGAACGGGTATCGTTCTTTTAGAACTACAATAGCATAGGAGTTTTAGGGAAAAGTGTCGAACGCAGTCGAAAAAACAGAGGTTTGCTAAAAAGCAAACCTCTGCACCGATGTTACCGCAATTCGTTGATCAAAGTGTCCAGCACATTCATCACCTTGCGCTGCCCTTCTGGGGACAGGGCTTTCAATCGCTCGGAGAGCTCTGTGGCGTGAAGCAGCGTTGCCGCATCCAAATTATCCTGAAGCAGCTCGTCCGTTCCAACCTTGAGTACATTGGCAATGGCGACCAGCTTATCCAGCTTTGGTGCTTTGACGCCGCGCTCGACCACGCTCATGTGGTCTACGCTGTAATCCACGGCAGCGGCAAGGTCATCCTGCGTCATACCGGCGCGCTCGCGAGCAGCTTTGATTCGTTTTCCTAATGCGATCTGATCCATACAGCACTCTCCTATTTGAACGGTTCCCGTCCTTTTAGTATATGGAAGAGCCACATTATTTCACAGGAGCGCACAGGACGATAATCGTTCTATAGGAACGGAAACGGTCAAAATTATAGGTGGAATATCCTGAATTCCCCTCCGCGGCATGGGATGAACCCCCAAAGAGGATGCGAGTACGACCGAAACAAAAAAGCGGTGCAGTTCGCACCGCTTTTTTGCCCCACAACACTTACAGTATAGCAGAACCGAGAGTACCGCGTCAATGAAAATCAGGCAGCAAGCCACAAAATCGGAAGGCTGCATAATCCGCCCTGCCAGGAATTCGTATAAACGGCGGATTGTAATGAAAGCCGATTTCTGGTATCTTAAAAGTACAGAAAGGAAGGCTGAGTCCAATGTACACCTAACTCTGAAAACTCAATAGAAAACGGAGGTAATCACAGATGGTAGAGCCCAAGTTCCATCCATGACCCTTGACTGCCGTAGAGCTACAACGCAGTCAGGGGTCATTCTTTTTTGCTCTATGGCTGGCCGCTTTGCAGCATAGCCCGCGTTTTCAGAACAGCGTTTGCCAAGGCGCGCCGATCCTCCCGCTCCGTCCACCAGAACGGACGCAGCGAATGAAGCGTCTGCTCTACCCAAAGGAGCTGTGACCGGCAATCCTGACGATCCAATAAAACCCGTCTTATCCCGCTTCTATTGAGCGGATAGGAATATACACAACGAGGGCCGTATTCCCGAAAGGGCATACGGCCCTCTCTTTTTATACCCTTTTCGGGACTGCGGCTCGGAAAGGAGAAAAATGCGCGAAGAAAAACTAAGATCATACCTCAAGGGCACCTGCGCCGGAAGGAAGTACCGCGTGAGCGGTGCGGAGCTGGAGCAGGTGCTCGGCATCAACGGCACGGACCTGCGAAAGCTCGTCAACCGCCTGCGGCGCAAGGGAATCCCTGTCGGCAGCGACCGCGGCGGCTATTTCTATGCCGTCACCGCGGGAGAGGTCTACACAACGATCCGGCAGCTCAAGGCGATGTCCAGCGGACTGGAGGCTGCGATCCGTGGACTGGAGCAGGCGCTGGAACGCTTCGGTGAGCGTGAGGGGGAGCCGTATGGTTAAGCCGCCGATCACATGGGTGGGAAACAAGGAAAGATACGCTGCCTGTATCATTTCTATCTTCCCGCCAAAGCTTGACCAGTACGGAGAGCCGTTCAGCGGAAGCGCCGCTGTGCTGCTGGCCCTGCCACCGGACCCAAACCGCTTGGACATCTACAATGACTTGGATGCCGATCTGGTCAACTTCTTTTCCTGCGTCAAAGAACGCACCAATGTGCTGATGCGGGAACTGGAGTTCCTGCCCATTCAGTCCCGCGCGACATTTGAATATTACCGTGATTTTCTGATGCACAAGGACGTCTATTACCGAAACATCGCGGAAGAGATCAAATGCCTCGGGGACCGTTCCTGCTTCACTGAAGAGCAGGAGAGGGAGCTGCGGCCCATCTTTGACGAGCGGCTGCGGCTCTTCAACGTCAAACGCGCGGCAGCGTATTACCTCGCCATTCGCGGGAGCTTCAGCGGAACGATCAAGTCCTACGGCGTGAAAGGCGTGGATGTGGAACGATTCCTTGGACGCTTTCCGGCCGTATCCAGACGCCTAAAGAACGTGCCGCTGGAGAACAAGAACGCCTTGCGGTTTATCAGGGAGCGGGACCGCGTAGGCGGCCTGCTCTACTGTGATCCACCCTATGTCAACACGGAGAGAATGTACCGGGCATCCAGCAGTATCCGTAATGCGAAGCGCTTCCACGTTCGGCTCTGGCAGGTGGTGTCCGGCTGTGAGGGCTATGTCGTGCTCTCGTACAACGACTGTCCGTTCATCCGAAAGCTCTATCAGGACTTTTACATTCTGGCCTTTCGCCGCAATAACCCGATGGCGCAGAAAAAAGGCTCGTCCTTTGGTGAGCTCATCATCACCAATTATGATCCCGAACCGTATATGGCGCGCCAGACAACGCTCTTTGACGAGCAGGCAAACGATCTGGAGCTGAAGATCGTCCATCGGCCTATCCGACCCATCAAAAGAATTACGAGGAGAAAAAAATGGCGTATTTGATTTTTGACCTTCCGCACGAAAACGACAGTAAGGGCATTCATATCCCCGCAGCCAGTCTCAAGCTCTCCAAGCTGGACAATGCGCGAAAGCTGTTCCTCTGCGTGGAGGCGGGCAGCTCCGTCCTTCTGCCGGAGGACATCTCACCCTCGGAAATGTTGCGGACACACCAGATGCTCACCGCTCTGAACGCTGTCCTGCTCAACGAACTGGCGAAGGCGAGCATCGCGGCCGGCGGCACGGTGGGAGATGAATGTGATGGCTGTTATTGGGAAGAGAAATGCTGGGACAGCCTATCGGTTATGCCTTGCGTGTTGGCCGAAGCCGGTATCGACCCGGATGACGCCGACAATATTTGCAGCAAAGCCAGAAATGGTGAAGTCGTTCTCACGCCCTCCGAGGAGACAGCGACCTATAAGATCATGTCCGCCCTGAGCTCGGAGGATCGGATTCGTCTGATAGAAGCCGGTGTTTCTCTGGCGGGCTTATTCCTTCTGCTGAAGGAGGAGTTAGAGCATGAATGAGACCTATCTCTACCCATATTCAGCGGCCGAAGCGAATAAAAGAAATGAACTGGCGCTCTGGCGGGAGAGCCATAAGGCGAACATCGCCTGCCGCAACGCCATCGAGGAGACGATCCGTCAGAACTTCGATGGAATAAACCTGAAAGAGAAATGCATCCAGCCCGTGCTGGCAGAATACGGCTACAAGCGCACAGCATGGGTACTCGCCAACACGCTGCACGAACTCAAGTGGGATGGACGCTTCAGCCCCACCAACAAACGCTGGGCAGAAAACATCTACGTTCCAACAGACCTCAACCACAATAGTGATTTCGTTGTCCGGAGCCATCCCGCCGTGCTGGATGGCTTTATTGCTCTCTACCGTGCAGCGTTTCAAAGACTGGACCTGTTCGGCGCGGAGCATTGCAGCGGCGACAGGACCGAGCAGGACTTTACCGGCAAGGTGTTGGTACTCAGCCCCGACACGCTCAAAGAATCCTGCTGGAGCAAAGAAAACCAACTCTGGTACGCCCACGATGGCTTCGGCTGCAATCCGCACGCCATCGGACGCTCGGTGCGCTGTACCTGCCTGGGCGATGGCGAGATGACTCGTTGGAACCGTAACGAATTCATCGGCATACTGGATGATCAATTTCTGCCCGAATGGGCAAGGACAAAGCTGACGGAGCTGACCGCTCCCCGGCAGGATGAGCCGGAAATGACCGGCATGACATTATAACAGAAGGAGCGAATTTTACGATGAAATCAAACCGCATGACAGGCTGCGCGGCGAACGCATGGTTCGCGCGCTGCCTATTTCTTCTCATCTCCCTGACGCTGCTCATGGCGCTGATGCCCTCGGCCCATGCCGCCGAGCTGCCGGAGGTCTGCTATCCGACCTCCGTGCAGTGCAGCGAGGATAAGACAGAACTGAAAAAGATCTATGACCTGACGCCGGAGGCAGATCCCAAGGGCATCGCCCGCTCGGACTTCGAGAGGGATGGCTACCACTACACTCTGGTGGAGCTGCTCCGACAGGAGCTGCCGCAGGAGGAGAGCCGCGAGCACACGGAGACCGTTTCGCTCCAGAGTGCCAAGAAAGATATGGAATCCGTGTTGGCGATCTTGCCGCAGGAAAAGGAATTCATCACGGACGATGGCCTTATCGGGACCCTGACGCTCCGACTTGATACCGTGCAGATCGAACCGTCCGGCTATGGCAGTACCACGAAGAAGATCTCTGCCAAACGCAGCTACCCAAACCTCGCCGAGCAGGACACGCAGTACCTCCCCAAATCCATTGAGGAGAACGGCAAGACTCTGGCGCTCACGGATATCCGGTGGCAGACGGACAACACCGCAAATATGGACGGTTATGCCGTGGCGGACCGCTATACCGCCATTGCGACCTATACCGGCAGCACGACCAGCAGCTACATCAAAGGCTACACCGTCACAGCTGACTACACCGGTACGGTGAGCCATATTGCCCTCGACCGTGTTCGCTATGTCGCTATCTTCGAAGGCGAACCCATCCAGCCAATCCTGCCCGCAGGGAATGCAGCGGCATTCCGCTGGAGCTATGTGCTCGTGCCGTTCGGCATTGTCGCCGCGGCTGGTGCAGGCGTTGGCGGTGCGTTGTTCTGGAAGCGCAGAAAGGAAGCGGCGGCTGGAGAGGAGGATGACGGCGAATGAAAAAACTCTTTGTTTTTGCCTTTGCCATCAGCCTGATGGCCGTACTTGCTGTCAGTACATCTGCACTGGAGTACACCATCGACGCGCCGGACGATTATGACTTCGGCAGATCCACTTCCGTTGGGACCGTCCACACGGCAGACGGCGGGGCCATGAAGAATACCGACGCCAGCAAGAACGCTGCGCTCATTCCGCCCGCCTTTGGCTCAGAGAGTATGAATGCCCTAAATACGGGCGAATACCTCACGCCAAACCTCGCGCCGGGTGGTATGCCCGCATCCGGTTCGGTCATTGGCGGCGGTGCCTCCGGCGGCATCACCCATGGCAGCACGGTGAGCGGCGGCAGCTATCAGCCCTCTGTGCTGTTCACGGAGGTGACGAACGACCTCTACTACAAAAACAGCTCCCTTGGCAGACTGGAGATCCCCGCGCTGGATTTGAATGTGAGGATCTATCAGGGAACGGACAGTAAGACGCTCGCCAAGGGCGTTGGGCATTTTGAGGACACCTCTATCTGGGAGGGCAATGTCTGCCTCGCCGCCCATAACCGCGGCGCCAACAGCTACTTCGGGCAGCTCCACACGCTGGACATTGGGGACAGGATCAAGCTGACCACCAAGCTGGGGACGCGCACCTATAAGGTGACGGATATCTTTAAGGTCAGCGAGGCCGACCGCAGCGGTCTTGCGGATTCCGGTGAGAATATGCTCACGCTCTATACCTGCGTCCGCAACCAGCGGGATCAACGCTGGTGCGTTATCGCCGCGGAAGCATGATGTTCTCCCTTTTGCCGAAAATGTTCTGTTCGACTTCTTCGCCATACTTGTGATATGGTGTGCGTACCAAAACATTATGAAGGAGGCTACACCATGAAACGAATGAAGAATGTCGGTCTCGTCCTCTGCGGCACAGTCCTCGGACTGGCACTGAGCGCACCGGCAGCGCAGGCGGTAGAGTCGCTGAAAGCGATGCTTTCCGCCAACCGTATTTTTGTGGATAGACAGGAAGTGCAGATCGAAGCCTATACGATCCACGATAACAATTTCATGAAGCTGCGTGACATCGGAAAGGCCGTCGGCTTCAACGTCTATTGGAACGCCGAGGATGGGAGCGTCCAGATCGAGACAGATAAGCCCTACACCGGCGAAGCCCCGGCAAAAGGTGAAGCTGCCGACGATGCAGACGCCATGAAGCAGGACATCGTGGATCGGACCAATGCCCTACGCAAAGAAAATGGCGTTGCCGCGCTGCGTGTCAACGACAAGCTCATGCAGGCGGCGCAGGTCCGCGCCGATGAAATGGCCGCGCATACGGCCTATTCGCACACAAGGCCGGATGGTCAAAAGTTCAATACCATCACGAATTGTCCCTACATGGCCGAAAATATCCATCGTATTGCGGATTGGACGTTATCCGAACAGACGCTCGCTGAGCAAGCGGTAGCAGACTGGAACGCCTCGACGACACACCATAAAAATATGCTCAATCCGAAGCTGTCCGAAATTGGCATCGGATTGGCGAGGGGCGTCAACGATAACGGAAACCCCTGTTGGTACTGCGTGCAGCTTTTCCTCTATGACGGATATTCCATCTCGTGGGTGGATACCCTCGCAAACAAGTAAATCATCAACTACTATCAGGACAGAGCAGATCGGCAAGGTCTGCTCTGTTTTATTACGCTTCATCGGAAAGGAGAACTCTATGAGATCTATCAAGAAACGCCTGTTGTCATTGCTTCTGACATTGATAACGATTTTAAGCCTGCTGCCGACCTCGGCGCTTGCCGCATCCGGCACAGGCAAAGGCATCACGATCACAAAGGATCAAGCCTATTGGAGCACCCGACTGCTCGCCAACGGCACGCCGTACAGCTATCGCCCGCCGATGGCGGCGGGAAGGCTGCTCTACTGCCTCGACAGCGGCCTCGGCTATCACAACGCCACGCAGTCATTCTTTGATTCTTATACCTACACTTCGGCTACCAATGCGGATGCCGACACCGTGCTCAAGACTGCTATTGCCAACAGCGGCCTTGGTGAGATGGACGCCGCGACGCTTGCCAATGTCAAGTGGCTCATGACCTACATCAACGACAGCAAGGCATCTAATGTCGGGCAACTCTTTATGGCGGTCCAAACCTATGTGTGGGACCATCAGAGCTACAAGGGAGAACCTGGCGGGGATGGCGATGCAGGCGGCTACGCCAACGCCGATACCTACGAAATGTACTTGGGTCTCATCGACTGGATGCTCGCGCAGAAAGCGCAGGAGGACGCGGCATTTCAGCGCCAGATCGAGGAATATGCCGCGCAGGGCATGGTCGCATCCATCGTAGAGAACGACAGTGCAAAATGGGCGGTATTTGCCCTTTCGAGCAACCGCAAAAATCAGTCATTTTTCAACTACTATGGCCCGCGTGAGCTGGTGGTAAAGGATACGCCGCAAGGCGGTGACGAGCCGACTCCTCCCGCGGGAGATGCGGACATTACCTTGCGAAAGGTGGCTGCCGGAACGACCCGCGGGCTGGACGGTGCAAAATTCAACATCTACCGTGACGGTCAGATCGTCGGCAGCGATGTGACCAAAAACGGCGGTATGATCGAGGTAAAGGACGTCACCGAAGGATTGTGGTCCTTCGTGGAAACCGAAGCGCCGGCAGGGTACTGTGCAGACTCCACCCCCATCAGCGTCTATGTGGATACGACCGATGGAGACAAGCAGTATACCGTCACCGCTACAAACTACGAACTGCCCAGCATGCAGATCATCAAGACCGATGCGCAGACCGGCGCGCCGATCCCTGGTACGGTCTTTTCGGTGAAATCCGTGACCGGCAGCTATTCTACCTCCGTCACCACCGGCTCGGACGGTTCGGCAACCCTTTCAGACATCCCCGCTGATGTGTATGTCGTCCGGGAGGAATCCGTGCCGGAGCCTTATGTAGTGTCTCACACCGAGCAGACCGTAGCGCTGCGCCCCGGCAAGACCTCCGAAGTCATCTTCGTTGACTATGAAAAGCCGGGACTCGAAATTTTGAAGAAAAACATTGCCACCGGAGAGCCTATCGAGGGCGTGACCTATCTCATTGAGCAGATCGACGGCAGCTACTCCACCAGCGCCACGACGGACAGCGCGGGGCGCATCTTCCTCGATTCCATCCCCGTGGGCAGCTATCGCATCACGGAGAAAAATGTGCCTTCCAATGTCATTCTCTCTGAGATCCCGCAGGAGGTACATCTGGAAGCAGGCTGCACCCGTACGGTGACCTTCTTCAACGCGGTCAAACCCTCCCTGACGATCCTGAAGCGAAACAGCGTCACCGGTGATCCTCTCTCCAATGCCAAATTCCATATCTATTATGGCTCGGATAATACCACCACCGGCGAGATCAACGACCTCGGTGTGTTCACAACGGCCTCCGACGGTAAAATCACCATCACCGATGTAAACCGTGGCTGGTACAAACTGGTAGAGGAGTCCGCTCCCAAGGGCTTCGGCATTCAGGGCAGCGGGGTCACCGAGTTCTATCTGGAAGCCAATACCTCTAAGACCGTGACCGTGGACAATGTTCCTCACAGTGCCCTTGTTGTGTATAAGTACGATGCAAAGACCGGAAAAGGACTGGAGGGCTGCCGATTTGAACTGAGATATTTAGGCGGCGGCACTTCCGGTACTGGCGGTACAGTCATCGGGACCTATCTGACCGGACCCAACGGAGCGTTCACCGTGACAAACCTCGAAAAAGGCACTTATATCTGCCAGGAGATTGAGAGCGACGGAAATCACATCATCGACCGCGAACCCCAGACGGTGTGGATCTCCGGCGAGGATCAGGATGTGGTGACGCTCCGCTTCGGCAATGCGCCGCTGGGAAGTTTGCTCATTACAAAGCTGAGCGATGACAGCAAGCACGAACCGCTCTCCGGCGTAGAGTTCCTTTTGACCGACAGCAGCGGCCATTATCTCGGCAATGACAACGGCCGCTTCACCACCAATGCCGCGGGCGAAATTCTGGTGGATGGTCTGGAACCCGGCATGACGGTCATTGCCCGTGAAGTCAGAGCAAAAACGGGCTACCTGTTGGATGACAGCCCCCAGCACGCGCTCATCAAGAGCGGCGAAACGGCGCATTTGCAGTTTCTGAACCAGCCTGCCGGAAATCTCATCATCCGCAAGGTCAGCTCCGGCCCCAACGGGGAGCCGCTGGAGGGCGTAGAGTTTAAGATCACCTACGCGGATGGCAGCTTCGTTCCCGACGCCAACGGCGAACTGTCCAGCAACGGCATTTATTACACCAATAAATCTGGTGAGATCCGCATCTCCGGCGTCGTCGGCACCGTGGTAGCAACGGAAACCAAGACGATTCCGGGCTTCACCATTGACGAAGCGACCCGCACACAGACCGTAGTAGTTAATCCCAACGACACGCAGACGCTGACCTTTTACAACAAACCCACTACAACATTGATTCTCCAGAAATACATTTCCGGCACGAAAAATGAACCGCTTGCCGGGGTACAGTTCCTTGTGACGGACTCCTCCGGTGCGGTAGTCGGCCCCAACAACGGCTACTATACCACCGACGCTGCAGGCCAGATCGTCATTGAGGGTCTGACCGACGGCATGACTGTTACCGTAAAAGAGGTCAAATCTGTGGATGGATTCGTGTTGGACGGGACACCGCAGAGCATTAAGATCGACCAGAACCAGTCTCCCCAGCGCATGACTTTCTGGAATGAGCGACAGGGCGCGCTGATTATCAACAAGCTGTCCTCTCTGGACCGCAAGACGTCGCTGGAGGGCGTTACCTTCAAAATCACTACGGCTACCGGCGAGTTCGTCCCCGACGAAAACGGAAAAATCAGCTCCAACGGTCTGTACTATACCGACGAAAACGGGCAGATCATTCTCAAGGGCGTCACCGGCACACTGGTGGTGACAGAGGAAAAATCTGTCCCCGGTTACACCATCGACGAAAATACCCGCACACAGACCGTGGTGGTCAACCCCAATGACACGCAGTCCCTCTATTTTTATAATGCTCCCATCGGTGGGCTGGAGCTGGTGAAAGTGAACGCGGCGGACAAAACCCAGCGTATCCCCAACACCACCTTCGAGATCCGCCGTGTCAGCGATGGCGGTCTGGTGGACACCGTCACCACCGGAACGGACGGCCGCTTGTATGTGCCCTTGGCAAGTGACAGCTATTACGCCGTGGAGACTGAGGCAGGCAAGGGATACCAGCTTGACAGCACGCCCATTTATTTCACCGTGGAGGATGGCAAGACCACAACCAAGACGGTGACTAACAAGGCCATCTCCGGTATTCTGATCCACAAGGTCAATGCCATCACCGGCGAGGGTATCCCCGGCGTGACCTTCCTGCTTTATGACGGCAATTATCGTCCCATCGGGGAGTATAGCAGCGACCAGCGCGGCTATGTCTACATCGACAATTTGACCGAAAGCGGACGTTACTACCTGCGGGAACTGGAGAATGAGGGATATGTTTCGGATACTGAACTGAAAACCGTCTATGTCCGTAGCGGCGAGGTGACGGAGCTGACATGGGAGAATACGCCGATCTGTGGACAGATCCAGATCATCAAAAAATCTGCGAACGACAATCCTATCAATGGCCTGCCTGCGGGGACGCTGCTGGAAGGCGCGGTGTTTGAGATCTACGACAAAGCGGGCAATGTGGTGGACACCATCAAGTCCGACCGCAACGGACGCGCCATTTCCAAGACGCTGCCGTTGTCCCGATATACCGTCCGCGAGATCAAAGCGCCCGCAAATTACTCCATCAATCCCACGGTGATGACCGCCTATCTGGAATTCAACGGACAGATCGTCACCTTTGAAGTGCAGAATACCAGCGTTTCCACCGGCGTATCCATCA
>OGGJ01002884.1_pt1 | contig 11442 bp, 8 predicted proteins | sample 1571071 | NCBI WGS metagenome assembly OGGJ01 (sample SAMEA2581954, study PRJEB24529) | metagenome | biome: Human gut stool | place: China | collected 2011
CTCTGCTGCAAAAGTTGCGGCAGGCAAGACAAGCAACTGAATACCTACGACTGGCTGGCCCACATTCCCGGAAACGGAGAAGAAAGCGATCTGGTAGAAGTGCAGTTCAAGAATACCCGCAAAGGATATTTCCGCAATAGCAACCATATACCTCTTGAAAAGGGCGACATCGTGGCCGTAGAAGCAACACCGGGGCATGACATCGGTGTAGTAACCTTAACCGGACGTCTTGTTCCGCTGCAAATGCGAAAAGCGAACATCAAGTCTGAAGCTGATATCAAGCGTATCTACCGTAAAGCCAAACAGGTAGATATGGACAAATATAATGAAGCCAAAGGACGCGAACATAGCACCATGATACGCGCCCGACAGATTGCCCTCAACCTGAATCTCAACATGAAAATCGGTGATGTGGAATATCAGGGAGACGGCAACAAGGCTATTTTCTATTATATTGCCGACGAGCGTGTAGACTTCCGTCAGCTGATTAAGGTATTGGCAGATGCTTTCCATGTCCGCATTGAAATGAAGCAGATTGGTGCACGCCAAGAGGCCGGACGAATCGGTGGCATTGGTCCTTGTGGACGCGAGCTCTGCTGTGCCACCTGGATGACTTCTTTCGTGTCAGTATCCACAAGCGCCGCCCGTTATCAGGATATTTCTCTCAATCCGCAAAAACTGGCAGGACAATGTGCCAAACTGAAATGCTGTCTCAACTATGAAGTGGACTGCTATGTGGAAGCTCAGAAACGTCTTCCTTCCAGAGAAATCGAACTGGAAACAAAGGACGGCACTTTCTACTTCTTCAAGGCTGATATTCTGAGTAATCATGTTTCTTACTCTACGGACAAGAACTTCCCCGCCAATCTGGTAACAATCAGTGGTAAGCGTGCATTTGAAATCATCGGTATGAACAAACGGGGTACTAAGCCAGAAAGTCTTGTAGAAGAAGCACGCCAAGTGGAACCCAAGAAGCCGATAGATTTGTTGGAACAGGAAAGCTTAACCCGCTTTGACCGTAGCCGTAAAGGTAAAAACGGCGGAGAAAATAACGGTGGTGGAAATGGAAACGGCGGTAATAACAACCGCAAGAAAAAGAAAAAAGGAAATCCGAATCAACCTGGAGATCAACAATCCAGACCACGCCCACAAGGTGAGCCCAGACCGCAAGGTGATAAGCCCAAACCACAAGGCGATCAGCGACGGGGAGAACAACCCAGGCGCAACAAACCCAAACGCCCCAACAATCCACCCAGACCACAAGGAGAGAAACCAGCCGGAAATGAAAAACCTGCTCAAGAATAAAACATCTCTCCTGAAGAGTTTAATACTGCTGTTCATCGCAAGCTTCTACACAGCCTGCGATGAACAGACTGTATATCATTCTTTTCAATCCCTGCCAACGGAAGGCTGGCAGCGGAATGACACACTATTCTTCAATGTTTCGGTTGCAGACTCTGCTACACTCTACAATGTATCCGTAGAAGTGAGAAACCGGAACAATTATCCATATCAGAATTTGCCCTTACTCATCTACTATGACAGTCCGGAAGTCCCAAATATCAAGCGGGATACATTGGAACTACGACTTGCTGACAATGCAGGTATTTGGTTAGGAGATGGCTGGGGTGGGTTATATCAATCAACTCTCCCAGCAGGCTTCATCCGTATTGGAAAAGCCGGGGAATACCGCTTCAAAATCATACACCTTCTACCGGACGAAGTTCTTCCCGGTATCAATGATGTAGGAATCAAATTAAAACGCTGACAGTCTCTTTTTACGTCCTGCATCAATCCGCAGGAAGATGAACAGCAAGATGGTGAATCCCCAAAGCGAAGAACCGCCATAACTAAAGAATGGCAGCGGAATACCAATCACAGGTGTCAACCCCAGCACCATACCTACATTAATAAATAGGTGGAACAGGAATATACTAACGACCGAGTACCCATAGACTCGACCAAAAGTAGACGGTTGCCGCTCCGCCACAGCAATCAGACGGAGTATTAATATAAGGAATAAGAGCAGCACGGCAGTAGAGCCTATAAACCCTTCTTCTTCACCTACTGTGCAGAAAATAAAGTCCGTATCTTGTTCGGGTACATATTTCAGCTTAGTCTGAGTACCATTCAGAAATCCCTTTCCTGTCAGACCACCGGAACCGATAGCTATCTTCGATTGATTGACATTGTACCCGGCACCAGCCAAATCTTCTTCCATGCCTAATACCACCTTGATGCGTATCTGCTGATGAGGCTCCAATACTTTATTAAAGAAGTAATCACTGGAATATAAGAAACCGATAGAGCCAATAGCAAACATACCTATCAGGAAATAACTAAGATGACGCTCACTTAACGAAAGGAAAATAAGGTATCCAACTACCAGCACACACAGTCCCCATTGTACCCAAACCAAATTAAACGGAGTCACATATTCCGATATAAAATAAGCGATTAACAACACTCCAATGGTAACTAACAATATATTGCGTACCGGCTCCCATTTCTTCTTATAAACCCACACCATTCCTGCCGCAGACAGCAAGACCATCGAGAGCACAGCAAACTCCCCTATCGGCGTCGGCGTATCGGCAATAAACACCTGATCAAAACGAATACCTACCACAAAGTAAACTACCGCACACAACCCGGAAAACAGAACTACACCTGGCATCCCCTCCCGATACAGAACCAAAAAGAAAGCAGTATATACCAACGCTGAACCCGTCTCCCGCTGCAAGATGATAAGTATCATCGGGAACAGAATAAGAAAAACCATCATCAGGATATTCTTCCAGTTCTTCATGGTGAACGAATAGGAATTCATATACTTGGCAAGCGCCAGTGCCGTAGCAAACTTGGCAAATTCCGCCGGCTGCAAACTTACCGGTCCCATAACCAGCCACGACCTCGATCCCTTCGTATCAGGAGCTATAAAGATAGTGACCACAAGTAATATGGCAAGTGCTATATAAATCAGATAGGCAAACATATCATAAACGCTGTCTTCAAGCATCAACAGCACAAACCCCAATCCGAAAGAGCAAATGATCCAAACCAATTGCTTACCTGCACGAGTGGAGAAATCCCAGAAGTCACGGTCGCCATAATCATAGCTTGCCCCGCAAACGCTGAACCAACCGAATGCAATCAGAATCAAGTAAACACAGATCGTTACCCAATCCAGTGATTTCCATATACTATCTCTCCTCGTCACCATACATTATCACACGATTACTCATTTCTTCCGCTCTTTCTTCGCTGGCAGGCGAAAGTTTTCCATTCAAATACTGTTCCATCATTAAAGCACCATAAGGTACTCCATAGGTTGCACCCCAACCACCATTCTCCACATAAACGGCAATAGCGATCTTCGGCTTGTCCATCGGGGCAAAACCTATAAATGCAGAATGGTCATGTCCGCGATTCTGTGCCGTACCTGTCTTTCCACAGACTTCTACACCCGGCAGGATCGCCCCGGCTATACGGCAAGTAGCACTTCCGGTAACTCCCGTAACGGCAGCCCGCATACCTTCTACAATTTCTTCATAATAAGAGCGGTCAATAGAAGTGTAACGACGCTCCCGGTAAATACTATCCAATTCTGCATCCTGAATATCCTTCACAATATGCGGAGTCACAAAATAACCACGATTGGCAATGGTAGCCGCTAAGTTTGCCATTTGCAAAGGTGTACTTAGAACTTCACCCTGCCCGATAGAGATACTGATTACCGTCAATCCATTCCATGATCCACGATAGGCTTTATCATAAACACCTGCATTGGGAATAAATCCGCGTTTCTCACCCGGCAAGTCCGTTCCCAGCTTATAACCAAATCCTTGAGAAACCATGTGATCTTTCCATACGGTAATAGCATTTTGCGGTGAGCCATATTTACGATCACCGAACATACGGAACAGTCCCCAGCAAAAATAAGCATTACATGAAGTAGCAATAGCCGGAACCAATGCCAGAGGAGAGCCATGGGCATGACAACCTACACGAAGGCCTGCGTGTACAAATCCATGATAACAGGAATAAGGTGTCTCGGGCACAATAATACCTTCCTCAAGAAAAGTAAGGGCTTGTGATGTCTTAAAGGTAGACCCCGGCGGAAATTGCCCCATAATAGCACGGTTCAACAAAGGTTTCCAACTATCGCGTGCCAAATCCAAGTGATTCTTTCCCCGTTGGCGTCCCACCATCAGCCTAGGGTCGAAAGTAGGTGAAGATACCATACATAATATCTCTCCTGTTTCGGGTTCGATAGCAACAATACTTCCTATTTTCCCTTCCAAGAGTCGTTCGCCAAGCATTTGAAGCTCAACATCAATCCCCAATGTCAAATTCTTGCCCGGTACAGGAGTCTTGTCATATTTTCCGTCCATATAGCGTCCCTGAATACGCCCGCGAGCATCACGGAGCAATATTTCCACTCCTTTTTCTCCACGCAATTGTTTCTCATAAGAACGCTCCACCCCCTGTTTACCGATAAAATCTCCACGCACATAATAATCATCCGCCTCTATATCCCGTTTGGAAACTTCGGCAATATCACCTAAAACATGAGCAGCTGAATTATAATTATACTGTCGGATGGTACGTCTCTGGATATAAAATCCGGGGAATTTAAACAGTTTCTCCTGAAACACTCCACATTCTTCGGCAGAAAGCTGGGTCATAAAGACCTGATGAGTATAAGGAGAATAACCCGGATTAGAGCGGCGATCTTTCATTTCACGAATACGCCTTTTAAAGTATTCCGGAGTAATATTCAACGTCCGGCACAAATCAAGTGTATCAAGATTTACCACCTCTTTCATCACCATAGTGACATCGTATGCCGGTTGGTTGTAAACCAATAATTTCCCATTACGGTCATACATCACACCACGACTGGGATATTGTGTCTTATTCAGAAAAGCGTTGCTGTCTGCATTCTTTTTATAGTCTTCGCTCATAATCTGCAAGGTAAAAAGACGTATCAGGTAAATCAGTACAATAACAACAACCGATCCACCAATCACATATTTCCGCTTCTCCAGATTATAATCTCTTTCCACTTATTTCTTCCTCCTTATTGCCTCGGCACATAATATACAAACAATTGTAATGGAGGCATCTGTCAATATTTTCAATAATAATACAGGCAGATTAAAAAACGAGAAAGTATCTATCACCATCAAAATGCTACAAAACAGGAATGTACACAACAGAATATACCGAAAGTAAGGAGAAATCCCCATACTCTTGATGCCCGGCTCAAAGTCTTCGGCACTGTCGCGTAACGTCACCAACCTGAGGATAGGCTCACGCATAAAAGCCAATAACGTAGCGGCGGCGGCGTTCATTCCGGGAGTATTACTGAAAATATCAACTGTCAATCCGAGTAAAAACGACCACACCATCAATGTGTTACGACTTACACCCGAATTATACTTCAGAATAAAATAAATAAAAAAGAAAGGAGTGGCATATCCATTCATATGCATACGATTTAATACCAGCACTTGCAACAGTACCAGCCCGATAAACCACTCTATTCTTTGCAGATAAGTAATCATCAGTCTACTCTACTTATTCGTTTTAACCTGTTTTTCTAATTCCAGCTGTTCCTCTTGCCCTTTCTCCGCAATAACGCGAACATCATTCAGACGAGCAAAATCTGTAAAGAGCTTGACTCTAAGCAAGTAAGACAGACCATCATGACTGTCGGCTATATCGTCTACTGTCCCTATCGGAATTCCTGAAGGAAATACGGCACTGTGTCCGCTTGTCACAATGGTATCTCCCAAAGAGAATAATGAATGACGAGGCATATCTTTTACGTAAGCATATTCAGACGAACCACCGTCCCATTTCAAGAAACCGAAATAATCACTCTTCTTTATTTTACAACTGATACTGCTTTTAGAATTCAAAACGGGAATAACGATGGAATGATGAGAAGAAGTAAGATAAACAATACCTACCACACCACTTCCGTTCACTACCCCCATTTCACTGCGCACACCGTCTGCCGTACCTTTATTTATAGTAATATAATTATCGGCATGAGTAATGCTATTATTGATAACACTCGCCTTGAAGATGTCATACCCCTGCAAGGCTTCCTGTTTCATCTGCTCGATACCACTGCTGTCTCCTGTCGCTTCCGTCAAGGCTTCACGAAGGCGTTCCACTTGCAGTTCCAGTTCTACATTCTTTTGTACCAATTCATCATTGATGGTTTTCAAGTGAAAATATCCGGTGACATTATTGGCTGCGTCATACACCGCACCGGCAACCCGGTTGGCTGAGGTAAAGAATGCACTTCCCTGATAACTGTTGAAACGGAATAATAAAGCAAAACTGATTACCTCCAGTAAAACAAAGAGGAACCAGTAATTATACTTTAAAAAGAAATTCAGCAGATTTCTCATCTTTATTTCTTCATTAATATCTTATCGCATCAAGAATGAGAAACGGTCTACATTCTTCAGTGCAATACCTGTACCTTTGGCTACACTCAGCAAAGGATCTTCGGCTATATGGAACGGAATATTAATCTTATCGGTAAGACGCTTGTCCAAACCGCGTAACAAAGCACCGCCACCTGCCAGATAAATACCATTCAACACAATATCGGCATACAACTCGGGAGGAGTCTGCTCCAATGCGCTCAAGATAGCAGTTTCAATCTTGGCAATACTCTTTTCCAAACAATGTGCCACTTCCTGATAATTGACAGGTACTTCCATAGGGAGAGCAGTAATACGATTAGGACCACGAACAATATAATCTTCGGGAGCATCATCGCCTAAATCAGTCAATGCCGCACCTACATGGATTTTAATACGTTCTGCCATACGTTCACTCACCTTTACATTATGCTGACGACTCATATACTCCTGAATATCAGCCGTTAAATCGTCACCGGCAATACGAATCGAGTTATTCGACACGATACCGCCCAATGAAATAACGGCAATCTCGGTAGAACCACCACCTATATCGACAATCATATTTCCTTCGGGTGCTTCCACATCAATACCGATACCGATAGCAGCAGCCATAGGTTCAAAAATCAAATATACATCACGTCCGCCGGCATGTTCTGCACTATCGCGAACGGCACGGAGTTCAACTTCTGTACTGCCTGAAGGCACACCGATAACCATACGTAATGAAGGAGAGAAAAAACGATTACCCATGTTCACCTTCTTAATCAGCCCGCGCATCATCTGTTCGCAAGCATTAAAATCGGCAATCACACCGTCACGCAAAGGACGCACAGTACGAATATTCGGGTTCTCTTTCTCATACATCATTTTAGCCCGCTCGCCTACGGCAATCATCTTGTCAGTGCGACGGTCGAGTGCAACGACCGAAGGTTCGTCCACTACAATCTTTCCGTTATTCAATATGATGGTATTGGCAGTGCCAAGGTCCATCGCAATCTCTTGTGTAAAGGAGAATAATCCCATAATTTTTATTTAATTGACAGGTATAATGAGAAGATGTGTCAAAGCCGGAATCGGTTATCTTCCTTTGACACACCCTCTCAAACTATTATATTAGTGTTTAAAATGACGGATACCGGTAGTCACCATCGCCATACCGTGCTCGTTGCAGTAAGCAAAAGTAAGATCGTCTTTCACCGAGCCGCCCGGCTGGATGACTGCCGTAATACCTTCTTTGTCTGCTATTTCCACGCAATCCGGGAAGGGGAAGAAAGCATCTGAAGCCATTACCGCACCGTTCAGATCGAATCCGAATGATTTGGCTTTTTCAATCGCTTGCTTCAAGGCGTCCACCCGTGAAGTCTGTCCCACACCGCTTGCAAGAAGCTGTTTGCCTTTTGCCAGCACGATAGCGTTCGACTTGCTGTTCTTAACGATCTTGTTGGCAAACAACATATCTTCCACTTCTTCCGGAGTAGGAGCTTTGTCTGTCACCGTTCTCAAATCAGCCACCGTTTCTATATTCGTATCTTTATCCTGCACCAATACACCGTTCAGCAAAGCACGGAATTGCTTCTTCGGCAATTTGGCTTCCTTGCGAACGAGGATGATGCGGTTCTTTTTCTGTCCCAGAATCTCGAGCGCGTCTACGTCATAGTCCGGCGCGATAATTACTTCGAAGAAAATCTTGTTGATCTCCTCAGCAGCTGCTTTGTCAATCACTCCGTTGGTTATCAATACACCTCCGAAAGCAGAAACCGGGTCTCCCGCCAACGCATCTGTCCATGCATCCAGTACGGTAGAACGGGAAGCCAGACCACAAGCATTGTTATGTTTCAGGATAGCGAAAGTCAAATCTTCGTATTCGTCGATCAGATCGACGGCAGCATTGATGTCCAGCAGGTTGTTATAAGAGATTTCCTTACCGTGAATCTGATCGAACATGGCGTCCAGATTTCCGTAGAAATAACCTTTCTGATGAGGGTTTTCACCGTAACGGAGTTGCTTCTGGTTGTTTACCGAACAACGGAAAGCAGAACCTTCGCCGGCATCGAAATAATTGAAGATAGCTGAGTCGTAGTGAGAAGAAACGGCAAACGCTTCTTTTGCCATCCAGCGACGTTCTTCGAGTGAAGAAGTAGCGCCATGTTCCATCAGCATATCCAGCAATGGCTTATATTGTGCCTGAGAAGCCACGATGATGACATCGTTATAGTTCTTGGCAGCAGCACGAATCAAAGAGATTCCACCTATATCGATTTTTTCAATGATGTCTGCTTCGGATGCGCCGGAAGCTACGGTAGCTTCAAACGGATACAAGTCGACAATAACCAAATCTATTTCGGGGATTTCATACTTTTCAATCTGTTGAATATCCTGTTCCAGATCACGACGGCAAAGGATACCTCCGAAGATTTTCGGATGTAATGTCTTCACTCTGCCACCCAGAATTGAAGGATAAGTGGTCAAATCTTCCACTGCCTTACAAGGATATCCTAGTGATTCAATAAACTGACGAGTTCCGCCTGTTGACAGAAACTCTACTCCTTCTTCGTAAAGTTTGGTAATAATTTCATCCAAACCTTCCTTATGGTATACAGATACCAATGCAGTTTTTATTCTTTTAGACTCTGACATTGAATTGCTTATTAAGTATTTGGTGTGCAAAGTTACGAAATATTGTTTATCGTACGTAATAAATAAGGTGTGAATTAATAAAAAAAAGCGTTGACTATTCCAAGTGGAAAGTCAACGCCTCTTTGCGCATATTAGTTATAATCAATAAATATTACCAGATAGACACACGTTTGTCTTTAGCTACGAACATAGGATCATGTTCGGTGATATTGAATGCTTCGTACCAGTTCTGGATATGAGGCAATGCTCCGTCCACACGCCATTTTCCTAAAGAGTGAGGATCGAGTTTGGTCAGTCGGAGAATCTCTTCCGGACGGATATGTCCTGCCCATACGTTAGCATAAGCGAGGAAGAAACGCTGTTCGGGAGTAAATCCGTCAACAACTTCCAGTGGTGCTGCTTCCATAGCTTTCTTGAAAGCCTGGAAAGAAACCTGCAAGCCACCATGGTCGGCTATGTTCTCTCCCAAAGTCAGTTCACCGTTACCATGCACACCGGGAGCCACTTCGATACTGTCAAAGAAGTTCACCATTACCTGAGCACGTTCTTCGAACTTTTTGGCATCTTCTTCCGTCCACCAGTCTTTCAAGTTACCGTCTTTGTCGTATTGGCGACCCTGATCGTCGAATCCGTGAGTCATTTCATGGCCGATTACCACACCGATAGCACCATAGTTCATCGCATCGTCAGCATTCATATCAAAGAACGGAGCCTGCAGGATAGCGGCTGGGAAACAGATTTCGTTGGTTGTCGGGTTATAGTAAGCGTTCACCGTCTGAGGTGTCATCAACCATTCGTCCTTGTCAACCGGTTTGCCTGCTTTAGCAATCATATCATTGAAATCCCATTGGCTGGCACGTTCGATATTGGCCCAATAAGAATCATCTTTGATTTCCAGAGCAGAGTAATCTTTCCATTTATCCGGATAACCGATCTTTACATGGAAGGTAGCCAGTTTCTCCAGCGCTTTCACCTTTGTCGGTTCGCTCATCCATTCCAGCGCTTTGATGCGTTCGCCCAGAGAAGTCTGCAGGTTCTTCACCAATCCAACCATACGTTCTTTGGCAGCGGCAGGGAAGTATTTTTCGACATACATCTGCCCTACTACTTCACCCAAAGAGCCGTCTACAGTGCTTACCGCACGTTTCCAGCGAGGCTGCATTTCTTTCTTGCCGGACATTGTCTTGCTATAGAAGTCGAAGTTTTGTGCCACGAAATCATCACTAAGGAAAGAGGCTGCGGCATCGATCAGATTCCATTGAAGATAGAACTTCTGATCTTCAAGAGGTACTGTGTTTATGATATCGGCCACTTCCTTCATGGCTGCAGGCTGACCGATATTCACTTCTTTCAGGTCTTTCAGCCCGGAAGTAGTGAAGTAAACATCCCAGTTGAAAGTAGGAAAGTTCTTTTTCAGCGTTTCCATGTCCATCTTATTATAGTTGGCATGCGGATCACGCAATTCTACTTGAGAACGAGCAGCTTTGGCAAGACGTGTTTCGATGTTCATCACGGCCACCATTGCTTTCTGTGCGGTAGCTTCGTCATAGCCAGCCAACTGGAACATTTTAACGAGATGTTCCTTATATTTGTCGCGGATGTTTTTAGTCTGTTCGTCATCTTCCAGATAATAATCGCGCTGTCCCATTCCGAGACCGCCCTGATAGGTCTGAACCATATTCATGGAACTGTTCATATCATCCGCACTTACAAACATGGTAAAGTAAGGACGTATTCCTTTCTTCTGACTTTCGGCAATGTATGCGTAGATTTCGTTCTTGTCTTTCAGCGCATCGATAGCGGCCAATTCGTCTTTAATCGGAGCTACTCCCTCCTGGTTCAACTTCACACTGTCCATTGCGATGTTGTAAAGGTCGCCAACTTTCTGAGCAGCGCTTCCCGGAGCATTGTCCGTCTTTGCGGCCAGTTCGGCAATCAGGGATTTCAATTGTTCACGGCTGTTCTCACGCAACATATCGAATGTTCCGAAACGGGAATATTCGTCAGTCAACGGGTGATCTTTCACCCAACCGCCACACGCATATTGATAAAAACTTGTACCCGGCACAGCCGTGGTATCCAGATTAGCAAGGTCGATACCGGACGTTAGTACGGCCTCTTTCTTGCTATTACATCCTGTTGTCATAAGGCATACGGCAAGAATTGGTAAATACTTGGTTACTTTCATATTGTATAAATAATTAAATAGTCTCTCTAATCAACAATCATCCTACCCGCAGTCCGGCACCGAGGAAGAAGGTGACCGACACCGAGGAACGCCTCGTTCCTCAACGAGAAACATCTCTATTGTATTATAGAGATTCATCTCCTTATCTCTATTCTTTGCCACCGAAAG